>Ga0102924_1000648_pt1 | contig 42707 bp, 37 predicted proteins | sample PaiPotPPM11metaG_FD_80116 | JGI IMG/M metagenome (GOLD analysis project Ga0102924, IMG submission 80116) | Iron sulfur acid spring bacterial and archeal communities from Banff, Canada, to study Microbial Dark Matter (Phase II) - Paint Pots PPM... ...
AGGGCAAACTCACGGGGCCGGACATCTCCACCTGGCAGGCGATCGTGCAAGTGCTGCACAATGCGTTCATTCAGGCGATCCTTCCCGGTTTTGATCGTGCGGCCCGGCCTAACGCCGCTACCGACATCCCCACACCGGCGAACAGAGTGCACTAGTCCGCGGATTCGTCACTCGAACTCGCGAGGCGATAGGCGCCCGTTCATAAAGAACTTCCTGATAGGATCGCGTTTAAGAAAACCGATGGCTAGTAGATCCAGGTTCATCTGGCGAACCTCTTCTCACCGGACCATCTTCTCATCGAGCAGTCCGCGTATCGGTGCCACCCCTCGACCCTCCAATCTGGCGATCTACCGCTTTTGCGGGCAGGTTTAATAACTAATTCGTCTGGTGCCAGCTTGGAGCTCTTTGGAGTTCTGGCGATATAACGACAAACAACCTCGACAAGGGAAAACCCGGGAATGTGCTAGAATCGTGGTTCACGGCTATCCAGTCGTTCGCATGGCCGCGATCCGGTCCTGTCGAGGGCTTGTGTTCGCGGACAATCGCGAAGTGGCTGATCGCTCGCTCGCGGAATTTATAGAGGTGCTGACAACCCATCGTCGCCCGGTTTCTCGCGGTGGAGCGGGTATCAATTCCGTACCGCGGCGGGGAACCGCCCGCAGGGTTAGTTTCCTTTCATTCCCGCTCAAACGAACCGCTGACGTGACGCCCGGCAGCAACCCGAATACGGTAAGCTGCGGCTGGCCGCTCGGCACATATACCTTGCCGTTGGCCTCGATGAAGCTCTGGAAAGGGATGCCCGGGACTCCAGGCAAGTCACGTGTTCCGGCCTGGTTGCTGTTGTAGAGTTCCTTGGCAAGGTTGGTCGCATCGTATGCGCGCAGTATCTCATTGCCGTTACTCGAGCCGTTCTGGACTGACCACAGGATGCCCTTTGTTTGGCCGTTGGCCGAGACGGCGGTGACGTTCCAGATGCCGGGATAGAATTCCACAGTTTGAGAGGTGGGACTAATCGATATGCTTCCACCCGAAAACGCAAATGCCTTTACGTGATCCTTGCTTCCCCCCAAGTACAACGTATTGTTCCAGAACGTGGGCGAGCCATACAGGCTCTGGATACCGCCCAGTTCCTGCACCACGTTGTCCATACTGGAGTTGTATTGTCCGAGGTCATCCCGATTTATCAGGTAGATAAGGCCCTGCTTTCCTGCCGTCACCATCAGGTGACTCGGCGAGTTCGGCTGGTCTGGTAGCAGCGTGATTCCTCCCGAGCCAAGGTCCTCATCATTCGCTTCCAACGTTGCCTGGTTAAAGGGAGTGAAGTAGTCCAGGACCGACATGCCATTTGGCGTCAGCTTGATCACGCTGTCGCCGTAATCTATTCCACCCTGAGCAACATCAAAGTTACCGTTGCCGGTCGCAAAATATATGTTGTGATCCGCATCCGCCGCGGGCCCGCCGCCGGCTACCCATATTCCGGACCCGTAACCGTCGGGACTGCTAACGAACAAGCCTTGCTGCTGTAAGGTGGACGGATCGTAGGCAAAGAGCCATCCGTGACCGTGTCCCACATAGGGCTCGTCGCAGCCGCCATACTGGCAGTTAGAAAATCCGACGTACAGTACACCGTTATCGAGCAGCGATGCGAGCGTCTGGCGTTGATTCGCCGCATTGAATGTCAGGATTCCGCCGACACTGCTATATCCCGTTCCCGCCACACTGCCCGCAATGACCACGGGACTGGAGGTTCGTTCCGCGCCGGTCGTGATATCGAGCGCATGCAGCTCGTACTGCGAGTTGCCATTTCGTAGCGTGCGCGCCACCGCGTAGATCGTGTTGCTCGACGGATCGATTACAGGAGTACCCATAATGCCGGCGTCCGTATCTGACGCTGTCTTACTCTTCGGCTGATATGGCCCCAGATTGACCGACCATAATGTCGCGCCGTTGTCCGCATCCAACGCATATAATGAGTTATGCAGAGTACCTATATAAACTACATTGTGAGTACCGAGGCCGGGAATTTGAAGATTGGGAACGTACAACGGCTGCGCGCAGATTAAGAAATCAACTGGGACCGAAAACAGTTTCCCGAATTGTGTATACTTAACATTAGCCGGCGTGAGGATGGTCTCGCCCGTATTTGCACCAGTTCGGGCATTGTCATAGTGATAGGTTGAAATCGAAACCATCGACCCCGGGGTTGGCGTCGGGGTCGGAGTCGGCGTGGCTGTGCTGGTTGGGGTCGGGGTTGGCGTCCGCGTCGGCGTTGGAGTCGGGGTCGGGCTTGCCGCCACACCGGTCCCACTCAGTGATATTCCCTGAGGGCTGTTGCTTGCGTCATCGGTGAGTTTCACTACCCCGTTGAGAGGTCCCACGGCGACCGGTGTGAATACCACGATAACAGTGCAGCTCGAATTGCCGGGGATGCTGCTGTCACAGGTATTGGTCTGATGAAAATTGGGGGAGGCGATCTGTATTGAACTGAAGTTCAGCGGCACGCTCTGATTGTTGATTACTGTAAGAGCCAGCGGATTGCTCGACGTGTAGATTACTTGATTGCCGAACGCGGCCCCGGTGCTTGGAGATATGGTCACTGGCGCCACTCCGCTACCGCTCAGAACCACCTGATTTGGACTCGTGCCCGAATCATCTTCGTCGATAAGTGATCCTCTGAACCCCGCTATTGCGCTGGGGGTGAACGTCAGCATAATACTGCAGCTCGCTCCGGGCGCGAGTGTGCTGGGACAGTCGTTGTCCTGCGTGAACGTAGTCAGCGAAGTCGAGAGGCCGCTGATATGGAGAGAGACGGTCTGATTATTCGTAAGAACCACCGTCTGGGGCGCGCTGGCCGTGTGAATGAACACCTTGCCGAATGACAAACTCGCCGGTGACAGCGTGACGGGTCCCGGTACACCATTGCCACTGAGTGGTATTCCCTGAGGGTTGTTGCTCGCGTCATCTGTGAGTTTCATCACCCCACTGAGGAGTCCCAACGCGTTCGGTGTGAACGCCACCGTAACAGTGCAGCTCGAATTCCCAGGTATACTGCTGCCACAGGTGTTGCTCTGGTGAAAATTGCGGGAAGCGATCTGTATTGAACTGAAGTTCAGCGGCCGGCTCTGATTGTTGATCACCGTGAGAGTCTGGGGATTGCTCGACGTGTTGATTACTTGATTGCCGAACGCGGCGCCGCTAGTTGGCGAGATGGTCACCGGCGCGACCCCGGATGCCCGGGTCGCAGCGGCGAACAAAGAGAATACCACCAATGCAAGCGCAGCAGCCTCGCGGAAGCTGGCCTCCATCCCTCTCCTGCTGGTGTTCTGCTCCGGCCTTGCAGACCGCTTGAGAGACCAGCACCGGGGCCCAGTCCGAGCCATTTGGGTTGAAGAGTGCGCAGCTGGTCCTGGTTTAAGCGTTTGAACCGCCTGCGTGAACGGCGCGACGTCAACTGTCGTCCTTTCCATCGAGAACTCCCCCGAAAGGACGAACGGCCAGCAGTCTCGCTGCAAGCTGTTATCGCATTCGGACTTTAGCAGTACACACGCAAAATGATGCAGGTGCATCTCTATTAGTGTCGAGATATGCAGTTACTGTCAATAAGCGGCCTATTGGATTACGCCTATCCCTGCTTATCACTCCATCCAGCAGGTCAAAAGCGCATCAGATCACAGGTGTCGCGCAAACGTGATTGCGAGTTGCCCCTGCCGCGAGCCTACTATCTGAGTGTTGGCGGAAGCGCCGAACCCTCGAAGACGCGGCGCAGACTTTGAGCATCAACGCAGGGTTATTCCCCGAACCGCCTCAGAATTCGGAGGAGCGCACTCCGGGTGCGGAAGTAGCGCATTACCGAATCCTCAACCGCACAGCCGCGCAAAATAGGCGAACGAGCGGGCGCTGTTGAGGGGCTTGGGAGTTCTACCGCATTCGCTGGATCTCCGCTCATCGGCTCCGCCTCGTTCTACGCTCGGAGAGAAATCTCCACGAAGCGGGAGGAGCGACACCTTCGTTTGAATCGGCAAGTTCTTTGCAGAATGAGTTAGTGGCCTGCGGGCGCTGACGGCCTCGCGGCGGGTTTGCGCATGAATAGTGCCACCGGGGTCAGGACGAAAAAGATATAAGCAATGATGCGGAAGTCGTCGACGAATGCCATTACCGCCGCCTGCCGTTGAAGCTGCATATAGACCATCCCCAGCATTGGAGCCGTTCCGTGGCGGGTGAAGTTGGCGATGACGCCCGAGGCGGCAGGAGAGGCGTGTAGCAGCATGTTAAGCTGGAACGGATCAACATGAGCGGCCAAATAGCTCTGATGAATCTGGGCGCCGCTGGTCAGCATCGCCACCAGGATTGCGATGCCAACGCTGCCGCCGATCGTCCGAACCATATTGAATAAACCTGACGCCGTCCCCATGTTCTCAATGCTGACGGCACCGAGACTCAAGGTGGTCAATGGAATGAAGATAAAGCCGGAGCCGACGCCGCGCAGAATTCCCGGGCCCGCAATATTCCAGAAGTCAATCTCGGCGTAGAAGTGCGCCATGTACCAACTGCCGATACCTGCGGCGAGGCAGCCGAGCGTGACCATCAGGCGTGGATCAATCTTATTAAACAGGCGGCCGGCCAACATGATCGAGATGAGCGTGCCAAAGCTCTGAATCGAGAGCACGAGCCCCGCCAGCATCGGCGTGTAGCCGGAAATCTGTTGGCAAAAGAGCGGGATCAGAATGTAGGTGCCATACATTCCGAACATCACAATAGTGGTGAAGATGGTGCCGATCGCGAAGGTTCGATTGTGCAGCACTCGGAGATTAACAATCGGCTCGGCCGTGCGCAGTTCCCGAATTACGAACAGCACCAGGCCGATGGTACCGATCGCGGTCAATGCCATTATCAGGTGAGAGTCGAACCAGTCCAGCCGTTCGCCCTTATCGAGCATCACCTGCACGCAGGCAATGCCGACTGCGAGCAACCAGAGTCCCCACCAATCGATTTTCTTGATGCCGCGGCGGATATAAGAAGGGTCATGAACAAACACCGCTACCATCAGCGCCGCGGTGATACCGATTGGCACATTAATGTAGAAGATCCAGCGCCAGCTATAGTTATCCGTTATCCAGCCGCCTAGAATCGGGCCCCCGACCGGGCCAACCATCATCCCCATTCCCCACACTGACATCGCCACGGCCTGCTGATCGGGCGGAAAGGTTTCCATCAGGATCGCCTGCGACATCGGCATCATCGCGCCGCCACCCAGACCTTGCAGTACGCGGCAAAAGACCAGAGTTTGCAGGTTGGGTGATGCCCCCGCCATCAGCGAGCCAAACACAAACAGCAGGATCGAAAAAACGAAAAAGCGCTTGCGGCCGAAGTACGCGCCGCACCATCCGGTGAGCGGAATAATGATCGCATTGGCGACGATATAGGACGTGAGCACCCAGGCGGCTTCGTCGACCCCAGCGGACAGGCTGCCACGAATATGGAGGAGTGCGACGTTGGCGATGGTCGTGTCGATCACCTCCATGATCGTCGCCAGCATTACAGCAAGCGCGATCAGCCATCTATTGGCGGTTTCGTGGCGGACCAGCGCCGGCTTCTGCGCAGGTGCAGCGGCCATTGGAATTATTGAAATCCACCCATCGTCCGCATCAACGCGTGGATGTCCTGGTGGGTGAGGTGGTCGAACTCTTGGATCACAGCGACCAGGTTTTCTGTGTTATTTTCGTTGAGCACGCGCCTCATGCAATCGCGGACTTTGACCAGGTGCTCCTGCCTGGAGATAGGTGAACCCCAAGAGCCGGGCGGGCGAACGCACTTACCTTTGACCAAGCTGCCACCATCGAGCCTGATTTTGGTTTCGACCCACATGCGGTCGAGAGTCGCTGGAATGTCGGGCGATTGCACGAAGCTCACTTTTGATAGCATCGCGCTCATGTCGGACCGCCCGCAACGCTCATTGGTAAATGTGTCAATGTCGACCGTTCCATCGAGCAACGCGGACGCGGCAGCATACTGGAAGCTGAACTTGGCGTCGAGGCCGCTGGAGGGCCGGGGACGGTCGACATAAGGCATCACCGGTCCGACAATTTCGACGGCAGAAATCGTTTCAGGAGCAGGAATACGCTCGCGCGCGTCAAGCGCAGCCAGTATTACGAAATGCGTCGCAAATTGACTAGGGAACAGTTTGATTGCGTAACCCGGATCAAGGATCCGGAGCGGCGCATCGCCTGTAGTCAGCGCCCGCGGGTCCCAATCTTTGGCGAAGAAGGCATCGGCAAGGCCATTTGTCGCCTCGATAATGTCAGGGTTCGCGTTCATTCCACGCGATGCCAGCAGCGCTGCATCGAGGCCAGCCGCAACCGCATTGCCACAATGCGTGCATTTGGTCATCGTGCCGATATTGGCAATCAGAGCGCCGGCTCGAGATGCTGCAATCCCGATTGCATTACGGAGCTGATCCGATCCGAGGCCAAGCAAATGCGAAGCGGCAACCGCGCTGCCGATCGGTCCCGCTACCCCCGGCGGATGGAACACCAGGCCGCGCGGCTCATATTGGCGCGACGCAACCCGCAATCGGCCGTGGGCCTCGATACCTTTGACCAAGGCCACCAGCATCTCCTTGCCTCCGGCACCGAGACTTTCGCCGATCGCCAAAACCGCCGGTAGAGTGGTCGAAAGTGCGTGGGTCGGCGGATTCCACATCGGCTCGTAATCCAATACATGCATCGATGCGCCGTTCAGGTATGCGGCCCCGACGGTTGAAGTTTTAAAGCCGAAATTGAAGGCGGTTGCATGCTCGGCGCCACCGAAGCTGCGGATATGGTCCGCAATGATTGCGGGCGCCGTTTCGAGGCTGCCGGCCAGCGCTACGGCAATGCCGTCGAGCAGCAGGCCGCGCGCGGCCTCCAGTGCCGCCGGCGGGATCGAATCTGCGGTTATGGCTGCCAGTATTTGGCAAAATTGTTCGGTCACACCCACAGAAAATAGCGAGGCCCCAAAAAACAATGCTGGGTTCGAGCGCGATCTCTTAAAACCGTTAACGATTATCAGAGTTAACTTTTTTAACGTCAGAAAGCCGCCGAGTCAAGGTCCTTCTACTTGTTCTGATACCGAGGATACGAGAGCTTAGAATAGCGGGTCGCGTAGATCGAAACCTAGCAGGACGCGGCCTGCAGTCTCGTAGATCTTCAGCGAATTCATGGTGTGCTGGTTGATTGTCAGCAAATCGCGCAGACCGCGGTCGAACGGGCTCGACGCGTAGACCGCCCCGCCCCCGTATGCTTTGAACAAACCTTCGACCGCTTCAATGCAGACCGCATGGGCGTGAGCAATTGCGATTCGATAGAGAGCGCGCTGCTTGGGGGTTGGTTGCGCGCCGGCGAGCAACGTCTGCCAAATCTCGTCAATTCGTGCGAAAAGGTAATCGCGCGCTGAACCCACCAACGCCTCGGCTCGCGCCGCCGCGTTTTGCGCGTAGGCTTCGTCACGCAGCATCACCGGTTTTCCGGTCAGCATGCTCATCGTAACCTGCTTGCGCGGAGCGATTTCGACGAAGCTGTCGATCGCGGCCCGTGCGATCCCGAGGGTCACCCCTGGCAGGTTATAGGCGAACATCAGCGGGTAAGCATAGAGAGCACCTTTGCGGCGCGGCGGAGACGGAAAGCTATAGGTCCGCTCTGCGGGCACAAAGAGATAGTTGATTGCAACATCGTGGCTGCCGCTGCCGCGCAGTCCTGTTGTATACCAGGTGTCCAGAACTTCGGTCTGGTGAGCGGGAACGAAGCAAAACCGCCGTTCGGGCATTCCGTTGGGCATGGTCCGCGGCTCGCCGTGCTCTATCACATTGCAACTGAAGATGAGCCAGTCGCAATGCTTACAGCCGCTGACGAAGGGCCATCGTCCGTTGAGCCGGTAACCGCCGTCGACGGCCTCGGCACGCCCGGTAAACAGCAGGCTGCCACCGGTGGGCGCGTCGAGGTCGCGATACATCTCGCGCGCTATACCTGGGTCGAGGTAGGCACTGAAATAGCCGCCGTCGCTGTTGATCATCGCACACCAACCCACCGAGCCATCGGCATATGAAAGGGCTTCGATTACGCGGATTTGGGTCAGGGGATCAACTTCGGGGCCACCCCATTCGCGCGGCATCGTCATGCGAAAGGCGCCCGCCTGCTTCATCGCATTAACAATGGGTACCGGCAACCTGCGGCCAGCTTCGATTTCCTCGCCCGCCGCGCGAATCTGTGGTGTGAGTGCTCGCGCCGCTTCGACTATTGCTTCGCCTTCGGGCGTGGTATTCATCGCTGTTTTGAGTTTGCCTCGGATGCTCGATTTGAGGGATTTTCGGTGAACACCCCTCACGCGCGGCCGTGACGCAACAGCTTGCCAGGCGTCGCACCGGTAGGCTTGCCTTCGTCGAAGGTAATTTGCCCGTTGACGATTATCGCGCGATAGCCCCGCGCCCGTTGCACCCGGCGCCATTCCCCACCCGGTAAATCGTAAACGATTTCACCCGCGAGTTCGCCCTCGACACCAAGCTGGTTCAGATCATAGACGACAACATCCGCCCAACCACCTTCGCGCAATGTACCGCGGTCGCGGAAACCAGCCGCGTGTGCGGGCAGTGCGGAGAGCCGGTAGTGAGCTTCCTCGAGCGTGAGACGCTGCTCGTCGCGCACTAGCCATTGCAGAAAGTCAGTCGTGTAAGCACCGCCCATGAAATACTTCATATGGGCGCCGCCGTCTGATACGCCGGGAATCGTGTACGGCGAGCCGGTGATCAACTCGGCCATATGTTCAGAATTAGTACACGGGACGGGACCGCGAAATTCGGTCTTGAGCTCGCCGGCAATTGAAAGATCGATCATCACTTCCACCGGCTGCTTGGCCTCCTCGCGTGCGATGTCTCCCGCAGTTCGTCCCACGTATTTTTCAAGCTCGGATTTGTCGTTCACCCATTGAACAATGAGCGCATGTATTGCGCCGCCATTCGCTTTGTAAACTTCCTTGATTCGATGCTCTTCCGACTCCCGGATAACTCGTTCGCGCCACGCTGGATCCTTCATCCGCGCGATGCGTTCCTCTTTGGAGCCAAACATCACTGAATTCCACGCCGGGATGCCGTCGTAGAAATTCCATCCCTCAAGCGAAAATGAAAAGCCGCTGCGCATCGTGAAAGTCTGCCCGAACATCTGGAGGCCCCTGGCGCGGCATTTCTCGATCCATTCCATGCTGCGGCGATGAATACGCGGATTTTTTGTATCGGCCGCGATAACGTTGTAGAGCACCGGCCGCTGGGCTTCCTCCGCCAGCCGTTCCTGGAAGGCGAGGTCCTCTTTCGGGCTGATGACCTGCGTGATCTGGATAATACCTTCATCGCGCTCGTGCAGCACGCGAGCCAGGTTGAGGATGTCCTCGTCGCACATCGTATCGGTCACCATTGGGGTGCCGTCGTAATCGGGTTGAGGCGAATGCGGTCCCAGGCGCTGAATCGAGAAGCCGCAGAGCCCGGCATCCATCCCTTGATGGAACAGCCGCCGCATCTCGCCTTTTTCAGCGTCGGTGGCTGGGCGCGACTTCGCAGCTTCGAGCCCCATCACGTAAACCATCAGCGAGGCCGTAGGAAGATACTGGATGCAGTTGACGCCTTTGGGAGCGCGCGCCAACGAATCGAGATACTCCGGAATCGTCTCCCAATCCCACTGCATCCCGGCACGCATGGTCTCAATCGGAATCGCCTCGTTGCGGGTCATGGTCAGCATCGAGCGCTCGCGAAACTCCGGCTTGACGGGGGCGAAGCCGAAGCCGCAGTTGCCTAGCACGACCGAGGTAACGCCGTGCCATCCCGAGAATGTGCACCACGGATCCCAACGAATCTGGGCGTCGTAATGGGTATGAAGGTCGACGAAACCGGGTGCGACGATCAGGCCGTCAGCGTCTATCGTTCTGTGAGCGAAGCCGGCTGCGCGCCCGCCGATTTGCGCGATCCGGCCGTCTTTGATCCACAGGTCCGCGCGAAAACGCGGCACTCGCGTCCCATCGATGATCGTTCCGCCCTTGATCTGGATGTCGAACTCTGCCATGACGCGATCCCTCCGTAGCCCAACGGGATGTTGAATCTAGGAGACCTATAACATGTTCGAAGCTGCTCCGATAATGCCATACTCACTGCGCGGACGTTCACTGTGCCATCAAGCCGACATTTTAACTGGTATCCCCTGATAATTGCTCCAGTCGCGCCCAGAGTTTGGCAAGTGGAACTCGCGTTGGCTGAATTCCCGATTTTCAATTCGGTTGACAGTCTTCGAGACGAGCGCGAGCATCAATCTGGGAGGACGATAGCTGATATGACGGCCAAGCCTGCTACTGGAATTGTTGCGATAGGACTTCTTGCGGTCATCGTCGCCGCGGTTGTTGTGAGTTCTTCCGCACGTGCGTCAATCTCGTCACGCGATCAGCAGGCGCTGGCCAAGGCCGATCTTGTGTACATCGCCACCGTGCGCAAGAACGGAACTCAGAGCAAGGCTGCGCCCGTGTGGTTTACAACTGGTGCCGATAGCAACTCGATCCTCATTCAAACCGAAAAGACTACCTGGAAGGCCAAACGAATCAGCCGCGGCAGCCCGGTCCTGGTGTGGATTGGCAAGGCAGACGGGCCCGCCTTCATCGGTAAGGCGGAAATCAGCAGCGATCCAACCCTACGCGACAAGATCCTGAAGGATTTTCGGGAAAAATACTGGCGAAATCGCGTAATGGGTACTGGCCCTTCGCGTGCCGCATTCGACCGCGGCGAACGCATCGCAATCAAGATTACACCCGTACGCGACCTGCAGGATGGTTTCGCCTCTGACCCGGGTGCGGCGCCACCGTCGATGGAGCCGTCGGCAAGCAAATGAAGGGCACGCGCTGCGTTAGAACCCCAGTGCGCGCGCGGCCATGTCAAGCACCACCGGAACCGAATAGGTCGTGCGCGCGAGCCGCAGGTCCTTGTTGCGGCCCTCGGCGAAGAGGCCAGAAGCGCTCAGCCAGAAAGCGGTGCTGCGCATCATGTAGAGGATTTCGTAGTAGCGGCAAACGTCGAGGTCAATTTTGAGTCCAGTGAGTTGCTGATAATAGTCCAGAAAAAACTCACGCCCGACTATGCATGATAACAAGGGCGACCCTTCTCGATTCAGATCGGAAAGCACATAAGCGACATCATACATTGGATCGCCGATCACCTGCAGTTCCCAGTCGATTATCGCCGCGACTGCGTCGTCCTTGATAATCAGATTGCCGGTGCGGTAGGCGCCGTGAACAAATGCCAGACGTTGCGCGGCAGGCGCGTTGGCCTTGAGCCACATGATTATTTCGGTCAGCACTGGTTCTGGCTTGTGCAAGGAGTGCTCAATCAGCCCTTCCCACTTGGCGATTTCCCGCTGGGCGAAATCCTTGCCGGAACCAGGAACGCCGAGGAACTCCAATCCCGCAGCGCGCCAGTCCAGATTATGCAACGAGGCCAGGGCTTCGACAAAGCTGCTTGGCAACTTGCCACGTTTGGCGGCATCGGCGTAAAACTGCTTGCCGGCACGCGACCATGGATTGGGTGCTTCGCCTGCCACTTTTTCCATCACGAAAAACGGACCGCCTAGCAGTGACGGGTCCGCTTCGTACCAATAGGCTTTGGGCGTCGGGGCCGGCGTCGGCTCCAGCGCTTTGATCACGAGGAACTGTTCCTTGAGATCGGACAGTTCGCGCAACAAGCCCACACCCGGATCCTTGCGCAGGCAAAAGCCGCGCCCGAGCGCTTGCCCGTCCTCGTTCCAGTGCGCATCAAACACGTATATTTCGTGCGACCAGCCGCCGGCTGCCTGAACGAAATTTGAGAGAGCGAGAGCACGCGCCTGCGGTAGTTTGCTTTGCAGATAATCGCGGACCTTTTCCTGGATCAGTCGCGCCTCCGCCATTGTGTCCTCCGTGCTTGATTCTTGGCCGCGTCAGTCAGCCTTCGCGATCTTGAGCTCCTGATCCAGCATCTGCCTGAGAGTCTGGCGAATTCGCTGATTAGCTGCAGTAAAGGTTTCTTCGCCCAGACGGTCGCGCTCTTCATAGAGCCGTTCGATCAGACCGCAGAGCCGCATCTCGCCCTCTGCCTTATCATCATTCAGTCGGCTGATTTCGGCAAAATTGGCCATGTCATGAAACAGCGCGCCCAAGGAAAAATCCTTCTGCTGTTCAATGTCGGCACGTTCTTCGATCTGCCGCGACACGAACTCGAGAATAACTGCGGCCATATGCGCTTGGGCCTTCGGATATGGCTGATCAATCGCGGGCGCAATTACGTTGCGTAGCGAGTTCACGATTTCGTTAAGAAGCTGCTTGGCTGAGATCATTGCTCTCTTTCAGTGGGGACTTCGTTCCTGCTCCAACTTCGCTCTTACTCCTTTGTTCTTCTTACTCGTTGCTCCTCTCGAGTCCCATTCTACGCGCGATAATTACTTTCATGATCTCATTGGTGCCCGCATAGATCGATTGCACGGCCGCATCCGCATAGTCAGTAGCCACCGGGAATTCAAGCATAAACCCGTAGCCGCCGTGCAGTTGCAGGCATTGACTGGTGACGCGCTTGAGCAGATCAGTAACCCACCACTTTGCCATGCTGACTTCGCTCACGATATCGTCGCCACGCACGTGGGCGGCCATGCAGCGGTCAACGAATGCGTGGCCCACTTCCACCTCAGTCGCCATCTCAGCGAGCTTGAACTGGGTGTTCTGGAAGCCGGCGATCGTTTGTCCGAACGCCTTGCGTTGCTTAGTATATTCGATGGTATCGTCGAGGCAGCGTCTTGCGCTGGCGAGCGCGCCAATCGCCGTAACCAGACGCTCCTGCTGTAGCTTTTCCATCAACATTCTAAAGCCCTGCCCTTCTGCCCCGAGCAGATTGGAGGCTGGCACGCGGCAATCCTCAAACAACAGTTCGCTGGTGTCCTGGCCGCGCAGGCCCAGTTTGTCGAGCTTGCGGCCTCGGACGAATCCAGGCGTATCACGCTCCACCAGGATTAAGCTGATGCCGCGATGCGGTGGATTGGCTTGAGGATTGGTTTTGGCAACGACGATAACCAGATCTGCAATCTGGCCGTTGGAAATGAACATCTTGGAGCCGTTGACCAAGTAGTGATCGCCATCGCGCCGGGCTGTGGTCTGTACCGCAGCCAGGTCGGACCCAGTTCCAGGCTCTGTCATCGCGATCGCCAGGATGATTTCACCGCTGACTGCACCGGGGATGTAACGCCGCTTCTGAGCTATGTTGCCATACGCGGTGATATAGGGCAGGCAAATGTCGGAATGCAGTCCCATCATCAGACCGTGCGCGCGCACGCGTGAGAGTTCTTCGATGACAATCGCGTCGTAGAGAAAATCTACACCGCTCCCGCCGAATTCTTCCGGCGCATTCGGGCCGAGGAAGCCCGCCATACCCATCTTGCGCCAGCTCTCGCGGTCGCTCATCCCCGCCCGGTTCCACTCGGGGATTTTGGGCACGAGTTCGGTTGCCACGAAACGGCGGACTTGGTTGCGGAATATCTCATGCTCCTCGCTGAAAATATCGCGGCGCATAAAAGCAGTCTCCTAAGTGAGGCAGGTTTTTGGATGCCTCGGCTCCTGCACATGACCAAGTCAGCGCGGGCAGGATACGGTGGCAATCCTTGCACGGCGCGCACGCCGTTCAAAGGACTGGCTGATATGGAGGTTGTCTTGCTCAGCCTTCTTGTTTGGAGCGCCACGGCCCCGGATACTCGCCAGTCCGCAGGAAATGACGGTAATCAGCCAGGATCTCCGCATGATCAAAAGCTAATGGCGAAGGCGGGGTGGCAGGGTCGAACAGGCCAACCCTCTTCGCATCATCAGACGCGATGGGGTTGCCGCTGGCGCGCCCGATATAAACTAGCGTCACAGTCTGTCCGCGGGGGTCGCGATCCGGCCGAGAATATACTCCAAGGAGCGCGCGTAATTCGACTTCGAGCGAAATCTCTTCCCGGGCTTCACGCACCGCCGCCTGTTCAACGGTCTCGCCGAAGTCGACGAAACCGCCCGGAATTGCCCATCCGAGCGGAAAGTACTTCCGTTCGATGAGCACGATTCGATCGCCAATCTCGACGATTGCGTCAGCAGCGAGCGGCGGACATACGGGACGGGCCATCCCTAGAGGCTAGCATGCACCGTGAGCATCGCGAAGCGTTTGGGTCCGCCGTAGACCACGCGGAACATGATGAGCGCGGCCTGTAACACTCATCTTTTTCAATCCGATTGACAAGCCAGCTGGTACGACCGCACAGTTTTCTCATGCCAATGCAGGTAGCTCGCCTTTACGATTTCGGTGATATCCGCCTGGAGCAAACTCCCCGCCCCCAGCCTGGCCCGGAGGACCTGCTGGTCCGCGTTACAGCTTGCGGCATCTGTTCCGGCGATATTATGCCCTGGTACATCCGCCGCAAGGCCCCACTCGTGCTGGGCCATGAGCCGGTCGGGGTTGTCGCTGAAACCGGACGCGCAGTGCGCAACTTCCATCCGGGCGACCGGGTTTTCGTGCATCATCACGCCCCTTGTTTCAATTGTGCGCCGTGCCAGCGCGGCGAATACGTCCAATGTGCCACGTGGCGCTCAAGCCACATAATGCCCGGCGGGATGGCGGAATATTTCCTTGTCGGCCCGACAAACCAGCGTGACACGTTAAAACTGCCCGGCGGCATCGATGATCTGGACGCCGTGCTGACCGAGCCGGCTGCGTGCGTGGTGAAGTCATTGCGTCGTTCCGGGCTCAGACCGGGAGAATCGGTGCTTATTATTGGACTTGGGATCATGGGCATGATGCACGTGAAGCTCGCGCGGCATCAGGGGGCTGGGACAATCATCGGCGCGGACCTGTTCGAGCAGCGGGCGCAACGGGCGACAAAACTCGGTGCCGATCATGGAATTGTGGTTGCGGGCGAGAACCTTACTGAGCGAGTGCACGAGATTACAGGCGGGGCGATGGCGGACGTCGTAATTGTGGGCCCAGGCACCAGCCGTGCGCTCGCCGCGGGCATCGCGGCCGCAGGCAAAGCCGCGACCGTAGTGCAGTTTACTGCCACCCCACCCGAAGACGAGATAGTGCTACAGCCGCACGATCTTTATTTCAACGAGACCCGGCTCGTGCCCAGCTATTCATGCGGACCGGACGACACTCGGCAGGCAATGGAACTGATACACCGGGGGGTGCTGAATGCACGGGAATTAGTCACCCATCGCTTTCCGCTCAGACAAATCAGCGAAGCCTACGAACAGGCACAGAAACCGGATTCACTCAAAGTGGTCGTAACGTTCACGTGAGGCCTCAAATGAGCTGAAACGCGAAAAAGAAGGGCGCCCATCTCGCTGGCGACGCCCTCTTCTTTTTTCAACCGCAGGCCGGCCAATAGACGCTGGTCAGGATGCCGACGGGGCTGGTTCAGCACCGCCTGCCGCACCGCCGCCCGTTGCCCCTCCACTGCCAGCAGCCATACCACCACTGCTGGATGCGGCGGCGGTATGATGATGACGAATACGCCGGTGGTAGTGACGATGATAGGTAGCCCTGGTCTCGGTCTTTGCCGCGATTGCCTCAGCGCGATCGGCTGCAGCCTTGGCGTCGGCCGCGGCTTGCTCGACCTTGCTGGCCGACGCCTGAGCCGAAGCGGCAGCTTGTTGGGCGCTAGTCGAAGCGCTCTCGGCGCGCGAGGCCGCCGCATCGGCTTGGCTCGCCGCATTGGTTGCCCGCTCGGCCGGATCTGGCCCTGAAGAACAACCCCCGATCAGCGAAAGAGCCAACGCGGCCCCGCCGACCAGCCCGAGCAGTTTCGACGTCTTCCCGATCAATCCTTCCATCCTTTTCCTCCTTGAAGGAAGTCTGTTCTGTTAGGCCTCTGAAGCCTAAGGAGCCACCGTGCTTCAACCCCAGATTGTTATCGCGAAGATAATCGCGCGTAGCATACAGTATCAGACATCCTGTCGCAATCGGCCGCTAGATATAAGTCATCATCGCTCCGAATATAGCCCGTCGGGTGATCGGGCCGGCCTGAAGTGGCGGCGCCTCATCGCCGCACAGGACTTTCGTCCGAGTTAGAAATCGTCGCCTCCGAGATCATCGTCGCCCATACCGCCCATGCCACCAATACCGCCCATGCCGCCCATTCCCCATTCCGCCCATGCCACCCATACCGCCCATGCCACCCGGTGGCATAGCAGGGGCGGCAACCGGCTTTTTGGGTTTTTCGGTAACGGCCGCCTCGGTGGTAATCAGCAACGCGGCCGCACTGGCGGCGTTTTCGAGTGCCGTACGGACGACTTTGGTGGGATCGACCACACCCGCTTTAACCAAGTCTTCATACTGCTCGGTAAGCGCATTAAACCCGTAATTTGCCTCGCCCTCCTGCACCTTCCCCAGCACTACCGCCGCGTCATGACCAGCGTTCGACACCAACTGGCGCAGCGGTTCGGTCATCGCGCGTGCGACAATGTCGACTCCTGCTTGCCGCTCGTGGTTGAGTTTCAGTCCCTGGACCGCCTTTTTCGCGCGCAGCAGAGCAACGCCGCCACCGACCACGACCCCTTCGTCGACCGCGGCCTTTAGCGCATGGACCGCGTCATCGACGCGAGCCTTCCTTTCTTTGAGTTCGACTTCGGTCGCGGCACCAACTTTGATCACTGCCACGCCCCCGGCCAGTTTGGCGAGCCGCTCTTCGAGTTTCTCACGGTCGTAGTCCGAGGTCGTCTGTCTAATCTGACTGCGGAGCTGTTCCATCCGCCCTTGGATATCGCTTTTATTTCCTGTGCCGCCAACGAGGGTAGTGTTGTCCTTATCGAGAATCACGCGCCGGCATCGGCCGAGCTGATTCAACTGAATACCTTCGAGCTTGGTCCCCAACTCCTCAGCGATCACCTGTCCACCAGTCATGATCGCCATATCCTGCAGATTTTCCTTGCGGCGATCTCCAAAGCCGGGAGCTTTGACCGCGGCGATGCGAAGTGTGCCGCGCAGCTTGTTGACCACCAAGGTTGCCAGTGCCTCTCCGTCTACCTCTTCGGCGATGATCAACAGTGGTTGGCCCGACTGTACCACCTTTTCCAGCAACGGCAGCATTTCACGCAGATTGGAAATCTTTTTTTCATGGAAGAGGATCAGCGGCTCTTCCAGTTCGACTGTCATCCGGTCGGGGTTGGTGATGAAGTAGGGGGATAGATATCCGCGGTCGAAGCGCATCCCCTCGACCAACTCAAGCGTGGTCTCGAGCCCGCGTGCCTCCTCGACTGTGATGACGCCATCTTTGCCGACCTTCTCCATCGAATCGGCCAGAATCTTGCCGATGGCGGCATCGCCGTTCGCCGCGATCGTAGCAACCTGTTCCATCCGGGTATGATCGCTTACAGGCACGGGCCGCGACATTTCCTTGATGGCGGCGACTGCGGCACGCACGGCCTCATCGATCCCTCGCTTCAATTCCATTGCTGGAATTCCGGCCGCCAGCAACTTGACACCTTCTCGAATGATCGCGCGGGCCAGCACCGTCGCGGTGGTGGTTCCGTCGCCGGCAACATCCGAGGTCTTTTGAGCGACTTCTCGAATTAGTCTGGCGCCGAGGTTCTCGAATTTGTTTTCGAGCTCGATTTCCTTGACCACCGTAATACCATCTTTAGTGATCACTGGTGCACCGAAGCTTTTTTGGATCATTACATGACGGCCGCGGGGCCCGAGTGTTACTCGCGCGGCCTCGGCAGCAAGGGTCGCCCCTGCGACTATACCTTTTCGGGCGCGTTCATGAAGTTCGATCACTTTCGCTGGCATTCGACTTTATCTCCATTTCAGTTGTTTTTATTCTCGAATCCCGCACTCGGCGCTACGTGGCTATGATTTGCGTCGCTGCATAGCTCACTGTGCCTCGAGTCGGTTATCACTTTGATATTGCCGGACTAACCGGGCACACTTACGCGCCGCGAGACCAGCAAAACTTAAGCATATGCTGGCGGTTTGCAAGCACCTTTTGCGATCAGCCCGTAGATGTCACTATGGATTGGAGGAATTTCGACCGCTGTGATGCATTATTTACGGCGCGCAAACTTAGTGCCGGCCGCCTCCATTCTGGTCGTCACCGTACTTGCCCTGAGGGCGCCGAACGGAGGCCCAATCTTCCCTCGGCAATCGTTCCATTTTCAGTCACGCACTCGTCGGATGTTGCCAATACTTGGTCAAAACGTTGTTGCTGACGAGAACGAGGTATCAACCGACGACGTCGAGAAGTATGTCTCAGTGTACAAAGCCATGCAGCGCAACCGGAGCTTGACTGTGAACCAAGCCACCGCCGCTCAAGGGCTAACGATAGAGCAGTTCCGCCAACTCGAAAATCGTGTCCAACGTGATGACGCCGCCTTGCAGCAAGCGCGCGACGAGTTGCAGGCCGCAGCGCAAGGCTCGCCCATCCCAAGCGAAAAGCCCCCGCCCCTGCGCCATTAGCCCACAGCGCCCTTTGCGAGCACCTTTCTGAGCAGCAAACGGTGCGGACGGGATTCGATCTATCCGCCAGTTAACGTCACCTATTTCGTAACCGAGGTGGAAAACGCCGCCTCAAGTCGAGCGACCGCATCGTTAGCACGGCGCACCGAATCCTGCGCGGAAGCCGCTTCTTGGTCAGCCTTCTGGCTCGCCGCCAAAGCATTCTGGGATGCAGTCTGAGCCGCGGTCGAGGCCGCCTCTGCCCGCTGTGCGTCAGATTGGGCCTTCTGGGTCGCGGTGTCGATCTTTGCCTGATTGCTGCACGCGGCGATAAGCACGCTCGCGGACAGGATTGCGATGCCACTAGCCAACTTCTTCATCCAACAGCACCTCCTACCATTTTCCGATGAAACCGGATGGTCTTGCCAAGTCCGGCCGACAACCACAAAGAATTGGCGCCATACTGACAAAACACCTGCGGCTAAGCAACCTAGTTGCCTTGAGAAAATTCGGCCTTCAGCTTCTCACAGGATCCGGGTTGACATAGCCATTAGCTGCCGATAATCGTTCCCAGATGAAGGATCAGCCGTTTCGCTCGATGGCTGAGAACGCGGTTCGATACTCGATGAGTTCCGAGAAGTCCACTTCCAAGCCGATAGCCGGCAACGAAGAGAGCACGGACCCGGCGCTGACAGCGGCGGTCGAAACGGCTAACCAGATAGAAGCGCACGTTTCGGATACTACCCCGGCTGCCCCGCAGTCGTCGGCGAATACCGCGGCCTCATTGAATCCAGGAGCCGAGCCGATGCCGCAAAAATCCGCGGCAGCGGCAAAGCCAGCGATTACCGCCAAACCGGTAACGCCGCCAAAACCCGCGGCCGACAAAGCTTCAACGCCACCGCCACCCGTCGAACCTCAGCCATCGCTACCAGTGTCGATGATAGAGCGGCCGGATTCAGCCGCCTGCGCAAGTGGCCGGTCACTCTTTCCCGGCGAACTGGAAGAAAGCTTCGAGAACGCACTGGCCAGGGTGGAACTCGCCCATGCTCGAAATTCGTTTGCGGCGCTCATTATGGGAGGCATACGCCATTTTATCCCGTCAGGAGCAGGCAGACGAAGCGAATCGGTTCACCGGGCGGTCGCGTTCGACGGTTTTCGCAATGATTTGTTCGAGGACAAAAGCGAGCGCGATCGCCGATATGGGACCGTGTACCGTGTTTCGGAACAAGTCAACGCTTTTCTAGTGCGGCTCGAATTACCGCGTCGAATGCCTCAGTCCTCGCTGAAGCAGACATGGCAACTGCCGGACGAGATGCCGGATTATGCTTGTACGCTCAGCTTAACGGACAACGTGCTCTGCGTCCGAGCCGGCTTGCCTGACCAAGCGCGACGACGCCTGTCGTACGTGTCGTCCTCATTTCCGTCAGATTTTCAGACGCGAATCGAGTTTCACACGCCGGTCGAGGGGTACAAGCACCGGCTCCGGAACAAGGTGCTCGAAATCGTTGTGTACAAGAAACCGGGCCTCAGCCCAGGAAGAAAATCGGAGCGGCAACAGCTTCAGGATTGATCGCTGGACAATGTTAGTCTGTCCAATTTCGGTTGGTTTTTCGGCGAGCGTGGGTGGTCGATGCGGATAAAAATTCGCGCCGGCTCCAATCGCGACCTGCCCCAGATCATTGAAATCGAGCGACTATCTTTTGATAATCCCTGGAGTCGCGATTCCTTCTTGCGAGAGTTATCCCTACCGTTCTCGCGTACGACGGTGGCCATAACCACCAATGGCACGATGGAAGCGATTGTCGGCTATTTGTGCCGGTGGTTGGTCGCAGATGAATGTCATATCCTGAATGTCGCAGTTCACCCCGAAGCGCGGCGTGCCGGGATCGCCGCCCGTCTCATGGAGCATGCGATTGGTGAAGCAAAACGCGAAAAGGCGCGGTTCGTTACGCTCGAAGTGCGAAGGTCGAACGTCGCTGCGCGCAGTCTTTACCGGAAATTAAGTTTTGAAGAACGTCGTTTGAGAAGGAACTATTATGGTTCTGGGGAGGATGCGATCGTGATGGAACTTCGTCTCGACCGCGGCCAGGCAAACGATGTTTGAAACATCTCAGCCGCCCAACCATTACAAGTTTGCGAATTTTATGTAATAATCACTGCAGGGTTCGGGCCAAATCGGAAGTCATCGCTCCGAAATCAGCAGCTCGAAAAAACTCCCGCCGAGAGGGACATGAACCTGCCGTTTAAGAAGGGTGAAAAGGTAGTTTACCCGGCACATGGCGTTGCTGTCATCGAGGATATTCAGAGCCGCGTTATTTCCGGAACGGAGCGCAGATTTTATATGCTCCGCATCCTCGGCACCGAAAAAATGACCATCATGATTCCGACTGAGAATGTCGAGGCGGTCGGGCTACGGCGGGTCATCGGTAAAGATACCGTTACTAAGATTTATAAGATCCTCCGGCAGAAGAAAGTTGAAGGGGACTCTCAAACCTGGAATCGACGCTATCGGGAGTATACCGAGAAAATCAAGACCGGCTCACCATTGGAAATCGCCAAGGTGCTACGCGATCTGCTCGTGCTCAAGGGCGACAAGGAATTGTCATTTGGCGAGCGTAAGATGCTTGATACTGCGCGCAGTCTGCTGGTGAAGGAACTCTCGATCGCAAAGGCGCATTCAGAGGAAAAGATCATGGAAGAACTGAGGACCATCTTCGCCAATTGACTTCGGCGCGCTCTCGGGTCCTTTAGTCCGCCAAGCGGGGGCTTGGAATCGTTCCGAGCCTCATTCTTCTTGTCCCCAGTCTGATTACAAAACTCGCTCCGATTTGATCAAGAGCCGAAGCAGCGACTAGACCGTTCGCCGATGAACGTCACCCATTGATGAAAGTATCGGCGATCATAGTTGCTGCAGGATCAGGGACGAGGCTCGGACTCGCCACCCCCAAGGCGTTCGTGAGCATCGAGCGCGCGTCTTTGCTATTGCGTGTACTGCAGACTATTGGCACGCTTCAGGCTCTGGGCGAAGTTGTCGTGGCAGTACCCGCAGGTGCGCAAAAATTTGCGCGTACCGAGGCAGCTGTCGCGGGGCTGCAGATTCCAGTGAAGATTACCGAAGGCGGCGCAGAGCGCCAGGACTCGGTGCGGCTCGCCTTGATGCTGACGAGTGCAGAAGCCGACTTGGTCGTCGTACATGATGCAGCCCGGCCGTTCGCGACGCCCGCGATGTTCTCCACCTGTACGGCTGCGGCCGCCCAAACCGGCGGAGCAGTCGTTGCGATCCCGGTCGCTGACACATTGAAGCGGGTCGAGCGGGGGACCATCGTCGCGACCGTGCCGCGCGACGGTTTATGGCAGGCGCAGACACCGCAGGCCTTCCGCCGCGATCTCCTCATGCAGGCGCATGAGCGTGCAATGCGCGAGCGAATTACGGCTACCGACGATGCGGACTTGTTTGAACGCCTGGGTATCGCGGTCCAGGTGGTGCAGGGCTCGGCCCTCAACTTGAAAATCACAATGCCTGACGACCTCAGGGTAGGCGAGGCGCTTGCGCGGTTTGCATCCCCTCGTTGAGTGAGCCCGAACGAAAGCCTCTCAGGTCCAGAGCGACGAAACGAAAACCGATTTTTTTTAATTCCCGATCGACTGCCTCACGGATCGAGGCGTTCAGCATCCGCGCAATTTCGCTGGCCTCGACTTCGATTCGCGCCACTTCGCCGTGATAACGGACCCGCGCCACGCTGAACCCAAACGAACGCAGCACTTGTTCGCCGGATTCAACCTGGCGCAGGGCCTCGATCGTAATCTGAGTGCCATAGGGAAAGCGTGAGGACAGGCACGGTGAGGCGGGACGGTCCCAGGTCGGCAATCCCAGCGAACGGGACAGATCGCGAATCTCGGCTTTGGTCAGTTCAGCCTCGACCAGCGGATGCCGCACGTGCATTTCAGCGGCCGCCCTAATTCCCGGACGATAGTCGTGAAGATCATCGAGATTGAGCCCGTCTACGATGGTCTCGATGCCAAGTTCGCGAGCCTTTTCTTCGCATACGCTAAACAAGTTGTGCTTACATAGATAACAACGGTTCAGCGGATTGCGCGCGTAGCCGGCAATCTCCAATTCGTTCGATTCGACCATCACATGGCGAACGCCGAGCGCTTGGGCTATCGCCATGGCGTTGAGCCGATCATCATCGGGCATTGTGGGAGAGGTCGTCGTGAGCGCGAGCACGCGCTCGTCGAGCGTGTCACGCGCAACGCGCAGCACGAAACTCGAATCGACTCCGCCCGAGAATGCGACCATCACCGATCGCAGCACGCGAAAACTCTCGCGCAAACGTTCTAGCTTGGCTTCAAGCGAATTCATACGATACTAAAGATATAGAAGAGTGCGACGGTTCCCCTTTTCTGCGCTCGATTTTGTCAGTTCTATCGTGCCCGCTTCGTTTTTTGTCAGATGCCTTCGGCCTGGAAGAGATCGGTCGTCAGATAACGCTCGCCGGTGTCACTGAAGATCACAACCACCACCTTGCCGCGTCCGAGCCTTTTCGCTACTTGCAAGGCTGCACAACAGTTTGCCCCGGATGATATTCCGACCAACAATCCTTCCTCACGCGCCAACCGGCGTGAGTATAGCGTCGCCTCGTCGTCGCTAATCGCTATCACCTCATCGTAGATCATGGTATCGAGATTTTCCGGAATGAAACCGGCCCCGATTCCCTGAATCTTATGAAAACCTGCTTCGCCCCCGGAGAGCACGGGTGAGTTCCTCGGCTCGACCGCAACGATGAGAAGTTTATTTTGCAGATGCTCGCGCAGGTAGCGCCCGGCGCCGCTAATCGTGCCGCCGGTCCCGACGCCGGCTACGAACGCGTCGATTCGATCCAGTTGGTCGACCAATTCCGGTCCGGTACTCGCGTAATGGATTTCTGGATTGGCAGGATTGCTGAACTGCTGCGGCATGAAGTAGCCCGGGTTGTTGCGAATCAATTCTTCGGCCTTGGCGATCGCACCATGCATTCCGCGCGTATCAGGGGTGAGCACCAGTTGCGCCCCGTACGCCGCCAACAGCGAACGCCGCTCTTCGCTCATTGTATCCGGCATCGTCAGAATGAGCTTATAACCCTTGACCGCGCAGACCAGTGCGAGCCCGATTCCGGTATTGCCAGAGGTGGGCTCGACGATAGTGTCGCCGGGCTTGATGCGGCCGTCCTGCTCCGCTTTTTGGATCATCGCCAAACAGATCCGGTCTTTCACACTACCGCCTGGATTATAGTTCTCGAGCTTGGCCCATACGTCGGCATCATCTCGGGACGGCATGCGGTTGAGCCGCACAACCGGTGTATGGCCGATCAGGTCGAGAGGCGAATGCGCAACACTTGTCGGCATGGACTTGATTCTATCCGTAAGCGCGTGCCGATTGCGAACCCCTGAAGCAGGACACCGTTCATTTATGCTTATGGCGCCATTTAGGTGGATCCCGAGCGGAGGCGGAGTCCCAATGGAACCAGGACGCGGATTGATTATTTTCCCAGGTGCGCTGGGCGATCTGATCTGTCTGATACCCGCCATTCACGCGCTCGGCAGGCGTTATCCGACCATCGAATTTGAACTGATGGCGCGGGCAGAATTGGCGCGTTTCGCCGAACGGCGGTTGACAATTGTCGCCGGACATTCAATTGACCGCCGGGAGCTTGCTTTGCTCTTCTCAGAACGCGGCGGCGAGTCGAAGCTGGCCCGCATTTTTTTCCGCCAGTTCAACCGTATCGATTGCTTTTTCGCCTTCGATAATGACCGCTTCCGCTCATCACTCAGACAAGCAGTGCGAAGCGAAGTCTCTTTTTACCCATTCCGTCCACCTGGTACGGGTCACGTGGCTGAATGTTACCTGCGCGCAATTGGCGCTGCCATCTCCGAGCTGGGCGGCGCTTCGATTGAGCTTTTGCCGGACGATCTGCGTCGCGCGCAACAAAGGCTGCGTGCATTTGGGCTGGAGCCGGGACGTTTTGTCCTCATCCTTCCTGGCAGTGGAAGCGCAAGGAAAAACTGGCCGGCGGAGAACTTCGCGCTGCTCGCTGGCCGGATAGAGTCGCTTCACCCCGTCCTAGTAGTGCTCGGCCCGGCGGAGACCGGTCTGGCGCGTAGTTTTCAAGCGCGAACTCTATCGATGGTGAACGATACCGAACTCGGCGAACTGGCGAGTATCGCACGTTTGTCACGCTGCTTCATTGGCAATGATTCTGGCGTCTCTCATTTGGCTGCGGCGGCGGGTGCCCGCGGTCTGGTGATTTTTGGACCGACCGACCCGGAGCGCTGGCGGCCCATCGGAAATGTGAAGATTATTCAGAAGGACCCATTGCAAAATCTGGTACTCGACCAGGTGTGGGCATCGGTTGCGGAATTGATACAAGCAGACCACTAGCCGATGCTCCATGCGAGTCGCCTCTGTAAAGCTTGGGTCGCTTCTTTCTGGGCTATCTGGCGTCTACAATCGTGCTTATTATGAAGTCAAAGACCGGAACGGCACGGTTTGACCCTTCAGTGTTGTTCCTAAATTGGAGAAAAAGGCACGACGACTATGACAAGTGCGCTTAAAACCACCGTGCTGCTGGCGGCGCTGACCGGGCTGATAATGCTGATCGGCGGATTGCTGGGCGGACATAGTGGCGTAGAAATCGCCTTCGTAATCGCTCTCGGGATGAATTTCTTCAGCTACTGGTTTTCCGACAAGCTGGTCCTCAGAGCCTACGGGGCTCGGCCGCTTGACGAGAATAATGCTCCCGAACTCTACTCTATCGTTCATGAGTTGGCGCAGGACGCGCGTATCCCGATGCCGCGGCTCTACCTGATCGACAGTGATACTCCGAACGCTTTTGCGACCGGCCGCAATCCAAAACATGCGGCGGTTGCGGTAACTCGAGGAATCATGCGGCTTTGTACCCGCGAAGAACTTAAGGGCGTTCTGAGCCACGAGCTGTCGCACGTTATCAACCGCGACATCCTGGTAAGTTCTATCGCCGCAACACTGGCCGCGGTGGTTATGATGTTGGGTAGTTGGATGCGCTGGGCATCAATTTTTGGGGGTTTTGGCGGGCGCGATGACGAGGGCCGAGGAGGAGGGCTCGAACTGATCATCATGGCGATTCTAGCCCCGTTTGCGGCGATGTTGATCCAGCTCGCCATCTCGCGCACGCGCGAATACGCGGCCGACGCCAGCGGTGCACGGCTATCGCATCATCCGCTCTACCTCGCCAACGCATTGCGCAAGCTGGAAATAGCCAATCAGCGGATGCCGATGACAGACGCAACACCCGCTACCGCTCATCTCTTTATTGTGAACCCGCTCCGCGCGGGATTGTTCGCTCGGCTCTTCTCGACTCATCCGCCGCTGGAGGAGCGTATCCGTCGGCTTGAGCGGATGGCCGTTTGAGCAGGACCGATGAACGATAATTGAGAATGGAAAACACTCCTACGGCATTGTTATGATTTGCGCTGTCCTCGCTTGCTTCGCCGCTCACTTCTCTCTATGCGGGTTGAGAACGCACCATGGATTCTGAAGAAGAAAAAGAACAAACCAAAGGGTTCAAGGTCGACGATCGGCGGCGATTTTCAGCCGAGGGAGAGCTGAAACCGGAACATCGCGGCTCCGAGCCACCTGAGGCGCAACCGTCCGCTGCGCATGCCACGGCCGAAGCTGCAATGAGCCCGGCGGGCAGCGAGACGCCAACCCGGCCCCGGGAAGCTCAAGCGTTCAAGGCTTTTTCCCAGCGTCGCGAGGCTGCGCCGGAGATCACTTTCGGTACTTTCGTGGTTGGGTTGTCGACTCAGGCGCTGGTGCATCTCGGCGAGCTAGCCGACCCTCAAACAAACCAGCCGGCGCAGGATTTGCCCGCTGCCCAGCAATTGATCGACATTATTGCCATGCTCGAAAACAAGACCCGTGGTAACCTTGACCGTGACGAGCAGGCAATGCTTGAGGCGATTCTGTTCGAGCTCAGGATGAAGTACGTTGAACGGGCGCGGCATTAGCCGCGTGAGGAGCGCGCCGCCGAGGGTGGCGCATGATGCTGCGCGATGCGGTTAAAGCTGCTTGCCAGAACGTGCGCATTAGGGCTTGTGGCGGGTGCGCTCATGTCAGCAGTCAGTTGCGCTGCCGCCGCATCGCTCTGGACCGAATTCAACGGTGTCAATGTCCCCGCGCAAAGCCTGCCGGATTTCGTTGCCCTGGCCGCTAGAATGTCGCCTGCGGTCGTCAATATTTCGGCAGAACAGCGCACCGAGGATAGCGGGACTCAAAGCTCGTCACCTGAAGACGGGAGCGATCCGTTTGACCGTTTTGGCCAGCCGTTCGAGCAGTACGGGCTGGCACATCCGCATAGTCTTGGCTCAGGGTTCATCATTAACCGGGGTGGTTATATCCTGACCAATGCTCATGTAATTGAAGGCGCCCGACAGATCCTGGTCACATTGAAGGACGCACGCCAATTTACTGCCCGATTGATCGGACGTGATACAAAAACTGACGTTGCTCTGGTCAAAATTAACGCGAGCGGCAACCTGCCGATTGCCCCATTAGGCGATTCCGACCAGGTCAGGGTCGGCCAGTGGGTGATGGCAATTGGCAACCCATTCGGTTTCGACCACACGGTGACAGCCGGCATTGTCAGCGCAAAGGGACGGTTTATCCCAGGCAATTATGACGCCTTTATTCAAACTGATGCGTCGATAAATCCGGGCAATTCTGGTGGACCGCTGATCAGTCTGGACGGCGCTGTGGTGGGCGTTAATTCGGCGATTTATACCCGCAGCGGCTTGAACATCGGGATCGGGTTCGCGATCCCGGTCAATCTAGTCAAGGAGGAATTGCCCCAGCTTAGCGCTCGGGGCAAAGTCATACGCGGTTGGCTCGGCGTTTATGTCGAGCCGGTCTCGGCAGAGACAGCGCAACGAGCAAAAATGGCGGAGCCGCACGGCGCCTTGATCACCGAAGTGCTGGCCAACGGACCCGCGGCTGCTGCCGGGCTTAGGCGGGGCGACATCATAGTAGCGTTCGATCATCACGACGTAGGTGATTCCCAAGAGTTGCCACTGCTGGTCGGCACGGTACCGATTGGACAAACCGTTCGGGTCAGGATTCTGCGCAACGGATTTATCAGCGAACTTCCGCTCACCGTCGTCCGCTCGGACGAGGAAAAACTGGCGCGCGCATCGCTTAAACAGGAGGCCTTTGGCCTCAAGCTCGAGGATTTGACGCCCAGCCTGGCGCAGGAACTCGATCTGAGCGATTCACAGGGGCTGGTAGTCTCGGCAATCAAGCCAGGCAGCGCGGCCGAGAGTTCGGGATTGCACGTGCGCGACGTGATTCTGGAAGTCAATCGGAAACCGATTGAAAGCCTGAGTTCGTACGATCGGGCACTCAAGTCAGGCGCGCGCGGGAAGGTTGACTTACTGCTGGTCAGGCGTGACAAAGGCACCCTCTTCATTCCACTCAAGCGTAACGAGTAGAATCCGGGCAAAGTGAATCCGGGCAAAGTGGATGCTCTCCTTACCGATTCCTTAGCGCTGCGGCGCTCGTTTGCACGAGTGTGATGCGAGTCCTCAAGATATTGTCGTTAGCGCTCGGTGGCGTCGTGCTGTTCGCCGCCGGACCGCTGATTTATCAATTCTTTCGTTATTACGGCTCCCTCGAACAGGAAGTTGTCGCGCGCTTTTCGGGTCAGCACTGGACACTGCCGTCGTTGCTCTACTCCGATTCAACTGTGCTTTATCCAGGCGAGCGCCTCGATGACATCGGTTTCTTTCAGCGGCTTGCCCGCCTGAATTACCATCGAGTCGATCCTGGCCAGGTACGCATCCGCGGCGAGTACAGCTTTGAGCAAAAGCACGGCAGGCTGGTGCTTTTTCTACACGATTTTCGCTATCCGTACCAGGATTTTGCTGGTGCTCTGGTCACGCTGAACATTTCGCCGGTCCAAACTATCGAATCGATTGAAGATGTCGCCACGCGCAAACCCGAATACTCGATCGAGCTTGAACCGGAATTTCTCGGGGCAATCTTCCATGGCAATTGGGAGCAGCGGCGGCTCGTACCGCTGTCTGACATTCCGCCGGCGTTTATCGATGCGGTCCTGGCCGCCGAGGATCATCGCTTTTACGAACATCATGGCATCGACCTCGTGCGCACCGCGCGAGCGGCATGGGTTGACTTGACCGCCCATCAGCTACTGCAAGGCGGGTCCACGTTGACTCAGCAGTTGATGAAGAATTTTTTCCTCACCAGCAAGCGCGACTGGCATCGCAAACTTACCGAAGCGCTGATGGCCTATATCGCTGAAAAACGCTACTCCAAAGATGCAATCCTCGAACTTTACCTAAACGACATTTACCTCGGACAGCGCGGACAAGAAGGAATATACGGCGTGTGGGAGGCGTCACAATTTTATTTTTCCCGCGAACCCCGCGATCTTACTATTGCCCAGATGGCGACGATTGCCGGCTTGATCCGCTCACCCAACCGCTTCAACCCGTTCCGGCACGTCGGCGCCGCCAGGACGCGCCGTAATCAGGTGTTGGCTGCGATGCTCCAGGACGGTTACATCAGCAAGGCTTCTTACGATGAGGCAGTGACTGAGACGCTGCGCACGCGTGAGCCGTTTACCGAAACCAACGATGCGCCTTACTTTGTGGATTATGTCAAACACGAGCTGGCGGAGCGTTATCCGCCATCAGTGCTGACCGGCGAGGGCTTGCGGATTTTCACCACGCTCGACGTGCACATGGAAAAGCAGGCTGAGCAGGCGGTCGAGCATAACCTGCTGAGCCTGGAAGAAAAGCACCCTTCGCTGAAACGCAAGGAGAAGAGCCAGCAACTTGAATCATGCCTCCTCGCGATCGAGCCGCAAACCGGCCGAATTCGCGCGATGGACGGCGGCCGTGATTATCGCCAAAGCCAATTCAACCGAGTCACCCAGTCGCACCGCCAACCCGGCTCCGCTTTTAAGCCGGTCACCTATCTGGCCGGGCTCCAGGAAACCTTTGATGGTTCAGCTCCACAATTCCTGCCAACGAGCTATATCAACGATGAGCCCTTCACGTGGCAATTCGGCGCGACCTCGTGGACCCCAAAGAACTACAAAGGCCGCTATTTTGGCCGTGTTACACTGGAATTCGCGCTGGAAGAATCCCTGAACTCGGCAACGTTGAGGTTGGCCAATGCCGTCGGTTTGGATCGCGTGCTGGCCATGGCAGAGAAACTCGGTTTTGGCAATCTGCCTCCATATCCGTCCCTAGTACTGGGCGGTATTGAGGTCGAGCCTATGCAGCTTGCCACGATGTACGCAATTCTGGCCAATGAGGGCATGCAAGTGCAGCCATATGCGGTCACAGCCGTGGTCAACTCCAAAGGCGCGGTCATCGAGGGCCATGACCTCAAAGCCGAGCAGGTGCTGTCGCCCGAAATTGCCTATTCGATGGATTTCATGCTCGAACAGGTAATTAAACGCGGCACCGGCATGGGCGTCCGCAAGGCCGGGTTCATGCGGCCTGCGGCTGGCAAGACTGGTACGACTAATGATTCGGTGGATGCGTGGTTTGCTGGCTTTACGCCGAATCTGCTGGCGGTCGTCTGGACCGGATTCGATCAGAAAGAGGCCCTGGGGTTGACCGGGGCGGAAGCTTCCCTACCTGCCTGGACTGATTTCATGAAGGCCGCGACAGCGTCGCGCCCTGATGGTGATTTCCCGAAGCCATCGGACGTCGCTCGTGTCCGCGTCGACCCGCTGACGGGCTACTTGGCATCTCGTTACTGTCCGGTAACTATGGAGGGAGTATATCCCAAGTCGCTCGCGCCTACTGAGGTCTGTCCATTTCATACCTCCGCTACCAGGGTGGCGTCAGGCGCCACTTCCGACACCGATGCGGATGGAGACAGCGATTCGCAGTTCGAGTCCGGCGTTAGCCCAAACGATTGATGAGCTGCCGACATCTAGTCCTTCTTGCCTCGATCGCGTTTTTGCCGCAGTTTGGCCTACTCGCAGTGAATAGCGCATTTTGCCTGACCTCGCAGGATGTGCCTGCGGCGGAGTTGCCGACTGCCAACGCGAGTCCGGGAGTGGCCCCAACTCCGGTTCCGAACGCAGCGCCATCTCCTGCAGATTTGCAAGCGCTTCCCCCAGAGAACGATATGACGTCGAAGACAGCGCCCGGAGCCGCGGCCCAGGACAATACGAGCGGAGAAAACTTCCCCGGCGGTGATGCTGATTCGACGGATTTGGGAACCGGGCAGGGAACGGACACACCGGAATCCCGACCGGCCGCTGAAGCTACCCCGCCGCCCGCGCTTGATGCCGGCGCTGTTACTGTTGGTCCAGAATTGGCCAACGAGTCGCTCGACCCTGAAATCAACAGAGCGATAGCACCAGCGTTGGCCGCCTCTCTCAGACTGACGGAAAGTGCGCGAAAGCGGCTTGGCGATGGCCAGGTCGATGATGCGCTGCGCGACTTGGCCCGGGCAGTTTCGCTCGACCCGTCGAACGCCTTCGCTTACTACTATCTGGGACGTGCTTATCTCGCGAGAAAGAACTACTCACAGGCGCTGACGTTTTTTCGCCGGGCGGAGATAGGCTTCAACGGACGGCCCGACTGGACTGCGGAGGCATTGAGTTACGAGGGTCTTTGCGACGAGGAACTGGGTAAGGACGCCGACGCTGTTCAGCTCTATAAGCAGGCGCTCGCGGCCTCGCCGAATAACTTCAAGGCGCGCATAGGCTATGGACGACTCGCCAGTGTCGCCGGTCCCGTGGAAAATGTGGACGCACCGCCGCCGGGTCAGGACTTGGCGATTCCGCCACCCGCAGCGCCGGACGAGTCTGCCCCACCGGAGCAACCACCGGCACCACCACCGGAATGAAACGACCTACCTGTTGTTCCTTCCGCAGCTCCGGTTGATGATTTCGACGGTCCGTCGATACCCAGGAGTAAGGATATTTTTGATCACTTACTGCCGATAAGGGCGTGGTTTTGCACTTTGCCAGTACCGGGCTTGTTAAACAGTGACTAACCACTGGCAAGCTCGTGCTATCTGGTATCTTGGGCGTCAAACCCGTTCGTCAGCTGGTTTATGTCACCCGGTTGCTTTATGATCGTCGCCCTGTGAAAAGTCCAGGGCAGAGCGACCACATATCGATGAGCAGTTTTCACTCGCGAGTGGCTGCTCAAAGGCGTCTAGCGTTTGCGGGCCGTTCACTCATGACTTTGTTTCGTTGTAGGCTACACAACTACGCTTTGCTGTGAGCGTTGATAGACAAGGCAAAAGATGAGCGCCAGAATCGCAATCGTGAGTGTCAAACCGGCGCGCATGTTCGTTGCTCGAGGCAAGTTAAGTCGTTGAAGTCCCGGTCAACTATAATGGACGAAGCGGACCTCCAAATGCGCAAGGCTAAAACCTCTCCCCCGCGGGAGAGGCCCTTCCGGCAGGCACCTCCATTTAATTTAATGCGCGCAGTTGTCGCCGGCGCAGTGGTGGGTTGTTACATAGTTGGTTGACCGGCTTCGACTGCCTGCACCGGTTCGCCGTTATGAGCAGCCTCCCCGACGTTCATTGCGACTAAATCGCCCGCGTGCAGACCGTCGCCGGAGACCTCGACCGTGTAACCATTGTCATGGCCGAGGTTCACTGTGATCAGAGTGAGGCGATGGTCACGCACGACGGGTAGATATACTTTGTCATTGCGGAATATTAGAGCGTCGTCGGGGGCACTGATACTATTTGCCGTGACATGCGCCGTCATCCCCAGGTCTGCGTACATTCCGGGATACAAAGACCGATCGGCATTTCTCAGGTCCACTTCAACCAACATCGTGCGGGTGCTCTGATCGAGGGCCTCTGGATGGCGCGTGATGGTGCCGGAAAATCGCCGGCCCGGAAATTCGCTTACGCTTATCGTCGCGGGGTCGCCGTCTTTGATGAAGGGTGACAGACTCTGTGGCGCATAGGCATAGACGCGAAGCGGAGCGAGCGTCGCCAATGAGACAATCGGTGAACCGGCCGCCGACGGTGTAGTCGATTGCGGAATCAACGTGCCAGGATCGACGTAGCGCGCAGTGACCACGCCGTCAAACGGGGCCCGCACTACTTCATAGCTTTGCAGCGCTAGTTGCTGTTGATAGGCATCCCTGGCCTGCAGCATCGTGGCATGCGAGGTATCGGCGGTTTGCTGCGGGATCACGTCCTGACGGACGAGTTCCTGATACCGGCGATCGGTAACTGCTTGCAGCCAGTAATAGGAGCGGGCATCGGCTACTTGCTTGTCAGTTTCCGGCGATTGTATCACTGCTATAATTTGCCCTGCTTTGACCCGGTCGCCCTTGTCTACGTTGATCGTTTTCATGTAGCCCGGGATCTTGGCGTAGACCGGGGTCTCGGTATAACCATGCACGCTGGCCGGAAGATCGATCGTTCGCGACGGCGCACCCGGCGCAAGCTGCGTAACCAGTACACGGGGTCCTCGCGCAAGTGCCTGCGCAAGCTCTCCTGTTTGGCGCTGGATACGTTGCTGCCGAGCAAGTACCAGTCCGGCGGAGGCGCAGAAGATAAAAATCACTGCCGCACTCCAGGCGATTAGGAAGAACCGGCCTGATTCCGCATCATGTTTCTGATCAATTTCCAATTTGAAGCTCCTGCTTGTTTCGTTTAGGCGCCGGGCGTACGGATAGCGTCGACGCGCGCATCACGCTGCCGCTTGGTCACCAGTGTGCGGCTGAAAATCGAATAAACCGCCGGTACCGTGAACAGCGTCATCAGCGTCGCGACCAGCAGTCCGCCTATCACCGCCCGCCCCAACGGCGCGTTCATTGCCGAACCCGAACCGAGCGCGAGCGCCATCGGCAGCATGCCCAGAACCATAGCCAACGCGGTCATGATAATGGGCCGAAAACGGATTGCGCCCGCCTCGGTCGCTGCTTCGACCGGACCGCTCCCCTCCTCGCGCCGCTCGTTGGCAAAGGTGATGAGCAGATTGCCGTTGGATACGCCGACGCCGACCGCCATGATCGCACCCATCAGGGACTCGACGTTGATGGTGGTGCCGGTCAGTACCAGCATCCACAGCACGCCCGCCATCGCGCCTGGAACGGCCATGATAATGATGAAGGGTTCGAGCCAGGACTGAAAATTCGCCACCATCAGCAGGTAAACCAGGATTACCGCCAGGATTAAGCCAGCGCCCATGGTCAGGAACGATTGGCGCATCGCCTGGCTCTGACCGCGTATCGTAATTCTGGTGCCGGCCGGCAGTTGGCCGAGACTATCTATCGCCCTTTGCACTGCGGTAGTGGTACTACCAAGGTCGCGTCCCTCCACTCCGCAGTCCACGTCGATAACACGTTGTACTGTGTAATGTGCCACGACGGCAGGGTCGAGCCTGTGACGAATCGACGCGACGTTCCCCAGAAACTGTACCGCTGGGCCTGATACGGCAGTGGTGGCGGTGCCGTTGGTAAAGGGCGCCGTGTCGGATTGTGCCAGGGTGCTGGTGGACTGTGACGCCGAGCCAGATTGTGCCGCGGAGCCGTTGGTAAGCGGCGTATTAGCGATCTGATCGATTGACTCGGTGAGCTGAATCGGTGTCTGCGTCACGACGTTGTAATTGACCCCGTTTTTCGGATCAAGCCAGTAGTTCGGCGAGATCAGCGTATTGCCGCTCAGCGATGAGAGCAGCGCGGATGCGACCTGCTGCTCGGTGATGCCGAGTTCGAGGGCCTTCGCGCGGTCGACATTGACCTTAAAGGCCGGGTAATCGAGCGGTTCGGCGATTCGCAAGTCCGTGACGCCCGGAATCACCGACATATTGGACGCCAATCGCGCCGCGTAACGATAATCGGAATTGAGATCATTGCCCGAAATCTGTGCATCAATCGCTGCCGGAAGGCCGAAGTTCAACACTCCGTTGACCATATCTGCGGCCATGAAATAAGCCTCAACGTTCGGAAACCTGGTGCTCATCATTGCGCGGATGCGCTCCTGGTAAATCGCGCTCGGATGATGCTTGGGCTCAAGCTGGATCATAATTTCGGCGTCCTGCGGGCCGATATTGTCGGTGGGAAAGAAGGCGATCGCGTAAGGCTGTGGCAAATCGATATCGTCGCTAATCTGCTCCAGCTCATCCGCCGGGATTATTTTGCGGATCGATCGCTCGATATTATCCACCAGCCATTCAGTTCGCTCTATGCGCGTCCCGCTTGGGGCGCGAACATGAAGTTTCAACAGGCCCGCATCAACCGTCGGAAAGAAATCTTCGCCCACAACCCACATCAGCGGTGCCGTCCCTGCTATCAGCAGTGCAACGGCTGTGAGCGAGAGCCCACGGTGAGCGATGAAGGTTCTGAGAGCCCCGGTGTAACCTCGGCGCACTCGCTCGAAGCCGGCCTCGAAGTGGCGCAAAAATGGGCTCCAAAAGCTCTCGCCAGGATTTTCCTCGTGCTGTTCCGGCAGCAGGTACGAGGCCATCGTCGGCACAAGAGTGCGCGACAACAGGTAAGACGTCAGCATTGCGAAGACGACCGCGAGCGCCAACGGCGTGAACAGAAAGCGTTCGACGCCAGTCATCAGCACTACCGGGAAAAACACGATGCAGATCGACAAAGTACCGACAAACGTTGGTGTCGCGATCTGCGAGGCGCCGTCCAGAATGGCGACCAGCAGCGGTTTACGCATCGCGTGGTTGCGATGGATATTTTCGATTTCGACCGTGGCATCATCGACCAGCATCCCGACCGCCAGCGCGATTCCGCCGAGGGTCATCGTGTTGATCGTCTGCCCCGCCAATTTCAGCCCGACGATCGCGGTCAGGATCGAGAGCGGGATTGAAGTGATTACAATCAACATACTGCGTGGCGAGCCGGTGAACACCAGCACCATCAAGGCCACCAGCCCGGCAGCAATGGCTGACTCGCGCACTACCTCCCACAGCGCCGCGCGCACGAATACCGACTGGTCGAACGTCAGCTTTGCTTTGAGGCCTTTGGGCGCGACAGCAACGATATCCGGAATACGCGCGCGCACCGCGTTGACCACGGACAGGGTCGAAGCGGCGGCATGTTTGATCACCAGCAGAAAGGTGGCGGGGCGTCCGTCGATGCGGACGACATTTTCCTGCGGCTGATGCGTATCGCTGACTGGCGCAACATCGCCGAGGAAGACCGGAATGCCGTTCACCACCTTGACCGGCAGGCGGTTGAATTCGCTTACCTTGGCCGGGCTGTAATTGAGGTCGACGTCGTATTCGTAGTTCCCCATGCGGGCGGTGCCAGAAGGGATGACCACGTTGGTCGAGGCGAGCGCATTGCCGATATCGACCGGCGATAAGTTGTTAGCGTAGAGCTGCCTGGGATCAAGATTGGCCACCACCGCCCGCTGGACGCCACCGATCGGCGCAGGAGATGAAAATCCAGGGATCGTGAAGAGCTGCAGCCTAATGAAGTTCAGCCCGTAATCAAACAATTGCTGCTGCGAGAGTGTGTCGCTGTAGATGTTCAACTGGGCTACCGGGACGTTAGCGGCGTTATAGGAAATGATGTTCGGCGGGGTAGTGCCCGTGGGAGCCTGACGTAGAATGGTTTCCGAGACCGCGTTGATTTGTGCTATCGCGGAGCCGATATCAGTCCGGGGCTGGAAGTACACCTTGATTAGGCCGATCCCGAGCATCGACTCGGATTCCATGTGCTCGATCCCATCGACCGTAGTCGAATAGGCACGCTCGCTGATGATCACCATCCGCCGCTCCATATCGACGGCGCTCAGGCCCGGATAGCTCCAAACCACCATGACCACCGGAAGGTTGATGGCAGGGAAAATGTCGACGTTCATCAGTGTGAACGACAGACCACCCAGCACCATCATCAGCAATGCCATCACCGCCACCGAAAGTGGGCGGCGCAGTGCCAATCGAACCAGCCACATCATGATTGATACTCTCCGCTAACGGCTGTCATCATGTCGGATGTGAACCATCGCGGCACGAAAATGTGAATGACAGGTACAAGGAATTCTAACTGCGGCTAGGGGCTGGAAAAGCTTCACTCATCGCCTATAAATCAAGGCTACATCCGACCAGCAGGTCTCCAGTGAACGAGGCGTGACAAATGGAGTCCCATCATGTGCGACCGGCCTTCACATTCTTGAATCCGGTACGCCAATCGGTCTGGCTCCGAGCGGATTACACTTGAACGCCGCCTATCCGCGGATGTTTTGGACACTACAGGCTAAAGCCTGTCGCCGCTAAGGAAAATTTAGGCGTACCCTTCGAACGATTATTGCCTGCAGTCCGTATGCCCTGGAGCAGGTCGCCGAGCGACAAGAGGTAAGAGTCCAGGCCGACCGGCAGTAACATCATGCCGCGTTAGCGTATCGGAACATTGAACAGCGGCAAGACGCATTTCACGGATTGCAGCAGAAACCTATCAGGAGCGGAATCGTACCAAAGGCCCCGAGCCGGCGCGGCGAGAGATTGTCTGCCCACCATTCCACCAGCGGCCCAAAAGCATTCGTTAGTCCGCTCAGGGAGCCGGCGACGAGGCCGATTTTCAGGCCGGGCGCAAACTCGCCCGTTGTGCCGGTCACAGCACCAGCGACGATAGTACTTGCGCCCACTGCGAACCCGCGCGACGCGAAGACCAGCCAGGTGACCTTGGAAATGTGCGACTTAGCTTGCTCCACCCATACGTCGCCCGGTGAGCCCGTCAGCCGCGACTGAACCGGACCGAATGAGCGTTGATGCAGTGCGTCCAACGGCGGAGAGGTAACGGTCCAACTCAGCCATCAGAAATTCCAACCGGCGAAGCGATTGCAGTTCGCTCAGTATTGTGCCGCGTTGTTGAACGGTCCATGAGGTTATTCGAGCAAATCCCTGCGCTTCGAGCTGGCTGCTGAACTTGCTCAGCGACGACGCGATTTCACGCCGAGAATTGCTGCCGGGGAAAGCGATTGCGCCGGCACCGTGGAAGCTTGGTCTGGCCTCAAAGCGCGCCAGCCACCATTCCAAGCGCGCGCGAATCGCACTAACAACCGCGTCGCGTTCCAATTCCGTCTCTTCGTCGAGCCGTGGCAATGGTTCACCGAGGCGTCCTATCGAAATTCCCGCTAATCGGTTTGCGATCCGGCGTAGAGTGCCCGCGGCGCGCACCAAACCATCGTGATCGATCAGGCTGGTGCGCCCTTCGAGCCGAGCGTCGTCGGCGATCTCGAGTATCTCCACAAGCTCGTGCATTGTTCCTGAGTTCGCCGCTTCGATATTGGCTTCGCTCACGGATGCGGGTCCGCCGGGCGAGAGGGCAATCGTGTCGCGAATAACGTTCCGCAACCGCGGCAGCAGCGAATCGCCTGCGTATTCCGGCCACAGAATAAAAAACACAACTGTGACGACGATGGTTCCAACCAGAATTCCCCAGATGCGCCAGAGTGGGCCGTAGATATCTGCCGAGGGACTTAAACCTGCGAACACCAGCAGGAAGGTCGTGCCGATTTGTTTTCCGGCGTAGGCGATGCGCCCGCTGCTGAGCGATGAATAAGCGGAGATATACAGGACAAGGAAGGTTGCAAGTAGGTACGAGGGCAGTGTTTCGAAATTCGGCGTGACCGCTATGATTGCGAGTAAGGAAATTAGCCCGCCCACAATGGCGCCGACGATCCGCAGAATCATCTTGCGCAGTGATGCGCCGTAAGTTGGCAACGCGGTTATCACGACTGTGGTGAGGATCACTGAAAGTTCCGGCCGTTGACTTGCCAGACCAATGACGTAGCCCGCCACCGCGCAGAATCCGACCTTCAAGCTATAACGAAGCGTCTCTATATCCCGCGCGCGTGTATCCCGTGCGCGCCCAAGTTCAGACGCACCGGGCGTTATTGGGTTGAGAGCCGCACCCGCGGGCGGTTCATCCAGTGGACGCTCAACCAGAAGCGTCAAGACCGCGAGGCAATCTATAAACGATGCGAAATTGGCAACCTCCGGGCCGCCCGCCCTGCAGCTATAGACGCGCCGGGCCTGATCGATGCGCGCGGTGAGGGCATCCATCAGCAGCCGCGCACGGAAGGCGGCCGCAGAAGGAGGACGGTCTGCTCCAGACCGCATCAGGCTCGATGCGTCCTGTGCCATGTCGTCGAGTGCGGCCGCGATTGCGCCCACCACGCGTTCAATTTCCAGCCGCACCATCGCCCTGACTTGACGCGGGACATCTTCGCGCACTGCGATAATCAGACGGTCGGTTTCGATTTGTATTCTCGCCATGCGGGTGATCGCGGCAAGGAGCACGGCGCGCCGGTGAGCAGTTAAACCTTCGACAACCGCACGCTGGAGTAAAGCAAGGTGCTGAGGTAGGTCAGAAGTCGGAGGGGGTTCCTGCGGCCGCGGGGCACCGCGACCATTCAGATAGAATCTCGTGGCCCCCGCCAGGCGCTGATGATGCCGGGCGGCGCTTGCCCTGAGCGTATCTATCAGAATTGGTTCTGCCCGGTCGGGCCAAAACCAATTATCGAACACAACGATCAATCCGAACGCGATCGCGCTTCCGGCGAAATTGCCCGCCGCAGCCCAACCGATTCCCCTGGGCGCAAACACGACGCCGTAGAGGCTGGCGAGGCTAACCACCTGAATGAGGAGACCTGCCGATCCTACTTTTCGGCTGACGGTAATGAACGTGGATGCGGCCATGAATACAAAGACGAATGGCAACATCAGCCACGGAGTCTCTGCTAACGCCCGCGCCATCACCACCGATGAAGCGAGGATCACTACCTCGGCAGCGAGGAATGCGCTTGCCTTCGGCACCGGCATCATGGGACCGGCGCCCACCACCAGCCAGACGATGTAGGAGCCCAGCTCGCTGTTGACATGGCATATAGCGATGAGGCCCACTCCAACGGTCGCGATGGCAGTGAGGCGTAAGGACGTCCAGAATCTCCGCGGGCGCGGGGCAAGTTCCTCGGCGAGTAGTGCTTTCAACCGCTCCAGCCAGCTCACAACACCCGATATCCCACCATCCGGATGGGCCCCCACGCCATAGTGTCTGCTCCCTAATTCCCCTGAATTGTCACGACCGCAGTAGCTCCCATGCGAAAGGGAAACGATGGATCGGGAGCTTGTAGAACGACGCGGACCGGAAATCGTTGCGAGAGGCGCACCCAGTTGAGCGTTTCCTCTATTTGCGGCAATCCTTCAATGCTGGCTCCGTTACCCTGGTAAAGCGCCCAGCCGATTCCTTGCACGCGGCCGCGAAATCGTTTGTTCGGATAACTTAATAAATAAACTTCGGCACGCATCCCTGGCCGAATGTTGCCGAGAAAATTCTCGCGGAAGTTCGCCAGCACGTACCATTGACGGTTATCGACGAGACTCAGCACTTCCCGGCCCTCATTGGCATACTGGCCTACGGCGATATTGAGGTTGGTGACGTAGCCATCGAACGGCGCTCGCACGTAGCAATACTCAACATTCAGCCTGGCATCGTATACAGCAGCCTCGGCCGCCTTTCGCCGGGCGTTGATGTCGCCATATTGCCCGAGATCATTCTGCGCTCGGAGTACGTCGCTGCGAGCACTTTCCACTCCCGCTTGCGCAGCTTCGAGCCGGCTACGAGCGTTGAAGACATCATTGGCGGTGACAAAGTGGCGGCGCAGCAGAGGCTCGATTCGCTGGAGGTACTGCTTGTCATAAGCGGCATCAGCCTGAAGCTGTAGCTGGCGAGCGTGCGCTGAACGGATCGCGTCCTCCAACGCCTTGATTTGCAGGATAGTCAGAACCAGATCGGCCTGTGCCTTATCGAGTGCTGACCTATATGGCTGCGGGTCAACTACGAGCAGGAGCATCCCTGCCTTCACGTGTTGGTTGTCGTGAACTGGCAGCGCGACGGGACCGCTTACATGCGGCGCCATGCCGACGATATTGGCCCTGATATAAGCATCATCAGTGCGAGGGTACAAATAATAAAGACGGGTAACGTCAATGCTGAGAACTATCGTCCCAAGCACGATAAGAGCGCCTATCGCGCGGCCGATAATACGCACGCTGATACGGTCTGCGGGTGGCGCGGCACCTTCGTAACCTGCTGAATGCTGGTATGATTCCGGCGAGGACTGATCGCTGTCTGCAAGGGAGCCCTCGGACAATGCGTCTCGTGCTGGTGGTGCTTCCGGCACCTGCATTCCCCTCAAATGCGGTTAAAGAAGATCAGGTAAACGGCGCAGCCGATCAATGTTGCAAGGCAAGGATAGATCAGCAGCAGAGGGCCAAGATAGAGTTCGACCCGGGTAGCAGCGAACACCACCCGGAACGCGGCAGTCAATATCGCGCCGACGATCGCGCACAACAGCCAGGCAGGAAAATTGGCACCCGCTATGTTCACCACCGGGTCGCAAGCAGCCAGCGCAGCCGGAAAGGCGAGTGCAGCGACCAAGCTGTACACCTGTCGCAGCTTCTCGACCATCGACGTCGTCCGCCTAGGGAACAGCGACTGAGCCGGCCGCGTAGGCAACCGCGGCATAAGCAGTCAGCAGCTCGGCTTTGCTTTGAATTAATGTATAGCGGGCGCCGGCCAGGTCGCGCTCGGCGGTGAGCAATTCAACAATCGTGCTCAGGCCTTGGCGGTAGGTCTCAAGATTTGCGTCATATGACTCGTGGGCTGCCGCAAGCAGACTTCGCGCATACTCGTATTTGCTCGACGACGTTTGGAACTCGTAGTACGCCCGCCACACCTGGGCGGCCGTATCGAGTTCCAGCAATTTCAGGTCCGCCCGCGCTGCTTCACGATCGGCCTCGCTCCGGCGCACATCGTTAAGCCGCCTGAATCCCGTAAAAATGTCCCATTTCAAAGTCAACATACCCGAATATTGAGGCTGAGCAGTTTGGACAGTGCGCGGGCTGCCAAATGTAAAGTTCCACACATTCTCCCCATAATTCGCCGACAAGCCGAGCACTGGATAGAATTGCGCCTTCGCCTGGGCCACGTCGGCTTCACTGGCGCGCAGATTCGCGACTCGGGCCGCGAGGTCCGGCCGCTCGCGGCTGGCCTGTGCAATCAACTGCTCCACATTCGCTTTCAGAGAGTTCGGCACGGCCTGATTCTCCAGGCCCTGGGCCGCAGGCACCTGGTTAGCAGGTACTCCTAGCGCAATAGCCAGCTGAGCTTCAGCATCGTGCACCAGCAGGTGTGCGTTCGCCAAGTCAAATCGGGATTCTGCAAACCGCTCTTTGGCCAGCAGCAACTCTGGCTCGGTGGCAAGGCCAAGGTCGACTCGCTGCCTAACCGCCTCGAAATCTGTCTGCGCAAGTCGAAGGTTCTGGTGCGCCGCAGTCACTGCCGCGTGCGCGGCGTCAATGGAATAAAAGGCGCTTTGCGTACCAAAGACGACATTCTGAATCGCTCGATTGAAAGTGAAATTGCTGGCAATCAGTCGGTTGCGTGCCGCCTCCGCCATCGAACGCCGCCGGCCAAAATCAAGCAGCACGTACGTAAGTTCCGCAACTGGTTCTGACTGCCATTGTTCCAATTTCCCAACCGTAGCCGGAAGCTCGATAATAGTACGCTGATATCCGGTGGCCGACTGTACGTCAAACTGGGGATAAAAGGGTGCCTGGGCGGCGCCAAACTGCGCAGCAGCCGAGCGCGCTGCCTGCCACTGCCGCCGTGTCACCGGATTGTTGCGCAATGCCATATCGATAAGCGCCGTCAAATCGTAGGTCTGCGGCGGTTGAGCCAGCACGGACGCGCGAGGGACCTGAGTATTCTGAACTGCGTATTGTCCCGCCACCGCGCGCGTGGGCATCCATTCATTCATAACCGTGAGCGGCGCCCAACTGCCGGGACTCAACTCGGGCCGCGCCGCGATCGTCGAGCAACCGGCCAACGAGCACACAAGAACGAGCAAACCCAGGCCGCTGCTGGATGAAACAGTAGCACGAGTACGCGTGGACTGTGGTTGCCGCCCATCGAGCCAGTCCAGGATAAGGCGCATCGGAGGCGCCAAATTCGAATTGTTTATCATGGAGCGAATGCTACCGGTACCAACAACCGGGCGCTGCACCGGGCATTCGGCTCATCGTTGGAATCTGTTAGAGAATTGCTTGTGCGTCCAGCGAAGGCTGACGCGTTCAGCGGGAGACAGTCCCGCCGAGGTAAAAGCCAGAGCCTCGTAGCTCGGATGGCAGGGAGGAGGGAAACCGATGACCTGAAGCCCATCGACAAA
>Ga0102924_1000649_pt1 | contig 42679 bp, 46 predicted proteins | sample PaiPotPPM11metaG_FD_80116 | JGI IMG/M metagenome (GOLD analysis project Ga0102924, IMG submission 80116) | Iron sulfur acid spring bacterial and archeal communities from Banff, Canada, to study Microbial Dark Matter (Phase II) - Paint Pots PPM... ...
GACCTGGACCGCGTCCAGGTGCTCCAGCATCTTGGCCACCGAGTTACGGCGCCAACTGTGCACCACCTCCAGCGTCTCCAGCGCTTCAGGCGTGGGTGCCAACCAGACGGTGCGACGGTCGTTGGGGTCGTAGCGGCGTTCCGCAAGGCCGCCTCGGATCATGCGGTTGGCCAGGGCGGTCGCCGCCGCGCCGCTGATCCCCACCGCGTTGGCGAACTCGCGCATGGTGGTGCCCTCGCGGGGAAGCCGGCCTAGGGCTTCGAGCTGGTACGGCGTGACCGTCCCGAGCCGGGCACTGATCTCGGGGGGAAGCTGTACCTGAAGGGCACGCTGCAGCCGTGGTTGCAACTCCAGCAAACGTTCGACGAACTCCTCGACCGGAGAGTGAGCCCGTTCAGATGCCTGGTCGTGCGGGATAATGTTCACGTGTGGAAGTACTTTACAGGGCGCCGCCCGATTGCTCCCACCGGCGGCAGATCGAGGCTGTTGACGATCGACGAAACCAGATCGGCCGACTGGCGTTAAGGGACAACGTGGCCACCAGTGCCGAGCGGCGCTATATTGCGGAAGGGGTCGACTACTGCAGGGAGGCTCTGGCGCTCCTCACCGCCACCGCGGCCTCGGTGACCCGCATCCAAGACGCCGATGTCCGCCAGCTGGCCTTGGCCAGCCTGGAGGCGGTCAGTCATCTCGAAGCCAGGCTGCGTCTACTCGACGAGGCCTATCGCATCGCTGAGCGGCATCGCGCCGCGTTGACCTTGGGGGAAACCGCGACCCTCGAGATGGAAGAGCCGGCTACCGCATCGCGCCCACCCCCTGAACGGAGGGGCACACGACGCGCTACTTCTTCGAAGGCTCGTAGTAGGGGTTGGTGCCGGAAGCGTGGTCGGTGGTGTCCACCACCTCGAGGATCTCTGGGAACCGTTCCACGATCGCGGTGCGCACGCCCTGCGAGAGGGTTACCTCGGCGAGTCCACAGCCCTGGCAGCCGCCACCCATCTGCACATACGCGACCCCGTCGGCGATGTCGAGCAGACCGATGTAGCCGCCGTGGCTGGCCACGGCTGGATTGATCTCGATATCGAGCATCTGCTGCACGGCCCGGGCTAGCGGGTCCTGATCGGGGTCGTACTCGGTCTCCAAACTGAGCGCGCCCGAGACCGGGTCGGCCTCAACTCGGGATCCAACCACGTGCCGGGCGATGACGCGGGGCGCTAGGAAGAGCACGTCGGGCGCGCCCTCCACCAGAACCTCGTCGCTACCCAGCTCGCTAGGCTCGACGAGCGCGAACGCGAAGGTGAGCCGCTCGCCTTGCAACCCTCCGGGCGTGACGGCCACCCAGGCTTCGGGATGGCCCTGGCGCTCCCGGAACGCCCGGATGCGATCGGCGGCCTGCTCGCTGAGCTGAAGGTGGGGTCGAGCCGTAGCTGTCTGGCTATCCATCCGTCTCTAGTCTGAAGGCATGGGGAAGCGAGTGCTGCTGGTGCTGCCGACCCGGAGTTATCGCGCCGCAGCCTTTCTGGCGGCGGCGCGCCGGCTTTCACTGGAGATGGTAGTGGCCAGCGAAGAGGGCTCCACCCTCGGCCACCTCCATCCCGACCAGGAGGTGATCATCGACTTCGCGGACCCCGCCGGGGCCGCGGGGGTAGCGGCGGAACTGGCCAGCCGGAACCCGTTCCAAGCGGTTGTCCCGGCCGACGAGGCCGGGGTGGTGGTGGCAGCTCACATTGCAGCGCGACTGGGGCTTCGCAGCAACTCAGTCATGGCGGTGACCGCAACCAGGGACAAGCTGGTGCTGCGAGAGCGGCTCCAGCAGGCGGGAGCGATCCAGCCACGCTGGTGGCTCTGGGCGGAGCAGGAGAGCCCTCCCAAGGTCGAGTTCCCCGCCGTCGTTAAGCCACTGGACCAGGCCGCCAGCAGGGGGGTGATCAAGGTCGAGGACCAGACGCAGCTGCGCGCTGCCGGGCAAAGGGTTCGGAGCATGCTGCTCGCCGACCCCGAATGCGCAACCCCAGCGGACAGCATCCCCCTTTTGGTAGAGCAGTTCGTCGCGGGCCCCGAGGTGGCGGTCGAAGCTCTCCTGGTGGCGGGCGACATGAGGCTGCTCGCGATCTACGACAAACCGGTACCCCTGGAAGGACCATTCTTCGAGGAGACGATCTACACGGTCCCCTCGACCCTGGCGCCGGCCCGACAAGGAGAGGTGGTGGCCGCGCTCGAGGGTGTCGTGCGGACCCTGGGCTTGAGCGAGGGCGCAATCCACGCTGAGCTCAGACTCGGCCGACCGCAACCTGTCGTTATCGACCTCGCCTCACGATCTATCGGTGGCCGATGTTCCCGAGTACTCCACTTCAGGTCTGGGCGGACTCTGGAGGAGATCATCCTGCTGGCCGCACTGGGCCAGGACCCGGGGGATCTCGAGCTGGACGGCAGAGCCAGGGGGGTGATGATGTTGCCTATTCCCAAGTCCGGGACCCTGCGCTCGGTGCCGGGTCGGGATGCGGTCCTAGCTATGCCCGGGGTCGACGAAGTCGAGTTGACGATTCCGATTGGCGGCCTGGTGGCGAGCTGGCCCGAAGGTGACCGCTACCTCGGCTTCATCTTCGCCAGTGGCTCCGACGCCGGTGCGGTGGCAGACCAGCTCCGGCTTGCGTACAGCACGCTGGGCTTGGTGATTCAAGACTGATAACACCATCCCGGCCCCGGGGCGGGCGGATGGCCGGACTAGCACCTCGTGCCCGTCATCTCCCTCCCGGCTCCTCGGAGCGCTCTTGCCGCCGCGAGACAACGAGGTCGGTCGGAGCTCCTCGACCAGCTGACACAGGGAGTGCTGGAGCTGACCTCGTCAGAGTCATGGGCGCGCTGGTTGCGGCTCGGCCGCAGGTTCCATAACTACAGCTTCCAGAACCAGGTCCTGATCCTGAGGCAGCGGCCCGATGCCACCCGGGTGGCAGGTTACCGGAGCTGGCTTCGCTTGGGCCGCCAGGTCCGGCCGGGGGAGCGGGCGATCCGGATCCTGGCACCCTGTCTGGCCACGCAGGATCCCCGAGACGGCCACGAGCTCCCAGCTCCGGTCCTGGTGGGATTTCGGATCGCTCGGGTGTTCGACCTCGGTCAAACCTCGGGAGATGAGCTGCCAGCGCCAGTGAAGACTGTCAGCGGTGCTGGCTCGGCTGACGATTTAGCTCGGCTGGCGCAGCGTGCCCTTGATCTGGGCTTCCAGGTCCAGTTCGCGTTGCTCTGGGGCAGCCGGAATGGAGACTGCTCGCACGCGCTGCGGCGGATCCGGGTGAGCCGCGAGCTGCCGCTCGCCCACCAAATCAAAACCCTGGCCCACGAGTTGGCCCACGCCCTGCTCCATGGGCAGGAGTTTCAGGGATCCAGGGCTCTGGCTGAACTGGAGGCAGAGAGCGTTGCCTACTTGGTCTGCCAGGAGCTCGGTGTTGACAGCTCCGACTACAGCTTCGGCTACGTCGCCACCTGGGCGGGGGGCGGACCGGAGGCCGCCCGCCTGATCTCGGCGACGGGAGGTCGGATCCTTACGGGCCGGAACGCCGTCCTTGACTCGCACAGCGCCCTCCATGATGGGCAGACAGTCCTGCGCTCAAATCTGAGTCGCCTCAATTGCGGGGCTAGGCCAGACCACGCATTTCGCCCAGCGTAATCCGTCGGCTAAACTCGCACCCACTTGGATCCAGAGACACCGGCGATGAACCCTGATCCGGACGAGGTGGCGGATTCTTTTCTGCTGATCCGTCGGAGGTTTGAGGCAGAGGCGGGGAAGGCCGTTCCAGCCAAGGACCGAACCGCTCTGCGGAAGCTAAATCTGGAGCAGCTCAGCCTGCTGGGGAGGATGCCGCGCGAGGGCATTGATGAAAGCCTCGCGCCAGGTCGCCTGGCGCTGGCTGAGGGCCGATTCCCCGCTGTCGTCGAGGAGATGGTCGCTGCGGGGCTGCTTGAGAGACGGACAGCGGGCGCCGGCTCGCCTGCCAAGCTGGCCTTGACCGAGTCCGGACGTCACACTCGAGCCACGCTGGACCGGATGCAAAGAGCAACCCTGAAGGCGATGATGGAAACCATTGGACCGGACCGCGCCAGGCAGCTGGTAGAGCTTCTAGAGTCCGCCTTTCCCCAGGACACGTAGGGGCTGGATCCCTGACTGCGAGTCGCCAACGCCCCAAGGGGACTTACCTCTCAACGGGTATTTTGTTGTCCTAGGTCCGATCCAACTCTGCTTGGATGAACTCGCGAAAGGTGGCGAAGTCCCAGGATTGGTCGTAGCGGTACCCGTTGACGAAGAATGTCGGGGTACCGTTGGCGCCGCTTCGCAGAGCGCCCTCGAGGTCATTCTCGACGCGATCCCGCGTGCCCCTGCGCGCCAGCACCTCCGCTACCTGATGGGCGTCCGCTCCTGCCTGCTCCGCGTATTGCAGTAGCGACTCAGCTCTGAGGTCGCGTTGGTGCTGGAAGAGAAGATCGTGCATGGGCCAGAAGTGTCCCTGCAACGCCACGGCCTCGGCGGCTTCCGCCGCGCCCTCGGCGTGGGGATGAACGTTGCTGAGGGGCAGGTTTCGGAAGACAAGGCGCAGCGTCGAGGTGAAGACTCGCTGCAGCTCCTGAACGATGGGGAACGCCTGGCCACAGTAAGGGCACTCGTAGTCCCCGTACTCGACCAGGGTTACGGCGGCATCGTCCGGCCCCTGGACGTGGTCGTCCCCGCCAACCGGAATCGCAAGGTGGGCCTCCCCGCCAATCATGAGAGCGCCTCCAGAGCGCGCAGCGGTCCGTCCACACCAGGGACGATGCCAATCGGTGAGCGATAGCTCCAGGCGATCATGTGGTCACGGTCGAGTACGAACGTCGCCCGCGCGCTGGACCCCTCCTCCGATCGGTAGACGCCATAGGCCCGAGAAACCTGGCCCTTCGGCTCGAAATCGGCGAGGAGTGGGAACGTCAGCTTTCGCGACTCTCTGAAGGCAATGTGGGACCAAGGTCCGTCTACCGAGATACCCAGCAGCTGGCCCCCTTGCTTCGCGAACAGTTTGCTGGCCGCCTGAAACATCGAAAGCTCGTCGCCGCAGACCGGGCTCCAGTCAGCCGGGTAGAAGATCAATACCACCGGGCCTCGGAGCTCCGAGAGAGTCACTCGCTGATCAGGAGTCTCCGGGAGCGAAAAGTCCGGCGCCGGTGCCCCTGGCTGCAGGGGCTCCTTGGGGAGGTCGAGCTGTTCGCCTGGTGAACCCTTGGTCGTGCTGCTCCCCGGGTCGTCCGCAGTCCGCTCTCCATTCGCGTCTGCCATATCGGCTTCCTCCCGCTCACAGGGGCCAAGCCCGCCGCTTTAGGCGGGCACGCTCTCCTCTTCAGAAACTGGTCCGACGCGCTCTAGCCAGGGTCGCGCTCGAAGGCCGTCGAAGATCTCTCGTGCCTCGGCTCGCAATGGGCTCGCCCTATCGGTACGGCCTCGATCACTCAGCCACTCCGCGTGCTCGGTGAGCGTAACGGCGAGCTCGAAAGGCGTTCCGATCCCCCGGAATTCGGTTTCGGCTAGGGTAAATGCTCGCTCAACCGTCTCGTGCCGCCCGGCGGTAGCTGAGATCCGTGCCGAAAGTCTGGCGACCTGGGCCCGAAGCCACGGCGTGATCTGGCCGGGCTGGGCCGCTTGAACAATGCCGAGCAGCTCTTCCGCTTGCGGGGAGTCGCCCATGTCGAGCGCCGCTTCCACCGCCGTCACGAGAAGTCTCTTGACCTTGGGTTCGGTCAGCCCCAATCCGAGCTCGGCCCGCATCGCCAGCATCTCCGCGGCCGCCGCCAGCGCCTCCGCGGGCCGATCCTCGGCACGAAGGAGCTCCGCCCGGGCCTCGGCATAGAGCGCGCGTTGTTCCCAGCCCTCGGAGTTGGCGAGCGACTGCATTGACTCGAGCAGACGGTTGGCCTCCCCCAGATCCCCCCGGCGCACGTGGAGAGCGGTCATTGCCACTAAGCACGCAGCCACCCAATACAGTTCCGGGAGCTCAGCGGCGCCTCGTGCCTCCGTGGCTCGAGCCTCGGCATCCTCCCACCTGCCGAGGTGGAGCAGTTCGGGAAGTGGGCCGATGAGTGCGGACAGTTCCATGATCCGATCGCCGACTCTCCGGGCCAGCTCTAGGTGCTGCTGATTGACGACCGCTAGGTCGGCGAAGCGGTCCTGAGCTGCCAACACCCCTGAAAGGTTGTTGTAAGCGCGCTGGGACGCCGTGGTGAGACCGTGCTCCAGCGCGACATCGAGGCCACCTCTGAGGAGAAGACCCGCCTCGGCGAGCCGGTCGCTGTCCATGAGGAAGACCCCTTTGCTGCTGAGCGCCTGGGAGTAGACCTCGGGGAGCTCAAGGTGTTCGGAGAGTTGGAGGGCTTCCTCGAGCAGGGGCACCGCCTCCTCGTACCGACCTTGAAGTACGAGTATTCGCCCCAGTTGGGCCACCACGACGGCGAAGTCGGGGTCGGGCCTCTCGCCGGCCAGTCCGGCGTAGGCACTTTGCAAGCGCTCGATGGCCTGCTCATTGCGTCCCTGGGTCCACTCAACCCCGGCCACTCGGGCCTGGGCTCTGGCCGCCGCGCGGGCCAGGCCGGCATCTTCAAACAGCCTGCTTGCCTCCGCGTACCGGGTGGCGGCCTTGTCCATGCGACCGCGTCGTTCCGCCATCTCGCCCGCCCGCTCGGTGAGAGCGGCGCGCTCCAACTCGGACTCGCTGAGCTCGGCCGCTCGATCAAAGGCCGACTCCGCCTCCTCAGCGGCGGCCAGTCCGGCCGCACGTTCGGCCGCCCGCATCAGCATCTCACGGGCCTTGCTTTTGATCTCCTGAGCGCCGGGGTCGGATGGGTCCAGACGCCAAGCCTCCAAGTAGTGGGACGCCAGAACTTCGACAATCTCATCCGCGTCCGCGCTCCAGGTTCGCTCGAGGTAGGCGGCGACGGCCAGGTGCTTGGCCCGGCGCTCCCGCTTGGAAAGGGTCTCGTAGGCGACGGTGCGCACCAGGTCTTGTAGGAAGCCGTACTGACCGCGCTCTGGGGAACGAGGGTCGGTTTGTACCGAGAGAACCTCCTTGGCCACCAGGGCGTTGAGGATCGGTTGAAGCTCGCTCTCTCCGTGTCCAGATAGAGCAGCCAGCCCCTGTGGGGTGAAGGTCTTGCCCAGGACCGAGGCGTCTTGGGCAATCTGGCGCTCCTCGGCCGACATTCCGTCCAGGCGCGCCGCGATAAGCGAGTGGAGAGTCTCTGGCACCTCCAGGGTGTCGATCTGGCCGGTGGGGCGATAGGCTGACCCGTCCTCGACGAGGAGGCCTCGGTCGAGCAGCATCCTTACGGTCTCGACGGCGTAAAGGGGAATGCCCTCGGCCCTCCCCCGGATGCGCTCGGCGAGCGGCTTGGGCAACCCCGGGACCAACCCGGTGAGAAGTGCGTCCATAGCGGCGGCTGGTAGCGGCTCCAGGTGGATCAGGGTGGCGTTGCGGGTGGTCGCGGCCAGCGCCGCTGCGGGGGAGTCCGGGCGAACCAGGCTGACCACAAAGAGGGGAAACGCTCTGGACCACTCCATCAGGTAGGAGGTGAACTCCACCAGCGAGGGATCAGCCCACTGCATGTCCTCGAAGACCATCACCACCGGGCTCTGCTCGGCCAGGCGTTCGAAGAAGAGCCTCCAGGCGGCGAACAGGTCCTGCTTGTCGGGGGCGGTGCGCTCCTCCAGCCCGATCAGGTGGGCGAGACGGGGCAATACGAAGCGCCGGTCCTCGAGGTCGGGGACGAACTGATCCACTACAGCCTTGAGCTTGGCCAACGCCGACTCGTGCTCCTCCGCTTCTAAGATGCCGGCCCTGCCCCGGACCATCTCCGCCAGAGCGAAGTAGGTCACGCCCTGGCCGTAAGCCAGGCACCTTCCCCGGTGCCAGAAGTAGCTTGACTGCAGGCCGTCCATGTATTTGAAGAACTCCCACGCCAGCCGGGACTTGCCTATGCCCGCGATCCCGTTTACCTGGACGAGATGGGCACGCTTGTCCTCAGTGCTGGCGTGGAACACCTCCTTCACCAGCCTGTGCTCACGATCACGGCCCACGAAGGGAGCCTCCAAGCGCTCGGACTTGAGCAACCCGCCGACTCCCGCCACCACCCGCAGAGCCCGGAAGAGCGGGACCGGTTCGGCCTTGCCCTTCAGGTCATGGATTCCGGCATCCTGGAAGGCGATCGCGGCCTGGCTGGCCCGCTTGGTGGATTCCCCGACCAACACCGCGCCGGGCTGGCTCTGAGTCTGGATTCGGGAGGCGGTGTTGACGAGATCCCCCGCCACCATCCCTTGGCCCTTGGCCCCGAGGTTGACCGCAGCAGTTCCAGTCAGCACGCCGGCCCGCGCCGCGAGGTCGGGGGCCCTGACTTCCTCACCCAGCGCCGCCACAGCTTCAACCAGGTCCAGCGCGGCCCGGACCGCCCGCTCGGCGTCGTCCTCTTGAGCTACTGGCGCCCCCCACACCGCCATCACCGCATCCCCGATGAATTTCTCCACCGTCCCGCCGTAGCGCTCGACCAGGGCCCGACAGACGTCGAAGTAGCGGCTCAGCAACGCGCGCACTTCTTCGGGATCCCTCGCCTCCGAGAGCGTGGTGAACCCCACCAGATCGGCGAACAGCACGGACACGACCCGCAGCTCGACCACACCTTCGGCCACGGAGCTAACAGCAGCGGTGGAGCTGGTTGGGGCTGCGCCGGTTCCAAACGATCCCGCCGCCGCAGCTGCTCCGGCCGGTCCTAAGGGCGCGCCGCAGTCCCTGCAGAAAGTGTCGCTGGCGTCAATCGCGAATCCGCAGGCTGGGCAGGCCAGGCTGAGTCGGGTCCCACACTTGGCGCAGAACTTGCTACCCGGGGTAGCCTCGGTTCCGCAGTTTGAGCAAACCACAACCCGCCTCCCTGAGATCGCCGGCGCGCTTCGAATGGTACGCACAACGATGGTCGTTGATAATTCCGCGGTTGCTTCGGCGGGAACGGTCGGCGCCGGGTTCTATTGGCCCACGGTTTGGGGGAATGGCTCAGCGCGGTGATCGCTGCCCAAGCGGGTCGAGGACCAGAGCAGGATTGCACCGACGATCAGCGCCCCCACCCCGATGGCCTCGAAGAGGGGGATGACACGGCTTAGGCCGGCATAGAGGAGAGTGCCCAAGGGCCCTGCCCCGGAGAAGGCAAGGGTATAGAGCGAGAGCACCCGCCCCCGCATGCTTGCCGGGGTCAGAGCTTGGAGGGTCGCCAGCATGGCGGTGTTGGCGGCCACGAACCCCAGGCTGATTCCGATCAGACACGGTGCTGCCAGCAGCAGGTGGTTGGCCCTGGTCAAACCGAAGAGGGCCGCGGCGTACACCGGTGCCGCCGCTGCGAGCAGCAGCCGGGGCCGCACCCGCCGGCTCACGAAGCTGATAAACACTGCCCCAGCCAGTGCGCCAATCCCACCCAGGCTGTACATCAGCCCCAGCACCTGGCCACCGCCGTGGAGCTGGTCGCGGGCAAACACCGGGAGAAAGGGCATGTAGCCAACTCCGAGTAAACCCAGCACGGCGCTGGCGATCAGCATCGCCCGAATCCGGGGCTGGTGGGCTGCGAAGCGCAGTCCCTCGCTCATCCGAGCGAAGGGCCGGAATCTGCCCGAGCCGACGTCCCGCCGCAGGTCAGCCCAACCGCCCCGGGCCAAGACGAAGAGGAAGGGCAGGCCGCTCAGTCCCATGGCCAGAAAGCAGCTGGCGGCTCCCCAGACGCCGAGCAGCAGCCCCGCCACCGCGGGACCCACGATTCGGGCCACACTGCCCAGACTGCTGGTCAGCGCCGCGGCTCCGACCAGATCTGCAGCCGGCACCAGGTCGGCGACCAGAGCCTGTCGCGTCGGTTGGTCGAATGCGTCGGCAGCCCCGAAACAGACCGCGGCCCCGACCAACACCGGCAAGTCGGCTCGATGCAGAGACGCGGCAAGGGCCAGCAGCAGGGCGGTGAGGCTCAGTGCCGTGGTGGTACCGAGCAAAATCCGACGGCGTGAGAGACGGTCGGCCAGGGCTCCGGCAGGTATTGACAGCGCGATTGCCGGAATACCGTCAGCGGCGCCTACCAATCCCACCGCCGCAGGTGATCCCGTGACCTTCAGGGTCAAGAAGCCAAGAGCCACTAGCTGCATCCAGGCGCCCAGTGAGAGAGGCGAGCTCCCCAGCAGGTAGCGCCGGAATGCAGAAATCTCCAGCGCCGCAGGCGCCTGCCGCCGCAGCGAGCTCAGCCAGCCGGCGCCAGCGGCGGCGCCGAGGTCCACCGCTGGCGCCTCTGCACTCATCTCTAGGTCGCGGCCCGATGGATCCGCCAAAGGCCCGGGAGTGGTGCTCATCGCGACCATCCTGGGACTGTGGGCCTGAGCTTCACCTCAGAGATGGCGAGGCAAATGCCAACGCACCTCCCTGGACGTCGGGCGCCGGTCGTGCCGGCGCGATCGGCAATCAGCTGTCTCGACCCCATGCTGCTTCATCTCCGCGGGGGCTAGCGTGGCCCGCACCCTGTCTGCTGGGATCCACGGTACCGGTGGGCTGCTCACGGTTGACAGCGGCACGCATAGGCCCCAAGCTTTGCGTTCTTATGTTCTGCACGGGAGCGGCTCGCACAAGTCACAGGGGACTCTGCTCGTTTACGTATCGATACGTGGACGGCGGCACGCCTTCCGTAGGTGACGCTCCCGGGTAGTACACCGGTCGCGGTCGCAGAGGAAGGCGTGGAGCGGGATCCGCGCCTTTTTTAGTGTCGGCCCTGGTCCCGCTTCACGGACAGCAGTGGAGTTGGAGGACTAGTTATGGAAGAGGTCGGTTCACGAAAGGTGGCCGGCTTGCCGGTTGGTACTGCCTGCCGCGGTGTGCGCGGTGCGACAACCGTCGAGGTAGAGGACCATGACGAGTCGCTCACCGAGGCGGTGGGCGAGATGTTGCTCACGATCTTGGAAGACAACCGTGCACAGCGTGAGGATATCGCCGCCGTAATCTTCACGGTGTCCGACGACCTCGCCGGCAGCAACCCGGCCGCAGCTGCGAGGGCACATGGATTTGCAAGCGTTCCCTTGCTCGTAGTCCGTGAGCACGGTGGTGACCAGAGGGTGGGGCGCTGCATCCGCGTACTGGTTCTGATCAACACGGTGCTGGGACAGTTGGACTTGAGGCATGCCTACCTGAGAGGAGCTGAGGTGCTCCGACCCGATTTGCAGCCCTTGGGCGTCCGGCGTTCATGATGGGGATGGCGACCCAGGCCAGCACCGTGCTTGACGACATTGACCAAGCCCAGCTGTTTGAGCCAGTGGGAACGCACCTCCGATGACCCGGCTGGGCACGGTCGCGATCGTCGGAGCCGGGCAGATAGGCACCCTGATTGGCTCAGCCCTGATGGCGGCTGGGAGCCAGGCGGGCATCACCTCGATTGGCCTTTTCGACATCGACCCAGGTGTGGCGAACCTCGCTTTTGCCTCTGGGGCGGGCGATCGATTGCTGTCCCATTGCGAGTCTGTCCTCGAGGCGGATGTGGTCATCCTGGCTATGCCCGTCGGGGAGATCATCGGCTGGTTGGCTGGGTTTGGACCCCGGCTGCACGAGGACCAGCTGTTGCTGGACACTGGTAGCGCCAAGACCGCGGTGGTGGCGGCAATGCGAGAGCACGTCAATCCCGCCGTCCGCGCCCTCGGAGGTCATCCAATTGCGGGAAATGAGGCCTCCGGCCCAGCCGCGGCGGAGCCAGGTGCTCTAACTGGAGCCACCTTTGTGCTGACACCGGTGCGCCCCGATCCGGTGGCCATCCAGCTGGCCTCTCAGCTCGTCACGGCCTGCGGAGCCGTTGCCCTGGTCATGGACGCTGGGACCCATGACCGTCTGGTGGCTCGTACCAGCCACCTGCCACACCTGGTCTCCAGTGCTCTGGCCCGGCTAGCCGTCGGGGATGGCAACGAGCTGATTCAGACCCGGGCGCTGGCTGGGGGCGGATACCGGAGCAGTACCCGGCTAGCCGCCAGCAACCCTGGGATGGTCGCAGGGTTCCTTGAGGCCAACCACAAAGAAGTCCGAGCCGCGTTCGAGGATTTCCGGCGCGAGCTGGACTACTTAATCGAGGCGCTGGCCAGGGGGCCCGACGCCCTGGAGGCGGGACTGGAAGCGGGCCGTGCGGGGAGGGCGGCGGTGCTCGGCGACTAGCCTGGCGCGCCTGGCTCACGATCCCTGACCAGCAGCGGCGCCGGTCTCAAGTCTCATCCGTGACCTGGGCTGGACGGTAAACACCGAAGGGGCGCAGTTCCGAGGTGATGTCGCTGAGCTCTCGTGTGAGGTATGAGTACTGGGTGGCATCGGGCAACTCCACATCGGCGTAGAAGCGATAGTGAAATGGCTGATGGGGTATGGGTCGCGAGTCCAGGCGGGTCAGGTTCATGCCGTTTTGGGCGAAGACCTCGAGGACCCGAGCGAGTGCGCCCGGACGGTGCGGGGCCACGAATCCAAGTGAGAACTTGGCGGCACCGGTCTGCACTGGAGACGATCCCCCGCTTCGTTGGATGACCAGAAACCGGGTGCGGTTGCTGGCGTCGTCGGCCACATTGCTCGCCAAAACCTGCAAGCCATAGCGCGCCGCCGCAAGGCGACTCGCGATGGCACCATCGCCGGGCGCACCCCGCTCAGCCACCTCTCGTGCGGCTCCGGCCGTGTCGTGAAACGACACCGGCGTTATGCCGTGCTCACGCAGCCAGCGTGCGCACTGGGCCAAGGCTTGGGGATGAGATAGAGCGCGTGTTACTGGCGCGCCATCCCGGCCCAGGAGGTGGTGCGAAATAGCCGCGATGTGTTCAGCGACCGCGGTGACCCTGGAGTGCGTCCACAACAAGTCGCTCACTTCCTGGACCACGCCGGCAAGGCTGTTCTCGACGGGAAGCACACCCGCCACCGCTCGGTTGCCGTCGACCTCACAGAAGACCTCTTGGAAGCTAGCCAGGCCCTGGGTGGTCGAGCCGGGGAAGAGCAGCTGCGCGGCTTCATCAGAGTAGGCCCCGGGCTCTCCCTGGTAGACGACGACTGATGGCATCGGGGCATTGTCTTAGGGCTTGGTTCGCTAAAGTTGCGACATGGCGATTGCCACCACGGCCTCCGGCCCGCGTCCGGGTGCTCCGCGCACCCTGCCGCTCCCTGCGTTGAGCACCGGTGCCGGCTCCTTCTCGATTGACAAGCCACGCCTGATCAGCCGCGGACTCGCTTGGTGTCCCTACCCGGGAAACCGAATGCGTCAGCGCGCCACGGGGGATTTGCGAGCTAACTCCTAGCGTCCAGGCGCTAGCTCCCCCGGATCGACCCCAGGACGACGCGCGTGCGTCCTGGACTAGCTCAGGCGATCCACCTAACTGATTCCAAAGGAGCAGGTCATGTCAGAACTATTTCAATTGCGCTGTGAACAGTGCCACCGCCAATTCGGCAATGCGCCACTGGTACTTTGCGAGGACTGCTTCGCTCCACTCGAGATGTCGTTCGACCTGGCTGGGGTGCGCTCCGCGGTCAGCCGGGATCAGATCGAGCGGCGCTCGCATGACATCTGGCGATACGCGGAGTTGCTGCCGGTGGCCGATGGGTTTCAGTCGGCGCTTCCGGTTGGCTTCACGCCGCTGCTCCCCGCCGCCAGTCTCGGCCTGCGCCTCGGGAGTCATGACCTCTGGTTGAAGGACGACGCCGCCTGCTTTCCCACTCTCTCCTTTAAAGACAGGGTGGTGGCGGTGGCGCTGGCTCAGGCGCGAGCCTTCGGGTTTCAGGTGGTGGGGTGTGCCTCGACCGGAAACCTGGGCAATGCCGTGGCCGCGCAGGCGGCCCGACTGGGTCTGGAGGCCTGGGTGTTCATCCCCAGCGATCTCGAACCGGCCAAGGTGTTGGGAACCGCCGTTTACGGGGCGCGCCTGGTCCGGGTCGACGGTAACTACGACCAGGTCAACCGGCTCTGCGCCGAGATCGCGGAGCTCCACCCCTGGGGCTTTGTGAACGTAAACCTTCGGCCCTACTACGCTGAGGGCTCCAAGACGGTGGGCTTCGAGATCGCCGAGCAACTCGGCTGGAGGCTACCCGACAACATCGTGGTGCCCATGGCTGGGGGAGCGCAGATCACCAGGATTGCCAAGGCGTTCTCCGAACTCGTCGCCACCGGTCTGGTGGACGCGAAACCTGTGAAGGTGTTCGGGGCCCAGGCGCAGGGTTGCTCTCCGATCGCGACCGCGGTATTGGAGACGGCCGCCGAGATCACCCCTCAAGTACCGGACACCATCTGCAAGTCACTGGCGATCGGCAACCCCGCCGATGGCTATAAGGCCCTCCAGGCAATCCGCTCGAGCGGAGGCTGGTCCGAATCCGCCAGCGATCCTGAGATCGTTTCGGCGATGCGGCTGTTGGCGGAGTTGGAGGGGGTCTTCGGCGAAACCGCCGCCGGAGTCACGGTCGCGGTCGCTGAAAAGTTGATTGGCCAGGGACGGATTGGACCGCGAGAGACGACGGTCATCTGCATCACCGGGAATGGGCTCAAGACCACAGACGCCTTGGTCAGCGCTGTCCCGGACAGCCCCGTCCTGGCCCCTAGGCTGGCGGCGTTCGAGGAGCAGCTTGCAGCAGTCGGGGTTCGGGCGTGAGGCAGGCGGGCGCGGCGGTGGGATCGTGTACTCAGTAGCGGTCCCCGCCACCTCAGCCAATCTGGGGTGCGCCTTTGACTGCGCCGCCCTCGCGCTCCAGCTGCAGCTTGTGGTCGAGGCGAGCCCGCGCGCCGATCCGGGATTTGACGTCATCTGCGAGGGCGAAGGCGCCGACGCGCTACCCCGCGATTCCTCCAATCTGGTGGTATCGGGGATCAGGCGGCTGGCTCAGTGGTCAGGCGATTCGGTCCCGGGTCTCAGCATCCGAATTCGCAGCCAGATCCCGGTCGGGGTTGGGCTGGGCTCCAGCGCCGCGGCGATCGTCGCCGGGCTCCTGCTGGGCATCCAAATCACCGACTCCAGACCCGATGAAGCGACTCTGCTGGGACGGGCAGCCGAGCTTGAGGGCCACCCGGACAACGTCGCCGCCGCCTATCTCGGTGGCCTGGTTGTCGCCGCTTACAGCGCCGGCTCGGGTCGAGTACTGGCGCGCAAGGCCAAGGTACCTGCGGAGCTCCGCTTTGCGGTGGTGATACCCGACATACCTCTGCCAACCGCCCAGGCGCGCGCGATGCTTCCCGACAGCTACGCCCGAGCTGATGCGGTGCACAACCTGCAGCGCGCCGCCCTCATGGTCGCCTCAGCCTTCGCCGGCGACTTCGACTTCGAGCCCGAGTTCTTCGACGACCGTTGGCACCAGGACCAACGGGCCGCCGCCGTGCCCGGACTGGCTGACTGCCTGGAGCTACGGCATCCTGACCTCCTCGGTGTCTTCCTGAGCGGCGCAGGTTCCGCGGTACTGGCAGTGACCCGGAAGGAGGTGCCCGAGATCGCCCACCAGCTTCAGACGCGCTTGAAGCGACAGGGCGTGTCGTCGCGCGTCCTCACCCTGACCGCCGATAACCAGGGCGCCCGCTTGCTCCCAGAGGCGAGCTGATGGTCGTCGGCCACTGCACCGCAGCTTCGTGACGGGGACCTAGCGTTTCAGTGGCGGTCCGAGCTACGGATGACGAACTCTATCTATAGAGTCGAGAGCGCATGTCCCGCGCCGTGTTGCGCTGCTCCGATCCGAGTTGCTCGCGGGAGAGCCAGAACAGCGGCATCTCCTATTCATGCACCAGCTGCGGAGGCCTCCTGGAGGTCGCGTACGACTTCGACGAGAGTGACCCTGGCGGTTGGCCCCAGATCTGGCACTCGCGCCTGGGCGGCGACAGCGAGGTGGACCGAAGCGGCGTCTGGCGCTTTCGGGAGCTGTTGCCGTTCCTGGCGCCTGAGCATCCCCGCGTCTCTCTTGGCGAAGGTGGGACGCCGTTGGTGCAGGTCGCTAGATCCGCGAGCTGGGCCGGTCTTGACCAGCTCTGGGTGAAGCACCAGGGAGCCAATCCCACCGGTTCCTTCAAGGATCTGGGGATGACCGCCTGCATCACCCACGCGATCTCGACAGGGGCCACCGCTGTCGCCTGCGCCTCCACCGGCAATACCTCGGCCTCGATGGCCGCCTATGCGGCCCGGGCAGGGCTACCGGCGGTGCTAATTGCTCCCGCGGGAGCGGTGTCGACGGCCAAGTTGGCGCAGGCGATCGATTTCGGGGCCCGGGTCCTCGAGACCGGTACCAACTTCGACCAAGCCTTCAGTCAGCTTCGGCGGCTCGCGCCGGAGTTGGGCTGGTATGTGGTCAACTCGATCAACCCCTACCGTCTCGAAGGCCAGAAGACGGTGATCGTCGAGGTGCTCGAGCAGCGCCAATGGCGCGTACCCGACTACCTGGTGGTTCCGGGTGGAAACCTCGGGAACGTGTCCGCGATCGGGAAGGGGCTCATGGAGCTGGCCGCTCTCGGGCTGATCACAAAGATACCCCGACTCATCGTGGTCCAGGCCGAGGGCGCCAATCCGTTCTTCCGCCTCTGGACCTCAGGTCGCGACGCGCTGGAACCGCTGACGGATCCCAAGACCCGCGCCTCCGCCATCAGGATCGGCAACCCCGCCAACTGGCCCAAGGCGCTGCGGGTCCTGAGGTGGACGGAGGGGATCTGTGAATCGGTGTCGGATCAGGAGATCGGCGAGGCAAAGGAGGCGCTGAGCCGCGACGGTGTGGGTTGCGAGCCTGCATCCGCTGCCACCGTGGCCGGCCTGCGCAAGCTGCGGCAGTTCGGTCGAATCGAGTCGGACGCCGATGTCGTGGTCCTGCTGACCGGACACCAACTCAAGGACATTCAGTACATCCTCGAGGCGGACGAAACCTCAACCCGCAAACTGCACCTGGATGCGGATGTGAGCACCGCTCAGATCTCCCGCTGGCTGGATTCGGCCGATTAGCTTGGGCGCCATCGGCGCCACGACGGTCACGATAAAGCCTGACTAACGCGGTTACCTACGGCTCCCGCTCAGTCCGCGCCGTATGCCTGGGCGATGGCGGCGGTGACGGCGGCGTCGGCGGCCAACAGTCGAACCGGCCGCTGCGGATCGGCAGCACTCTGACGGGCGACCCAGTTGCGGCCGGCCTCTCCAAGCTTGATGTCGTCCGGAACCTGGTCTTTGGCCCCGGTATGCCTGAGACGTTGCTCTTGCGTGTTCACGGATATCCTCCTTGGTCCGGATAAGCGGTCAGGGCTGAGACATTGCCGGAGCGGAATCGGGCTCGGCACGAGAAGCAGAGCAAGGTCCGCGACCCGGCCCTGGTGATGAAGCGGCGGTGGCACGAGACGCACTCGACGTCCCGAGCCGGCGCTCGGTAGGACTCTCGACTGTGGTCGCTGGCATCGGTCACGGGACGACCCTCCCGGGACGGGCCGTCAGTCGTGGTGGGTGCGCAGATTTGGATTGGGCCATGGTGATGGTTGTGGGCGGTTGGTTTCGAGCGACCTTCCGAGCTCTGCTCTGGGTAAAAAAAACCGGCCCCCGTGTCTGAGGGGGCCGGTGATACGCCAGGTCTTGTAGACGCTAGCTAATCGGCCCTCCAGTAATTAGGAGTACTAGGACCCGCAGGTCCTCGACGATCAGCCGCTGGCGCTGCACTTCTTGCAAGGTGTCGATACTTATACCGAGCACCTTGGCGAGTGTCAAGTCACGTATCTGTTCCAGGGCCGTCCCTAAGCCAGCGCGTCACGGTCGGCTCTGTCTGGCTGTACGGTCAGTCGAGCCAGGGCCGCCTCGATCGAGCCGAACCGAGTACCTAGGCGAGAGGCGGCCATCTCGGAGCGGCCACTGGTGGTCGAGATAATGGAGGGAGCATGACAACCACCACGCGCAACGTGAGACTTGCTGGTGTCGGTCCGGTCGAAGTCACCTTCGATGAGCGCGGCGAGGGTCAGCCGTTCTTGCTGCTGCATGGTGGTGGCGGACCCCCCACCGTCGCCAGCTTCGCTGAACTGTTCGCCACCACGCATCCTGTTCGCATCATCAGCCCAACCCATCCCGGCTTCGGCGGCACCGTTCGCCCAGAAGCGCTGAAGACCATCCCGCAACTTGCCGCTCTCTACATCGCGCTAGTCGACATGCTCGAGTTGGAAGCCGTTACCGTTGTCGGAAATTCGATCGGCGGCTGGATAGCGGCTGAAATCGGCCTACTCGAGTCAACTCGCGTCAGCGACATCGTCATCATCGACGGAACCGGAATAGAGGTGCCCGGTCACCAGGTGGCCGACTTCTTCTCATTGACTATGGAGCAAGTGTTCAAGCTCAGCTATCACAACCCAGAGCCGTTTCGATTTGATCCGCTGTCGCTGCCTCCGGCGGCACAGGCAATCGCGGCTGGCAACCGGGCTGCGCTCGCGGTCTATGCCGGGAACGCTATGAGCGACCAGAGTCTCAGAGAGCGTCTATAGACGATGAAGACGGCGTCCCTCGTGCTTTGGGGCGACAGTGACCAGATGCTCGACCCCGACTATGGGCGCGCGTATGCAGCTGCTCTGCCAAGGTCGCGGTTTCAGCTACTGAAGGAAACCGGCCACATGCCCCAAATCGAGACCCCGGATCAGGTCCTGCGAGCCATCTGGGACTATGCGGGCCCGGGCTCCTCCAACGTCCGGCTGAAAGCAGATAGTGACTGATGCGGATGTGAGATCCAGGTTGGGGGCTGCCGCTGCGATGATTTCTGGCCCGGTGGTCAGTCCAAGCCGGTGTTGGAACCGACCCAACATCAACGACGATGGAGGGTCTTGATGAGAAAACCCGGCTACCACACTGGATCGGCGATACAGCGCTGTAGATGCCGCACCGACCACCTGTCAGGAAACCTGTCGGGCGATCGCAGCCGAGCTCTTCTGGCTCACCACCGTCCCCACCGACGGTCGGCCACACGTGACTCCGGTGGTTGCCGTCTGGTTTGACGAGGCGCTGCACTTCACGAAGGGCGCCGAAGAGCAAAAGGCCTCCAACCTCCGGGCCAACTCCCACGTCATCCTGACGACTTGTTGCAACGGCTGGCAGGATGGTCTCGACGTCGTCCTTGAGGGCGAGGCGGTGCTGCTCACCCGTGAGAACCTGCTGGGACGTCTCTCTGAGGCTTGGCTAGCGAAGTGGGACCGACCATGGAAGTTTCTATGTGCAGGATGGCCGCTTTGACCAACCCGATGGCTTCGAGGTGCTGGTCTACTCGGTAGCACCGGTGAAGGTTCTGGCGTTCGCCAAGGGAGAGTTCGGGCACGCGGCTCACCGCTTCCCAGCAGTCTGAGATTGTTCCTGAGAACGTGCCAGGCGGCGACCGACGCCCTGGTCAGATGCTGGGTGCTGGCCGTGTTGCCCGCACGTCCAGCCCGCTGCTCTCCGCGCCGCCTAGCTCTGCCATTGACGCGGGGACCCAATGGACAGAGCCGAGAAAGCCAGGAGTGCGTCTCGCGGCAGCCCTTGGCCCTGAAGACTCGGTCTATGGGTTAGCGAAGGTACCTCCTGGCCCTGTTTCCAAGCAGAAGCCACCGGTTGTACATGCGACCTCGCCAGCAGATCCGCTCTGGTCCACGGTTGGTACCGGCAGCCAGTCGGTTCCATTCCAACCGAGAAGCTCGGTCGAGGCAGACGCAGCAGAGGTTGATCCGAGTGTTCCGGTCTCGTAGCAGCTGTCTTCGGCGGCGCATTGTGGGGTCGCAATGCCGCCTAGGTAGAGGTAGTTCGACTGATCGGAGCTCGCGGACGCCATCACTTGAGTCCAGCCAGAGCCGCTCCAAGTCGCGTAGACGTCACTGGGCTGGCCCGGCGTCTGAGTCGCTACCGGTTGCTCTCCGAAATTGAGGCAATATCTCGCACTGGAGCACCCCACCCAATTGTCGCCCGTCATTAGTGACTGCTGGGATTGCCAAACCCCATCCTGCCAAAGCGAGATGAGGCCTTTTAGTACGGGAGTTGTGCCGGTGCTCTCCAGGGAGAATGCGAGCGCGCAGAATGTTGTCGAGGGACACTCCACATCGTCGACGGCCCAATCTGGCGAAGTAGCGGGGGATGCGCCCCGGAGCCACCCGCCCGATCGCTGTCTCACCGCAACATCGACAGCGCCCGCGCCCAGCTCTTGAGCTGCGGCCATGCAGAAGTTCGCTCCTGCGCAGCTCGCAGTGTAATAGACAGCTCCCTCAAGCGGTGACTGGCTGACCCAACTGCTGCCCTGCCACACGTCGACAAAGGTCGGCATTGCCATTTGAGGACTTCCGGTTCCCATCACGCAGAGTCGATCCGTTGGGCAGGAAAGAGAATTCACTTCAGTGTCCCCTAAACCCGTGTCAACATCCGGCGACCAGGTCTTGCCATTCCAAACTGACTGATAGAGGTCACCAGCTCGTGGGCCACCAATGGCCATGCAGAACGAGTCGTCACTGCAGGCTAGCTGATCGAGCGCGTAGAGGATAGGGAATGGGCTGGCCGAATCGAGCCTCTGCCACGCATGCCCGCTCGGACTCGCAATGGACTCGCGAACATAGGCTTGGGTCACATGGGAGGCTTGGCCTGAACGGACCCTGACCCTGACGGTAGCAGTTCCAGAGGGGCCACCGGCTCTCTTCGGCAGGTAAGAAATGCCACCGAGGCTAACCTTTGACGCTACCACCTCGTACGATCCCTTCGACAGCCGCAGAGAGCTTCCCGCCTTCACGTCTGTCAGCTTGACCCCATTTCCGATGACGGAGAAATGGGCCAGCGTCGCCGAGGGCAGCCCAACTGCTTGGAGCACCAGGTGTCCCTCAGCTGGCTTTGCCGACGTGCAACCAGAGAGTCCAATCGCAAGAGCTGCGATCGCGATTTCAGCGATTCGTATGCTATGTCTCGCAACCACGCTGTGATCGCTTAGTTGAGGACGACCGCCATGTCATCGTACACCGCGTAAACACTTTGGAACGTGCTCATGGGAACCCACTGGTCCTGTCCGTAATACTCAGCCCCATCGGTGGCCACCGCCCAAGGGTTGTCGATCTCAATTGCGTCATTGGTGATGCCGACTATAAGCACCGCATGCTCATCGGGCCCGGCCCACGGCCAAGTGTGGACCCCATTCGTAAGCCAGCTGGTCGCGTACTCAACGTGGAAGTTGAAGGTGACCCAGACTTCCACGGGGTGCCCCTGGTCCACCCAGTCATAAACCCCCTGAGGACTGAGCCCCTCTCCAGCCCAAAGCACATCCCCGCCGAGGGCATCGGCTGCCCGGACTATAGCTCCGTAGTACGCGCCCGGCTCGTAGCCGATGCTGGACCCCCCGTTGGGGTAGCCAACGAAGTTGACCATCGGGTCCCCTCGGGTGTATGCAGGACCAATTCCGGGGACGCTCTCATTGTCGCCCTCTGCGTTCAGGACCTGTTGCTGACTGACAGAAATGCCCTCGTGCGACAGGCCCATTTGCAGGGTCGCCTCCTCACACGTCATTCCCTCTAGCTGCGGGCTGTAGGCCACGTTGGGGACCAGCACGGTGGCGTCGGAGGTCAGGCTGGCACTGCCCGCAGCCGACTGGTATGCGTCACCGGTGCTCGCCCAAACGGCCAGCGCATAAGTCCCCGGAGCCCAATCTGTAGTCGGGTAACTGAAGGTGTCGCCGCTGGTCCAGTCTTCGCCCTGGATCCAGGTTGAACTATATGAAGGTTGATACCAGTATTGATAGCTAGCCGTGCCGGGACAGGTCGAGCTTACACTGACATTCACCGGGGTGCCTTGAGTGCTCGTAGTCACCGCCGCGGTTAGGCTGGCTGACGTGCATGGAGCGACAGAGCTAGTACCGGTCGCGGTGACAGGCTCGAAGTAGCCAAAGACATCCACAATTGCATCAGCGGTGCCCAGAGCGTTGTAGATGTCCGCGTCACCCTGGCTGTTCAGGGTGGCGATTACCAAATTCGGCACAGTCTGATCGGCGCTGAAATTGACGTCAGAAGTCCCCGGCGTTGTAGGCTCGGGAACCACACTGAAGAAGCTGGACGTAGAGGCATTCGTGGTTGTCAAATTTGCGACTACTGCGTCGGCCGTCGAACTGATCCCGTCAATCTGCGCAAACTGCTCTGACAGGTAACTCCCGGCGTCAAGCGTTCCCGCATCAACCCTGGTGTCCAGCAATCGGATCGGGCTGATAGGGTGGTAGAGGCTAGAGCTGCTCGGAGTATTGGTGCCGTCCGTGAAGTAGCCCACCACATCCACCACCAGGTCGGCATCTCCTTGAAAGTTGTAGAAGCTGACCTGCCCCGACGAACCGACTGGAACGATCACGCGATTCGCGACCGTATCGCCCGGCCACCAATTTAGGTTGGAGGATGCCGGCACTGAGATCCCGGTAGGATAGGCGGCGAGGTAGCTGTACTGGGTGGTGTCGGTCGCGGTTACGTTGAGAGCCACCGCCCCAACCCCGGCGCTCGGGACCAGTCCCTCACCCTCTACCTGGACGTTCAGGCTATCTCCCGGAGTAAGGGGGTTGCCGCTGTTGGGCTCACCGCTCCCCGGTCGGGTGTCGGTGATCCTGGCCGGGCTCACAGCGACATAGCGTCCAGCAGTGCCACTCCCCACGCTGGCCTCGAAATAACCCTCCAGGTCGGCGATAACCTCGACCGTTCCGATCGCGTTGTAGATGGTCACCTGGCCCCCCGCTCCAACAGTCACCACCGCAAGGTTGGCGACGGTCTCGCCCGTCGAGAAGTTCAGGTTGGAGACGTTGGGCGTGCTTTCGCCGGCTGGGTAGACGGCAACGAAGCCGGTATTACTGGACTCGGTGACGGTCATGTTCAGTACCACTGCCGTGGCGTCCGCGGGCACGGAATCGACACCGGCAACCTGGAGATTCAACGTACTGTTGCTACCAACCGGGTTACCGGTGACTCGTGTGTCCAGGATCCGCTGCGGCGTCAGGGGTACGTAAGCACTCCCTGAGCCACTGGAAGCGGCAACAGGACTGAGGTGGAATCCACCGATAGCCAGCGCCGCCATGGCAAGACCGATCCCAAGGCCTGCTCGCGCTACCGAGCGCCACCTAGTCAAGGCGGGTCGCATCACAGACTAATTACCACGCGTACACCAGATCAGCTTCGCTGTGGGAGCCAGTGTAGCTCCTAGTTCTAAATCCGGCTTACAAAATGACCGAGTCGCCGGATAGAGCGACTGCTTGGGACCTGAATGCAGGGATCTGCTGGATGGGCAGCACTTTGCAACGCACGTGATGTAACAACTCTGTCACCAACATCGCAGGGCGAGCGAACGAGTTATCTCCGGGGTTCATGGGACGGAGGTTGGTTCCCGTACGGGTTATTGGCCCGTAGTGACGAATTGAACCTCGCCAAAAGCAAAGGCTGGAACATGAGTAGGTAGTGAAGGGCTCGGCCGTGTCCCTGGGAGCGTCACTGAATTCCGTTGAACTCAACTCAGCTAGCCGAGTCCTCACAAGCGTGATCTAAGTGTCAGACTTGCTCCGGCCACTCCCGAATGCCCCGTGGCAGGAACGGGAGCGTGAGAAAGAAATCCTGAGCGACCAGGGTGGCAGGGGCGTCATTCGGCAACTGCTCGGCCGACACCCCAACACCGTACATGGCCGGGAAAATCGTCTGGCCGTTCAGCCCCGTCCAAGGCCAGGGAACTTCGACTTGAACGGTTCGGTGGGGCGGCACCACGACTATCAGGTCGTTCCATATGGTCGCGACCAGGATAGGGGGCGCGGTCGGGGGAGGCGTGGGTGTAGCAGGGAGCTGAATCGCGTTGCTAATCACGATGGTGCCTGTAACGCGGTCTACCGTGGCCGAGCAGGTCCACGACACCGCCTCTGCCGAGAAGTTGGTGAGGCACAGCACTCCGACCTCAGTGGAGCCATAGGGCAGGTCGCGTTGACCCGGGACCTGAGTTCCCGCCCACTCGACATTTGTGTCGTAAGGGATGTCGGTGACAGCTGGGATTTGCTGGGCCGCACACGTGACGATGGTGGTCGGCGTGCCGGCTGTTGACCCTGCGGCTCGCGCTGTCGAGGTTACCGAAGTGCCTGGTGCGACGTACCAGAAGACGAACGCAATTGAGGCGCCGGTCGCAACCAGCATCACACGTCCCCCCAGGCGCTCTCTGAGCCGCATCATTGCGCCTCCTGGTTGGCTCATATAGCTAGGAGGCCATCATGGCACGTGCGAGATCGAGTGGGCGATACCCCGACCGTTGGCATTGCCTGTGCAACTGCCCCGGAAGGATTCCCTTCGGGACTTAGCTCAACCTTCCGGCGCGGGCGAGCTCCCACTGGACGGCTTATTGGCCGCGACGACGTACATCAGCTGACCGCCAGCCGTCGAAAGGACTCCATTGTGGATCGCGGCTAGATCGCCCTGCATCTCCCGCAGCCTTATAGACCAGGCTTCCGAGAACGTGGTGGGATCGCCTCCCCCTGCGACGAAGTACCGGCGAGTCTCTTCAGTGCTCCAAGGGCATCGCTGAGCTGCGGCTGCCGTTGAGAACCCCTTTACCAGCGCGGCCTGCTCGGGTGAGGAGTACGGCGGCCACAGCGGTGAGGTCTTGTCCGAAAGGTAGCAAGCCGAGACAGTGAGCCCCACCTCGGCGAAATAGCCAGGCAGGAGATCTCCTACCGAGTTGTCGCCTTCTCCGAGCTTGGCCTTCCCGGCTTCGCACGTAGCGTAGAAATGGACAGAGGAGGCCACCGCCTCCGGGTCGTTCCGGGCGGAGACGCTCGTGCGCACGAGCTGTCCGGCCAAGTTGTTCGGTTCGGCCACGAGTACCGTTCCGCCTGGTCGAGCAACCCGGAACATCTCACTCAGTACTGCCTTCACGTCCGCGACGTGGATGAGGACACTCTGGCAAGTGACTAGGTCGAAGCGCGCGTCAGGGTAGGGAAGGTGCTCGCCTCGTCCCTGAACCACGGATGTGCGTATGGACGGCTGATCACCGTCAACGAGGTGCGCCTGCCTGACCCAAGCTTCCTCTGGGTCAATGCCCGTAAGCTCCATGACCGCTGGGAGCACTCGTGAGAGCACCCGGGACCAGTGCCCGAGCCCGCATCCCACGTCCAAGACGGATCGCACCGGGCCAAGCCCCAGGCGCTCAACTACCAGCCGCAGAAAATCCTCGTTCCACCAGTAATCCCGCTGGTCGTCGAAGAACGCCGCTGAGTGGCCCGATGAGCTATCCGATGTCATAGCCGCGGTATCCCTTCTCAACGGCCCGTCTGCATTGCGCCTACGACGCTTCCGTGGCCCGACAGATTATCGCTCGGCCAGGGGACCGAAATGATTGCGTTCGGGACCGCCCCGCGCCTCTCTAGCCGAGCAGTCTCACGATAGACCACCCTCAAGTAATGGCGACGCCGAGGCCACCGCATCATCGAGAGTGCTCCCCTTCGCCGGTATTCCGGCAGCCAGCGCCCGGCGGGCGATGGCCAGCGCATCTGACATTGCGCCGTCGTACATCTGTACGACTGCGCACTCTGGTTCGTGCTGCAGATGCCACACCATCGTGAGTAGCAGGGTCCAACCGCCAAGCAGGCCGACCTGAGGCCCATCCCACCGCGGCCATCTGCGGGCAATATGGTGATTGAGCTCCGGAATCCGGCGGAGTCCCTCCCACAGCGGGTCACTGGCAGCGTACGTCACTTTGCCGACGTGTGCATGGATCGTCGCTGCTGTGCAGAGGAGGCACGGCTCAAGAGTGGTGTAGAGAGTGTGGTCCTCGTAGTTGCCAGTCGGCAGCCCGGCTAGAGCATTGACTTCGGCGTGGGCCAGGTGAGTGTTTGCAAGCTGCCCGGACGGGGCGCTCGGTTCGAACCACCTACTTCTGCCGCGCGCGACGATCGCACCAGAGGCGTCCGTGACCACCGCTCCGACAGGCGCACTTCCGGCGCTGTATGCCTGCCAGCTCAGCTCAAGGGCTGCCCTCCACGGCGGCGAGACGGTCCTCAGCGTTTCTGGCGCAGCAGATCCCGATGTCACGTCAGATTCGACTGTTTCAACCTGATCGAGATGGTACTTCGTGCCGTCCCCGAGACGGCTTGCTGTCGAACCAGGGCGCTCGGCTTGCTAGCGTGTTTGTCAGCGAGAAGTTGGGGTATCCACTCAAGCTCGGCGACATGGGTCCCCCGGGCCAACTGGCAGCGTCAGATCGCTCGCGAGGTTGCCATCCACAACGGCCGTGAGCGGAGACGCTGGTGGGAGCAGATGCCAGGCTCACAGAGCCCCTAGTCCCCAAGGATTACCTTTTGGACTGGTCTCTTACTCGCTTTGCTCCGATCTCGCCGCAGGAGTGCGGCAGGATCCCCCTTTCGGACCCTCGGGCAACGCCGCGATAGCCCGCATTTGACAGCCTAAGAGAGGCCGTCAACTCCAGGGATCAGGGCCCAAATCCCGAACGACTAAGCTACCCAACCGACAGGAAGGGGCCGAAAAGCGGCCAAACCGATACTTAGTCAGGCTAGCTCGGTGCCACTTTAAGATCCAAACCTAGGTGCCGAGGGGCAGGATCGAACTGCCGACACCGGGTTTTTCAGACCCGTGCTCTACCAACTGAGCTACCTCGGCCGGGCCGGGGAGCGAAGTCTATCAATCCCGATCGCACCCCCCAGACCGTCTTAGGCAGCCTCCTAGGCCAAACGCTCCAAGATCATGGCCATCCCCATCCCTCCTCCGACGCACATGGTCTCCAGGCCAAGACTCTTGTCCCTGGTACGGAGCCCGTTGAGCAAGGTGCAGGTGATCCGCGCTCCCGTCATTCCGAAGGGGTGGCCGAGTGCGATGGACCCTCCGAATGGGTTCAGCCGGTCCTCCATTGGATCGAGACCGATGCCTCGGGCCGAGGGGATCACCTGTGCCGCGAAAGCCTCGTTGATCTCGACGATGTCGATGTCATCCAGGCTCATGCCCGTGCGTGCGAAGACTTTCTCGGTCGCGGGGATGGGTCCTAGGCCCCATGTACTCCGGTTCCAGGGCGGCGACGGCAGTGCCGACAATTCGCGCCAGGGGCCGGATCGCCAATTCCTTCGCCTTGTCCAAGGACATGACGATCACGGCTGCCGCTCCGTCGTTGAGGGGGCAGGCGTTCCCAGCGGTGACCCGGCCGTCCTCCTTGAACACCGGCTTCAAGGAGGAGAGTACCTCGACGGTGGTGTTGGGCCGGGGACCGTCGTCACGGTCCACGACTCGACCGTCGGGGACTGTCACGGGGATGATCTCGCGATCGAAGAATCCTTCGGCCTGTGCCGCCACTGCTCGGTTCTGGCTGCGGGCTGCGAACTCGTCCATCTCCTCTCGGGTGATCCCTTCCCGCTCGGCGACGTTCTCGGCGGTCATGCCCATGGGCAGGTAGAGATCGGGGAAGCCCTCGGTGTTGTCAGGCATGAGACGGGGGTTGCGGGCATCGGCCGGGTCGGAGGTGCCATAGCCGAAGCGGCTGACGGTCTCCACCCCGACGGAGGCAAAGATGTCGCCCTCGCCAGCGCGAATGGCGTGGTAGGCCATGCGGGTGGTTTGCAAAGACGAGCTGCAGTAGCGTGTCAGCGTGGTTCCCGGGGAATTGACCCCGGCCAGGATGCTGATTGCCCGGCCCAGGTTGAACCCCGACTCCCCACCGGGAAGCCCGCAACCACAGATGACATCCTCGATCAGAGCGGGATCGAGCTGGGGGACCTGAGCCAGGACCTGGCCCAGGATGTAGGCGCCGAGGTCGTCGGGGCGGCACTCAACCAGCGAGCCCTTGCCAGCCCTGCCGATCGGCGAGCGGCCGGCTGCCACGATCACTGCCTCAGCCATGCCACAACCTCCTGGATGTCGTCCGGGCGATGTTCATCACGGCTAATCCTGACACCCGCGGCAAGGACTGCCCGCGGAGGTCCCATGATGGGATCAAGCGTTCGCCTCCCGGAGCAGGGACAACCACATGCAGCAGATCCCGGTCATCGACGGCCACAACGACCTGGCGTGGGCCCACCGCAAGGCAGCCGCGTACGACCTCACGACGTTGGACATAGCCGGACCACAGCCCAGCCTCTGCACCGACCTCCCCAGGCTCCGCCGCGGGGGCGTGGTGGGCCAATTCTGGTCGGTCTACGTCCCAACCGACCTCCCGGGCAGTGACGCGGTGGTGGCCACCCTGGAGCAGATCGAGTTCGTACACCGCTTGGTGCGGGCCTATCCCGAGGCACTGGCACTGGCGGTGACCAGCGCCGAGGCGGAAGCACTCATCGAGCGGGGACGGATTGCCTCTTTCCTGGGCGCCGAGGGCGGCCACTCGATCTCCGGCTCGCTGCAGATCCTCCGCGACCTCTACCTGCTCGGGGTCCGTTATCTGACCCTGACCCACAACCGCAACGTGGGTTGGGCGGACTCCTGCACCGACGAGGCCGCCACCGGCCTCTCGGACTTTGGCCAGACCGTGGTTGCCGAGATGAACCGCCTGGGCATGCTGGTGGATCTGAGCCACGTCTCCGCGGACACTGCCCGCACCGCGCTCCGAGTTAGCCAGGCTCCAGTCATCTTCAGCCACTCGTCCTGCCGGGCTCTCTGCGATCACCCCCGCGACGTGCCGGATGACGTGCTCGGCATGATCCCCGGAAACGGCGGTGTCGTGATGGTCACCTTCGTCCCTTCGTTCATATCTGCCCAATGCGCCGAATGGGAGGCAGCAGCGCAGGCGGAAGGCGAGAAGCGCGGGATTGGTGAGCAGCATCCCGACGCTCAGCTTTTCCTGGATGAGTGGGAGACCAGTAATCCCCGGCCTAGAGCCACCGTTGCACAGGTGGCCGACCATGTCGAGCACGCGCGCGAATTTGCCGGACCCGACCACATCGGCCTGGGTGGCGATTTCGACGGCAGTCCCTACTACCCTGAAGGCTTGGAGGATGTGTCCTGCTATCCGAATCTGATGCAGGAACTAGCCGACAGAGGGTGGCCTGAGGAGGACCTGAGGCGGCTGGGGTCAAGGAACGTTCTGGCCGCGCTCAGCGGCGCTGAGGAGGTGGCGCGCGACCTTGGCCGAGATGACGATTGGGTCCTTGCCAAGACGCAGGCCTGACCGTTCGACGCCGCTCCTAAGACCATCTCGCCAAAGCTCGCTTCCCCCGCGGCCGGCCCTGGAGCCGGGACGCTACCTAGTCGCCGACGCCGGCTGGAGCGTCCCTCGGGTGCTCCACATCCGGCGACGAGACGAGGGCCAGCAGGTGGTGATAGACGCCAGCTTCGCGGAGCTGATCAGGCCGGCCCTCTGCGGCGCGCGGTATTTTGTCCCGCGGTGACGTGGTGGTGAATCGCTGGCGCCGGTTCCTACCGCTGCTGCAGCCTAACCTCGAAAGCGTCGCGCAACCCATCGCCTATGAAGTTGAACGCAACCACCACTACCACGATGCAGAGTCCCGCTGGCCAGATCTGCCACCAATATCCGCTGTAAACGTAGTTGACGCCGTTGGAGAGCATGCTGCCCCAGTTGGCGGCCGGCGGGGGGATACCAAGACCCAGAAAGCTCAGCGAGGTCACCGCCAGGATGGCATCCGCCACCTGGAAGGTCGCATTCACGGCAACCGTTCCGAACACGTTGGGGATGATGTGCCGAGCGATGATGTGCACCGGCCCGGCACCCTGCTCCTGCGAGGCCTCTACGAACTGACGGGTGCGCAGGGACAAGCTTTCCGCTCGGACCAGACGGGAGGGGACCAGCCACGCCACCGAGGCGATCACCACGATCAGCAAAGGCTCGGAGGGAGTGAAGATGCTGGCCAGAAACAGCAGCAGAAACAGGGTGGGAATGGCGAGCATGGCATCGACCGTCCTCATCAAGACGGTGTCCACGATGCCGCCGGTGAACCCGGCGATCGCGCCCCAGACAACGCCGAAGCTGGTGGCGAGCAGTGCCACCACCAGACCGACTACCAGGGTGGTCTGGCCGCCCACCATCAAGCGGCCGAGGATGTCATAGCCAACGTCGTCGGTGCCGAGAAGGTGGCGCAGACTGGGGCCCTGGTCCTCAATGCCGAGATTGGTAAGAACCTGATTGGTGTGGTAGAAGACGGGGCCGAGGAAGCAAAAGAGAGCAAAGAAGATGACGACGAACAGCCCCAGCACCGCCAGCCGGTTTTGGGTGAAGACGGCGATCGTAAGCCGGAGGGGACTCTCTCCCGCTACCGCTTCGCCAGCATCCACGATCGGCCGCGAGGGGATGAAGACCTCGGGGTCGATCGGCTCCCCGCCAATCACCTGAGTCTTCCCCGCAGTGCGGCTGGACCGTACCCGCTCACGAGTAGCGCACCCGGGGGTCGAAGACGGCGTAGAGGACGTCTGCCAGCAGGGATCCCGCCACCACCGCGGCGCCGACCACGATCGTGGTACCGAGCATGACCGGGAAGTCATCTGTGATTGCGGCATTCCAGAAGAGGAGGCCCATGCCGGGATAGTTGAAGAGCGCCTCCGTGATGAGAGCGCCGCTCAGGATGCCGGGAAGACTGAGTCCAACCAGCGTGATGATCGGCAGGATGGCGTTGGGCAACACATGGCGGAAGAGGATGACTCGTCGCGACACCCCTTTCGAGGTCGCGGTCCTCACGTAGTCTTGGACCAAGTTCTCCAGAATCGAAGAGCGCATGTAGCGGCTGAAGAGCGCGATGGTAACCAAGGTCAGGGTGAGGATCGGGAGTACCAGATTGGGGATCTGGTCGATCATCGGCAGCGCTGCGGTCGGCCCGGTGGAGGGCAGTAGTGGCAGGGTCTGGCTGAAGATGATGATCAAGATCGTGCCCAGGAAGAAGGTGGGCATGGAGTAGAACAGGAAGGACATCCCGGTCAAGGTGTAGTCCTCAGGCTTGTTGCGTCGGACCGCCTGGTAAATGCCGGCAGGAATGGCGACCATGAGGGCGAGCACAGTCGACACCCCAACCAGGATCAGGGTCCGGGGAATGTTTTCAGCGAGCAGCGAATCGACGCTCTGATTCTGCTTGTAGGAAAACCCCAGGTTCAGATGAACCAGCTGGTTGAGCCAGTCGAGATACTGCACCGGGAGCGGCTTGAGCAGCCCGTAGCGCACGTTGAAGGCATGGATCTGCGCCTTGTTCGCCCGGATCCCCAGCACCGCCTTGGCGGGGCCGCCCGGAAGCAGGTGCAAGAGGATGAAGACGATGACGGACACTCCGAAGAGGACCACGATCGCCTGGATGGTTCGTCGTATCAGAAATGCTCTCATGCCGATGAAGTGCGGCCCGGCCGGCGCCCTCCTTTGTCCCTGGCCGGGTGATCATACCGACGATCTCAAGGTGGCCGCCGGGGCACCGGCCCCCGGGCCTAGTCGGCTGACCCCAACCTGGTTCGCCCGGAGACTAGCCGAGCTCGGGTCAGGGAGCCGTCGCGGATCAGCCGGTTCTGCGTCAGAGCCTCTGATATCCTGCCGGGATCGTCGGTGATCAGTGCGGCTCGTCGGCCGAGCGCCCGCGTGCCGCGGCTCAGGGGGCGGTGATGAGTGTGAATCGGATTCTGACGAGCAAGCGTTGGTGGTTGGTGGCGGCTGCCCTAGCGGTGACCGCGTCGTTGTCCACTAATTTGGTGAACCAAGCCTCCGCGAGTAGCTCGAGTAGCGGCGGGACGGTCACCTTCGCGCAGCAACCCGGTTCCACTCCCACGTACATCTTTCCACTCGAGGACGGGGCCAACTCCGGCAACAACAACATCACCTACCTTCAGCCCTTGATGTGGCGTCCTTTGTACTGGTTCGGCCATAGCAGCAACGACCTTCCGACCATCAACTATTCCTTGAGTTTGGCCAAGCCACCGGTCTGGAGCAACGGCGGGCGCACGGTCACCATCAATCTCCTCCACTACGACTGGTCAAACGGTTCCCCAGTGACCACCCGAGACGTCGAGTTCTGGATGAATCTGCTCAAGGCAAATGAGGCCGACTACGTCGGTTATTCACCGGGCTGGTGGATGGACGAGATCAGCAGCATCGACTACGCGTCGTCCACCCAATTCAGCATTACTTTCAACGGCGTCTACAGCACCTCCTGGCTCACCGATAACGGCCTCTCGGAGATCACCCCGATTCCCCAGTACGCATGGGACCTTGAGTCCGCCGGCGGTCCGGTGGGGGACTACGACACTACGACCAGTGGAGCGGTTGCGGTCTACAACTTCCTGAATGCCCAATCCGACACCCTGTCGACCTGGGACACCAACCCCCTCTGGCAGGTCGTCGATGGCCCGTTCCGCCTCGAGCCGAACGACGGGTTCGATCCCACGACGGGACTATTGGTGATGCTGCCCAACAGCAATTACTCGGGGCCAGACAAGCCCAAGATCTCCAAGCTGGAGGAGCTTCCGTTCACCAGTGGCGCGTCAGAGATTGATGCCGTCCTAGCCGGGCGCGTCGACTACGGCTACGTTCCATTCACGGATCTCAACCTAAAGAGTCGGCTGGAGAAGTCTGGCTACAGGGTCGCGCCCTGGATCGAATGGGGATTCTCCTCGGTGGGCCTGACATTCCCAAATAGGTCGGTGGGCACGGTCTTGGAGCAACTCTACGTTCGTCAAGCGATGCAACGACTCATCGACCAGCCCCTCTACATCAAGAAGATCTTCGATGGGTATGCCGCACCCACCTATGGGCCGGTTCCGGTATTTCCCAGAACTCAATACCTGAGCAGCTACGTCAGTAAGAACCCTCTGCCCTTCGATCCTTCCGCCGCGAAGCAGCTGTTGACCTCGCATGGCTGGCACGTTGTGACCGACGGTCTTACCAAATGCACGCGTCCCGGAACGGCCGCTAATGAGTGCGGAGCCGGGATCGCCAAGGGGACACCGCTCAAGTTCAACCTGCTGTACACCAGCGGTGTCCTCGAGTACACCGAAGAGATGGAAGCCATGCAGAGCAGTTTCGACTCAGTGGGAATCCAGGTGACTTTGAAGTCGGCACCCTTCAATACGGTGCTTACCGAGGCTTACTCCTGCGTTCCCGCCACCGGTAGCGGATGCGGCTATGCGCTCGAGTACCTTTCCTCACCGAACTGGACCTACGTTCCCACCTACTATCCGAGCGGTGACCCGGTGATCGAGGACACGGGCATCGTCTACCCGGGTAACCCGGCGTTCGTGAACCATATCTTGAAGCTGGTGACCCAGAGTCACCAACAGCCCGGACTTCCAGGGCTGCACGCCTATGAGAACTACGTGGCCGCGCAGGTGCCGTACCTCTGGATGCCCAACGCTGCTTACCAGATCTCCGTCATCAGCAAGAAACTCAAGGGGGTCACGTCCCAGGACACAACCGGTCACATCTACCCTGAGGACTGGTCGCTTAGCGGCTAACGCCGCTTCACACAGATGAAAGGAGCCCGACCTGTGCTGGTCGGGCTCCTATTCATTTAGATACATTGGCCACGTGAGGCATAGGCGCTATCAAGGCCGAGCTGGGGCTGCATCCTTGCGTGTCACCAGGCTGCTCCGACGCAGCAGCCTCTGATAGTCTGGCCCAATGTCTGAGGTGGGGGAAGGGCAGCCGAGCGTCGCTGCCGGCAATGACTGGCAGGATCGTCCACACGCTGGCGTACTGGCGGGCGCCTATCGCGCCGTCGACCAGGTCTTTGCCGATGCTTGCGCCCGCTACAGAATCCCGGGCGTGGCCTACGGCGTGGTCTTCGACGGAGAGCTCAGCCACGCCGGCGGCTGCGGTGTGCGCGAAAGCGCCACTGGCATGCCGGTGCTGACCGACACGATCTTCCGCATCGCGTCGATGACGAAGAGCATCACCGCAACCTGTCTTTTGATGCTTAGAGATGACGGGCTACTTGCTCTCGATGACCCGGTTGCGAAATACGTGCCTCAATTGCACAACCTGGTGCTGCCGACACGGGACTCGGTAGCTCCGACGGTGCGACAACTGCTGACGATGTCGGTGGGTTTCGTTGAGGACGACCCTTGGGCCGACCGCCACCTGTCGATGACCGAAGCCGAATTCGACGCTCTGCTTGCGCGTGGGATTCCGTTCGACTGGCCATCCGGTCTGGTCTTCGAGTACTCAAACCTGGGGTACGGGGTGCTGGGGAGGGTTGTGCGGGAGGTGGCAGGGACGTCGGTCATGGAAATGGCCAGCAACCGCCTTTTTGCACCTTTGGGAATGAGCGACACGCTCTGGGACACCTCGGACGTCGCACCCGACCGGGTAGCTCGTGGCTACCGCCTCGAGGGCGAAGCCTGGCTGGAAGAGCCCCCACTGTCCAATGGTGCATTTGCCCCAATGGGAGGGCTGTGGACCACGATTGAGGACTTCGCGCAGTACGTGAACCTGCAACTGAGCGCCTGGCCGGCCCGCGACGATCCCGATCCGGGCCCGCTCCGGCGCAGCTCGCTCCGTGAGATGCAGCAACCGGTGCGTTTCTGCCCTGCCCCCGACGCCAAGTCGCCGTGGCTGCCGATGGCGGGATATGGCTTCGGGCTGATCGCCGGGGAGAGCGCTCGAGACGGTCGAGTCGTCTGTCACAGCGGTGGGTTGCCTGGGTTCGGGTCTCACGTGCAGTGGCTGCCCGACTACGGGCTGGGGGTGTTCGCCTTCGCCAACCTCACCTACTCACCTATGCGCATTGTGGTCGGCGAGGCCATCGATGCTCTGGTCGCCACCGGCGCCCTCGCCCCGCGCACGATTCAGCCCGGTGCGCCGCTCGCCGCCGCCTTCAAGGCGGTGCGCCGCCTCTACGACGGCTGGGACGATGGCGTGGCCAGCGCGCTTGCCGCTGACAACCTATTCCTGGATATCCCGGCCGAGCGTCGGCGCGACGAGTTCGAGCGCCTGCGCTCGGAGCACGGAGCCTGCCTGGATGTTCTGCAGGCCTCTGCCTCCGGCGCCATGAGAGGGACGTGGCGTCTCAAGTGCGAACGCGGCGCGATCGACGTGACCATCTGGCTGGCCCCGACCGTCCCTCCCGCCGTGCAGGTGCTGCGGTTGGCGTCGGTCGCGGCCGAGGACACTGCCGGCGACACTTAGGATGCCGCCGTCCCGGGGCCCGACCCGGCCGCCGGGCCAACTCGGCCGAACTTCGCCGTGTGTGGTACGCTGAGGCTGTCCTTCGCTGTTTGTGATGGACCGTTCGCCGCCGCTAGCCTCGCGAGCCGGCCGATCGATAAGGGCTCGCGAGGAGGGCCGCGCAGCGGCACGGGAGATTGCAGATGCCGATTGGAACGATCAAGTCGATAAACGAGCGTGGATTCGGATTCCTGGCCGCCGAGGACGGAGTCGAGTACTTTTTCCACCGCTCCAGCGTCGAAGGCGGAGCCTTTGAGTCGCTGACCAGGGGATCTCAGGTCGAGTTCGAGATCGAGCCCAGCACCAGGGGTCCTCGGGCGGGGCGCGTCCGCGCCGCCTGATGGTTGCGCAGGCCGTCGGCAAGCCGCCGGTCCAGCGCCCCTTCCGCCGACTTCATCCAGACCTTCCTGCCGCGCGTAACTCGCTTTACGACCCCTGGCAGTGCGGGTTCTTGCACGATGGGCGGCGGAAGACCTGCCTCTTTGATGTGAGAGATGCCCAGCGCGCCATGCGCGCGCTGGGTTTCCCCCAAGAGCTGTGGACCCCACTCAATGAAGCGAGGATCGCGCCTGACGAGTTCTCTAGGCACGTGGTCGCGGTCCACGCCGCGCTGTCCGTCCACGCCGACACCGCCGAGGCCCGTCGTCGTTCGATGGTCCCCTCGGCCGTCCGCATCGTCCAGAACTATCTGGGCTGGGCGGACCGGGTCTGCTCCCACGGAACCGGGGTCGTCGAGACCGACGATCGCCGCCGCCCGATTCCCTGATCCACCACTCCGCCTAACCGAGGCGAGGGCGCCTTCGACCCAACGCCGATCAGGATGTGCTCATAACCCTTGCCATCGTGGTTTGATTGCCGAGACGGCAGTGGGACACGGGAGGACGAATCCGATGGGATATATGAAAGGGCTTAGCCACGGGCTTGCCGTGGGGGTCGCTATCGGGATCCTGACCGCGCCCCGGTCGGGAGCGGAGACGAGGCAGGCGATCGCCGACGCCATCACCCGTACCCGGGACACCTCGCAGCGGATGACCGACAGGGTCCAGCAGGGCTGGCAGGCAGCTCAGCCGGCTTTGGACAAGGCAGCGCAGGCAGCAGGGGGCGTCGCACGGGCGGTGCAGCCGGTCGCCCAGGGAGCCACCGATCGTTTCGTGGAGCTGGCGGGACGCTCGGAGAAGACAGCGCCGGCTCCCACCTACTCGCCCGGTCCGATCGGCGAGAGCAAGCCTGCAGGATTCGACAGCCCCAACAACTGATGGCGATCGACGAGCGCACCCCCCAGGAGCGAATCCGCGCCTTCACTGACGCGGTCGACGAGGAGATCCTCAGGCCCACCCGGCGCTATGTGAGGGGAGTCCGCCGTGGACTGATGCTTGGTGTGGCGCTGGGGATCCTCTTCGCGCCTCGGCCGGGGAGTCAGAGCCGGGAGCGGGTGCTGCGGGCTTGGCGAACCGTATCCCGCTTTCTCCCTAGGCACGAGCCCTCCTAGGAGGGACGTGGCTGCTCAGCCGCTGAAGGCAGCCCCGGCAACGATCTGATCCTCGCCACCATCCAGGCTGCTGGAGGCCCCGCCCGGGTAGTCGGCCATAAACGAGGTGCCGCAGCCGCAGGCATTGCGAGCGTTGGGGTTGGCCAGGCGGAAGCCGCGACCGCGGTAGCTGTCCTCAAAATCGAGCACCGAGCCATCGATCAGAGGTAGTCCGTCCTCTTGGACCACCACCTTGACTCCATCGAACTCGGTGAGGATGTCGTCGCTCTCAGCCGCTTCCTCCAGGTCGAAGAAGAGCTTGAAACCGCGACAGCCACCCAGCCTGACGTCGATCCGGAAGACGGCGTCGGGCCTGGAGTCACGCTCCTTCCAGGCCTTGATCTCCTCGATGGCATCACGAGTCGCAAGTACTCGGGGGCTCACGCTGCGATTGTAGCCCCGCCTGGATCACGGTCCGATCTAGCTAGCCTTAGCGGTGATGCTAGTAGGTGAACTCTGGCGCTACCCAATGAAGTCCATGGCCGGTGAGCGGATCGTCGAGGCCGAGTTCGGCCCCCGAGGCATCCCCAGCGATCGCGGTGTGGCCGCCTTCGAGATCGGGCCGCAGAGTAAGGACAAGCCGCTCAGCGCCAGAGACCTGGCGGGTCTGCTGAAGTTCCGTGCCAGCCTCAAGAGGGGAGTTGTCCAAGTCACCGGGCCAGAGCTGGCGCCCACCTGTTGGGACCACGAGTCGGTGGGCCAAAGCATTAGCCGGCAGTGCCGGCGGGAGCTGGAATTGAGGCGGGTTGCGGGCGGGGCCTTTGATGACTCGCCCATCCTGCTCGTCTATCTAGCCACCATGGCTGCCCTGTCTGAGGAGCTGGGTTCGCCGGTTGATCACCGTCGGTTTAGGGCGAACATCTACGTTGAGGGATCGGAAACTTTGGCCCACGGCGAGTCTCAGCTGCTGGGACGCCAGATCCGTTGCGGCGAGGCTGTGCTCGAGCCGACCGACCCCTGTCGCCGCTGTTCGATACCCACCCGAGACCCAGATACGTGGGCGAACTGGCCGCAGCTCCTAAGACACCTGGTCCAGACCCGCGACGAGGTGGTGGGCGTCTACTGCAAGGTCAGCGTGCCAGGCCCGGTTGCCGAGGGCGATGCCGTTGAGATCCTCTGAGCCCACGGCTCGGCCCGAGGTGGCTCTGCTGACCCGGGATCTCATGATCCGGGCGAGGGTGGAAGCGGCTCTGGGGAGCGCGGTGGAGCATTTGCAGGTGTTGGCCGGTGGCGAATTGCCGGGGGGCCTGGATCTGCTGCTTGTGGACTTGAACCGAGACGCGCCCGAGCGCCTGGCTTGGTTGGAGCACACCGCCGCACCCGGCGCAGGGGCCGAGGTGATCTGCTTCGGTCGCCATACTGAGATGGCCGAGCTCAACCCCAGGGCGAGGGCCGCGGGCGCCGCCAGGTGTGTTGCCAACAGCCATCTCCCCGAGACCTTGCAGCGGTGGTTGAGATCCCGTCGCCGGGCGCCGAGCCCACCCATGAGAGGAACCCCTTGACCAGCGTCGACCTCCACACCGAGTCCCAGGAGCTGGCCTCCCAACTGGTGTCCGACCGCCGCCAACTACATCAGCACCCCGAGCTTTCCGGACAGGAGCGGCAAACTGCCCGCTTCATTGCCGAGCGCCTCCAGCAGGTAGGGCTCGGCGCCAGGCTGCTGCTGGATGACACCGCGGTGGTGGCCGACGTTCAAGGCCAGAGCGGTGACGGCCGGGCGCTCCTGCTGCGAGCGGACAGCGACGCCTTGCCGATCCAGGAGCGGGGCGAGCAAAGGCCCTACCGCTCAGAGGTGCCGGGGGTGATGCACGCCTGCGGCCACGACGGGCACGTTGCCATCGCCCTCTCCACCGCCGAGCTGCTGCTGAGGCATCGCGACCAGTTCAGCGGCTCCGTCCGATTCGTCTTCCAGCCGGCCGAGGAGACGGCAGCGGGAGCTGAGCCTCTGATTGCGGCCGGGGTGCTGGAGGGCCCCACAGTGCAGGCAGCCCTGGGCCTGCACCTTTGGAGTGGGCAGAAGGCGGGCCTGGTCGGGGTCCGCGATGGAGCCATCTTCGCCTCGGCCGACGAGTTCGCGCTGGAGGTCCGGGGCCGGGGTGGCCACGGGGCCCTGCCCCATCAGGCGCTGGACCCGGTCCCGATCGCCAGCCTGATCGTCCTGGCCCTGCAGACCCTGGTCTCCCGTGAGACATCCCCGTTCCAGTCGACCGTCGTCACCATCGGCACCATCCAGGCAGGTCAGGCATTCAACGTCATCCCCGAGACCGTCTCCTTGACCGGAACCGTGAGGGCGTTCACCAACGAGGACCGCGAGCGCCTGCTCTCGCGGATCGCCGAGGTGGCTCAGGGAATCGCGGCCGCCTTTGGGGCGAGCGCGACCATGGAGCGGAAGGCGGGATGTCCACCGGTCGTTTGTGACCCGGCGATGTCGGACTTGGTGCGGCGGGCGGTCGAGCAGTCCCCAGGGGCGGAGCTGATCGAGCCCGAACCGCTGACCGTGGGTGACGACGTGGGGCTCTTCCTGCGGCGCGTGCCCGGCTGTTACTTCCTCCTGGGGGCTGGAGACCCCACCAGTGGCATCTCGGCACCCCATCATCACCCCGACTTCGACATCGACGAGCGCTGCCTGCCCATCGGCGTCGAGGTGCTGGCCCGGGCCGCTTTGATCTACCTGGCCGGGGACGGTCGGGACTGAGCGTGCTCTACAACCCGCCTCCCGACACCTGCGATCATTGCCGGCAGCGCACCGTGGCGTGGAAGCTGGTTGATGGTGCTGACCAGAAGGTGCTGCTCAGCGGTGGCCGCGAGGTGGTCCGGCGGGGCCGGGTCTACGTCTGTGGCCAGTGCGGGCACACTGTTCCAGCCTCGAGCCAGGGGGTGGGCTGAGCAGAAGATGGGAGCAACCTCACGATGACCGAAGGCATTGCCACCAGGTCGCGGCGGCGGCCGGAGATCGGTCCGGTGCTGGTCCGCGACGCCACCAAACCGGCTCCCCGCCAGCTGGTCCGCTTCGCCTTCTACCGGGTCATGCCCGAGTGGCGCCGCCTGGAACCGGCCGTCAAGGAGGAGCAGCGCCAGGACCTGGCTGCGGTCATCTCCGAGCACGCCTCCAAGCTGCTGGTGCGGACCTACACGTTGGTCGGCACCCGCGGCGACGCCGATTTCATGCTCTGGGCGGTGAGCGAGGAAGCGGAGCGGCTCCAGGCACTGTTTGCCGCCATCAACCGCACCGCCTTGGCCGGGTACCTGGTCTGCTCCCACAGCTACACCTCCATGACCAAGCGCTCGATCTACGTCGACTCCGAACACCCCAACCGAGGCCCGGGCGGAGACCGGCTGGTACTGGCGCCGGGAAGCCGGCGCTTTCTCTTCGTCTACCCCTTCGTCAAAAGCCGGGCCTGGTGGTCGCTGCCCTCGACGGAACGCCAGCGGATGATGGAGGAGCACATCCGGGTCGGGCACCAGTTCCCCAGCGTCAAGATCAACACCACCTACTCCTTCGGCCTCGATGACCAGGAGTTCGTGGTCGCCTTCGAGACTGACAGCGCCGCCGACTTCCTCGACTGCGTGCAGTCGCTCCGGGACACCGAGGCCTCCGCCTACACGGCCCGCGACGTGCCCAGCTTCACCTGCGTCCGCAGCGAGACAGCGGAGATGCTCGAGTCACTGGGCTGAGCGGCCCGGGGGGCGAGGATGCACACGGCCGCGAGGCTCGGCGAGTCCTTCGGCCTGAAGCAACCGGAGGGAAGACGGCTCATGCATGAGACCACCCCCAGCATCTTCCTGATCGCGCGCCCCGCCCTGGATCTCGCGGCCATGCGCGGCTATCTGGCGGAGGTGGGCGGGGAGTCCTGGCTGGACCGCCGCCTCGCCGAGACCGGAGGCGTGCCCAACCCAGGTGAACTCCTGGTCGAGTTCGCGGGACGGGCCTGCTACCGGAGCTGGGAACCCGGCCTCAACCCCAACGTGAGCCGGGTCAGGACCGATCCCCGGGTCTATCTCGAGAACATCCTCAGCAGCGCCCACGGCAGCGTGCTGGAGCACGCCAACTACACCTTCGCCCTGCGCAACGTGAGCCGAGTCGCCACCCACGAGATCGTCCGCCATCGCGCCGGCGCCGCATACAGCCAGGAGAGCCTGCGCTACGTCCGCCTGGTCGACATCGGCTTCCGGATACCTCCCGCCTTGGAGCCCCTGCGGCAGCAATGCGTGGAGCTGGTGGAGCGGCTCGAGGAGTTCCAGATTGGAGCGGCCAAGGCGCTGGGAGTCGACGAGAAGGGACTGCCCTTCCACGTCAAGAAGGAGGTGACGTCGGCACTCAGGCGACTTGCCCCGATTGGCCTCAGCACCGACCTGATCATGACCATGAACCTGCGCACTCTGCGCCACGTGGTGGAGATGCGCACCGACCCCGGGGCCGAGGAGGAGCTGCGTCTGATCTTCGGCAGGATCGGCGAGATCATGGTGAAGGAGACGTCGGGGGTCTTTCAGGACTTCGAGCGGGCTGAGGATGGGCACTGGCAGCCCAAGTACCGCAAGGTCTAACCGGTTCTGCGGTCGAACTCCATTGCCTCGGCAACCAGCTCGCGGAGGCCGGTTCGATCGAGGTCTTCGGGTCGCCGGAACTTGACGTGGCGAAGATTCCTGCCGGTGCCCTCAAGGAGTTGGCCCGGATCCCGCAGCGAGGTCCCCTTGATAAAGCCCAGGCTGACGTGCTGGCTGGACACGGCCAGGTAGCAGAAGTCCTGGCGCCCCGCGAAGCTGTAGATATGCCAGGGGTTGAGCCGCTCACGGACCTCGGGGAGGGCGCCCCGCACCAACTCTCGTAGCCCTTGGCTGATCTCTCTCAGTTCCGCCGGCTTACCTTGGAGGCTCCGTTCCAGCAGCTCCGCGGCCGCCGGGTCCTGGCTCACCCTTCCCTCCAACTGGTTTGTGCCCGCCGGTGACCGTGTTGCGACTCTGGCCCGCCCGAAGCTGACTCTGAGCCAGATCGGGTACGATGAAGCCGCTGAACCACGTTACCGACCCCAGGAAGGGAAGTGCCGATGATCACGGTCTCTGAGCAAGCTCTCTCGCAACTGAAGACCCTGCTGGACCAGCAGGAGCAGCCCACCATGGGACTGCGCGTCTACGTCAGCCCCGGCGGCTGTTCGGGATTCAGCTACGGAATGGGCTTCGACGATCAGCCCGCCGATGACGACGAGGTGGTGGAGCACAACGGGGTCAAGGTTTTTGTTGACCCCTACAGCGCCACCTACCTGGAGGGTGCGGAGATCGATTATGTGGACAGCCTGATGGGCGGCGGGTTCACCGTCCACAATCCCAACGCGGTCAAGACCTGCTCCTGCGGATCCTCGTTCGACGCCGGGGACGGGGCGGGAGCCGCCAAGTCCTGCAGCGCCGGCTGACCTGATCGCGGCCCGGGTGCGCCCGGCTTGAGCGTCGTCTTCAGCGTCTTCTCCCTGCATCAGAAGTTCGCCCTGGCGCTGATCGCCCTGGGGCTGGTGGGAGCCCTCTGGTGCCTGATCGACTCCCGCCGCCAGGGCAGTCTGTCGGGAGGGGTGCGCGCCTTCCTCATCCTCTGCTGGGCGCTGGTACTGGTCCAGGACGTGTTGGGCCTGCTGCTGCTGGCCGAGGGCCGGCGGCCGTCCAACCTCGTGCTGCATCTCATGTACGGGGCTCTCAGCACGGTGGTGCTGCCACTGGCCTGGGGCCTGAGTGCGCGCAGTCACGGACGCCAGGAGGCGCTCTACCTGGGGCTGGGCTCGCTCCTCTTTGCCGGGCTCACCTTCCGAGCCCTAGCCGTCGCCTGAGCTCGACAGGAGATGAGCGTGGCAGGCCCTAGGCTGAAGCGGAGCGGCCGGGTGGGTCGAGTGATCTCATCCTCGACCCGGATCGTGGTGCTGGCCGGTGGAGTGGGCGCGGCCCGCTTTTTGGCCGGCCTGGTGGCAGTGGTGCCGCAATCCGAGTTGACGGTGATCGGCAACACCGGCGACGACTTCATAGTTCATGGCCTCCACGTCAGCCCCGACCTCGACACCGTCAGCTACTCGCTGGCCGGGCTGGGGGAC
>Ga0102924_1000652_pt1 | contig 42583 bp, 37 predicted proteins | sample PaiPotPPM11metaG_FD_80116 | JGI IMG/M metagenome (GOLD analysis project Ga0102924, IMG submission 80116) | Iron sulfur acid spring bacterial and archeal communities from Banff, Canada, to study Microbial Dark Matter (Phase II) - Paint Pots PPM... ...
CGGCGCGTCTTGCTGAACGACGGCAGCTGAAATCAACTCGCATGACCGCGCTCCCCGGGTGGTACCCCCGCTTGCCCCAGCGGGGGTACCACCCGGGGAGCGCGGTCATGCGAGTTGATTTCAGCTGCCGTCGTTCAGCAAGACGCGCCGGTGGCCTCGCTGGCACTCCCGGCACTCCCACTCCCCTATCGTCCGGAGGCGGGCGAGATCGCGTGCCGATGCGACCTTGAGTGTGATGCTCGTCCGTTCCTGTTCACAGGCAGGGCAGCGGATGCGGGGGCGCCAGCAACGGGCGCGGCGGCTGTAGACGAGGCGTTGGCCATCGATGTCGACGATGGCGCGGCCGCTATCGGTGAACCCGACGAAGCGGCCCTCCGAGCCCAACTGCCTGCGGGCGCGTCTGGCGTCGCCCGCGGCTCCGTGGGAGGTTCTGATGGCGGAGAGCACGGTCGCGAGCCCCAGGACTAGACCGAAAAGACCCATCGGAATTGCGACAGTTTGGAAATCCTGGCCGTAGCGGCGGCTGTGGAACATGGTGGCCCGAGGGACATACCCAGGAAAATAGGTCGGCAAATTGCCTGCCGGCCGGGTCAGGAGGATGTGCCCCGCGTAGAAGCCGGCGATCGAGGCGGCCACGAGGGCGACCGAGAAGGCGAGAAGGACGGCGCGCCCCCAACGAACGGCCGTCGGCGCGTCACGGGTATGAGAAGTCATCGCCCCTTCAAGCGTCCCGCGCGCAGGTACATCGAATCATGTTCATCTCATCGGTCAGCTCTTCGCGGACGTTACTGCTCACCGGCGACGGTACCCGTTGGGGCAGGCGTTGCTTCCACTCCATTGTCGTGGTTCGCTTGCTCCCGTGTCTCAGGTTCCCGTCCTGATTGCCTGCCGCGATCGCCTCACGCCGCTTGTCGGGTTGGTCGAATGGCTGGAGCGGGCGGGATGCCAGCGGATTGTCCTCGTCGACAACGACTCGGCGTTCGAGCCGCTGCTCCAGTACTACAAGGACACGCCGCATACGGTCATCAAGCTTGGTCGGAACATCGGCCCACAGAGCTTCTGGGCCGCAGGTGTTGTCGAGGAACATGCTGGGAACTCGCGCTACGTCGTCACTGACCCAGATCTCCTTCCTACATCGGACTGTCCGTCGGACGCCCTGGAGAGGTTCGACGAATTGCTGGACCGGTACCCGGAACGCCAGAAGGCTGGCTTCGGGCTCAAGATCGACGACCTGCCGGCCTGGTACAAGCACACGAATATGGTCCGGCTCTGGGAGCAACAATTCTGGCGTCGAGAACTGGAGCCGGGGGTTTTCGATGCCGACATCGACACGACTTTCGCGTTGTACCGGGCGGAGGTCGCGTCGTTCGGGTATGGGCCCGCCCTCCGGACCGGAGCGCCATATATGGCCCGGCACACGCCGTGGTACTCGGACTCATCGAGGCCGACCGCCGAGGACCGCTTCTACCACCAGCGCTATTTGCGTGAACGCCAAGCAGAACCGGGCATCCGGACTACATGGAATGATCGACGCGTGCCGCGTCATGTTGCCGTGGACTTGGGGCTGAAAAGGGCTCGCTCGGACAAGCCGTGGGCGAGAGGAGTTCGTTTCATCCGCAACGGCTTCCGCCGAACGGGATACTCTGGACTCTAGGGGGGCGAGAAGGCACAGTGGCGATACACGATCGGTCTAGCCTTTCGAGGCGGCCGAATTGAGGTACACCTTTTCGATCGACAACGCGGCTCGCTGGACATCGAATTCAAGGGCTCGCTCGCGGGCTGCCCTGCCGGTTTGTGCGCGCCGGGACGGGTCTTGAACCATCCGGAGCACGGCCCTGGCCAACAGATCGGGTCGCCCGGGAGGGACTAGTTCCCCTTCGAGCCCCTCATGGATCGCATCGGAGATCCCTCCGACGTTGGTTGCCACCACCGGCAGGCCGAGCGCGAGCGCCTCCATCAACGCTACGGGATAGCCCTCCTGGATCGAGCTGAGAGTGAACACGTCGGCTGCGGCCATCACACGAACAGCGTCATCTCGGTAGCCGAGCAATCGGAATCTGTCCCCCAAGCCGAGTCGCCGATGCTCCGCTTCGATCGCCTTGGTGAGCGGTCCCTGGCCTACGGCGACGAACTGGACACTTTCGGCGGAGTCGAGCACTGTGCGAGCAGCGGCGAGCAACGTCGGATAGTCCTTCTCCCGCCGGTGGTTGGCCACGGTTCCTATTACGACCTGATCCGGAGTGATCCCGAGTTCGAACCGGCTTGCCTCTCGGGCGGCGGCCTGCGCGGCGACTTGCTGAATGGGGATGCCGTGGACGACGACCTCGACACCGTCGCGCCAACGCCGGCCAACCGACTGCCGGGCAGCCTCGGACACCGCTAAGTGGACGTCGTCCAGCCCATAGGTGAGGCAGTTCGCCCATCGGGTCGGTCGCCCGTATGCGCTCCACACATTGTGCTCCGTATAGATCAGAGTCGGACGCCTGCGTCCAAGGCCGCCACGGACGAGGACCCGCGCGATCACAGCCAGGAAAGGCGAATGCACATGGACAACGTCGAACCCCTCGGTCCTAAGCAGCCGCCACAATCGCAGCAACCAACGCAGGTCCCCCCGGCGGTCGCTCCCGAACCGGTGGACCGTGACGCCCTCGCCCTCGAGCTCGGCGACCAGTTGATCCTTGGATGACAGGAGGTACCCAGCGTGGTAGTCGAAGAGGTGGTGATCGGCGGCGCCGGCAATAGAGACCAGAAGACGCTCGGCTCCTCCGGGCCCGAGACCCTTGATCAGCCACAGCACACGAATGCGCGGCGAAGCAGGGGCGACGGTCACGACCTACTTGCCCGGGTGGTCATCCGTCATGTCACGGCCGACGCGTACCGCCGCCGGTTCAGCAGGCGGCGAAGGTCGTCCTCGAGCGCCATCCCACCGTCCAGCTTTCGGGCGAACCACCGCAGGCCATCGGCGACCTGGATGGGCGAGCGGGCGACACGGTAGGGATCCGTTGCGCCGTACGCGTTCGCTCGGGTGCCGGCAAGGACCGCTGAGACGAAGCGAGCCCGAACAGCCTGTTCCGCGGCGCGCGAGCCGAGGATGGCCTTGGGATATGCGAAGTGGCGGGGGGCGGACCCGAGGTGGTCAGCAATGAGCGAGATCGACCGGTCGAGATCGTCGCTCACCTCAGAGTCTGGAAGACGGTCGAGGAGGGCATGGCTATGGGTGTGAGACCCGATCGCGACGAGGCCGGACGCGTGGACTTCCCGGACCGCCGACCACGACATGGCCGCCGAACCGTCGGCAAATGGCATTCCGCGCTCGGTGAACTCCGTCGCCAGGTACAGCGTCGCAGGCAGCCGGTAGCGGGCAAGCACCGGCACCACCTCATCGATGAAGTCGGCGGTCCCGTCATCGAAAGTAATCACGACGGGGTCAAAGGGCGGCACGGGTAGCCTCCCGGCGAGCACGGACAGCGCGGTGTCGAGATCGACGACGCGTCCGCCGTGGGCCAAGCGAGCCATCTGCTGCGCGAAGAGCCCAGCGGGCAGGTCGACGGTGAGCGTCGATCTTCGGCCGACGCGGTGGTACAGCAGGACCACCACCCCGCTCTCGGGCCGCCGGATGAGGTCCCTCGCATTGGCCGCCTGCTTGACGAGCTGGGAGGCTGCTCGTCGCGCCGGTTGCAATGTCATGACCTCATCTTCCTATCCGGTCCGCCGAGGATACCCGCGAACTTGCGCGACGAGCCCTCGGCTACGCTCTCGGTGGGACGGGCCGACCCCGTGGCTGAACGTATGACCACACCCGCTGATATTCCCGACTCGCCTCCTGACGATCTTCGCTTTCGGCGGAAGGTCCGAATCGGTGAGTCGATTCGGGAGCTGTGGCGAGCACGGGAGCTTATCCGGACCCTGACTGAGCGCGATCTCCGTGCGCGCTACAAGCAGGCAGTGCTGGGCTTCGCCTGGGCGATCCTCCCTCCCATCGGCCTCTTGCTTGTCTTCGACGTCTTCTTCCATCATGTGGGGAACGTCTCGAGTCAAGGCACTCCCTATGAGCTGTACGCCTACCTGGGGCTCTTGCCTTGGACGTTCTTCTCCTCGGCGATGACGGTCGGTGGCATAAGCCTGCTGACCAGCATGACGCTGCTCAATAAGGTCTACTGCCCCCGCGAAGTATTCCCCCTGGCGGCGGTCGGCACCGCCGCCGCTGACGCCGTTGTCTCGACCGGCGTATTGATCGTGCTTTTCCCGATCAATGGGTTCTGGCCCAAGGCCACGTCGATCTGGATCCCGGTACTGCTCGCCATCGAGGTCGCGTTCACGCTCGGGGTGGTGTTCATCGTTTCGGCCGGGGTCGTGTACCTCCGCGACCTACGCCACCTTCTCCCCATTGCCCTCCAGCTCGGGTTGTTCATCACGCCCGTCGGGTACAGCTTTGACGTCATCCCGCGGGGTCTTCGACCGCTATATGCCTTGGCGAACCCGCTGGGCCCGGTGATCGATGGTTACCGTCGTGCCATATTGCTCGGCAAATCACCTGACCTAGGGCTGACAGCCATCGCCGCAGCGAGCGCGGGAACGTTGTTCTTGGGTGGGTACCTCCTCTTCAAGCGGCTCGAGACGGGGATCGCCGATGTGGCCTGATGGCACGATCTCGGCCACTCGCGTCTGGAAGCGGTTCCACGCCGACCGGACGCGTCCGGTCCTGCGCGACGAGGTCGAGCGGTTGGTCGCGAAGCGGAGGGGTCAGGGAGAAGATCGGTGGCGGTGGGCCCTTCGGGACGTGGACTTCCATGTGGCACCGGGCGAGGCCGTTGGATTATTCGGTGCCAACGGATCCGGGAAGTCCACGCTTCTCAAGATCCTCACCCGAGTCATGTACCCGTATGCCGGTCGGCTAGAGGTAGCAGGCCGTGTGGGCGCGCTAATCGAGGTGAGAGCGGGAATTCATCCGGACCTCACCGGCCGCGAAAACGTCTACCTTTACGGCTCCCTTTTGGGGCTGAAGCGCGTCGAGGTCGCCGATCGCTTCGACGACATCGTTGAATTCGCCGAGCTGACCGACGCCGTGGACCGCCAGGTCAAGTTCTATTCGAGCGGCATGAGCATGCGATTGGGTTTCGGCGTCGCCGCGTTTCTCAACCCTCACGTGCTCCTCGTCGACGAGGTTCTGGCGGTCGGCGACGCGATTTTCCAGCAGAAGTGCCTCAACCGGATGCGCGATGTCCTAGCCGAGGGGACGACGCTCGTCTACGTGTCTCATGACCTCGCCACGGTAGAGGCGACGTGCCGGCGGGGCGTCTGGCTCGACAACGGCGTCGTCATAGCGGACGGGCCGGTCCGTGAAACGCTCAGCGCATACCGGCAGGCCGTCGAGCAAGCTACCGAGACGTCTGCGATGACGGCCGGACCTGTCCGACTGACCGACGTCCGCGTCACCGGTCTCGCTGGTGAGCCTCCCACCAGTTTCGCGGCTTTGGACATCTCCTTGCGGCTCAAGGCGGTCGACCCGGAATCGGGACCGCTTACGCTTGGGGTGAGCGAGGGAACAGCGGCGCTCGTCTTCGCCATGCGTCACGACCTGCAGCTGGCGTCAGGGGAGAGCTCCCTGGCGTGCACCGTCGCACACCTGCCTCTGCCGCGGGGCCGCTACTACCTGTGGGCGGGCATGGCAAGTCGAGACGGTCTGGAACTCCTTGAGTGGCGGCCAGTTGCATCGTTCGACGTCGAGGGGCCCGACCTGATCGAGGCCCCCACAGCGGTGATGCGGCTTGCCCCGGTCCAGGTGGAGGCGAAATGGAGCACGTGATCTCGGGTCGTCGAGTCTGGTGACTCGAGTCGTCGTCGTCACGCACGAGGCATCGCGGACCGGTGCACCCCGGATGGCGCTCAGAGTGCTCCGTGCGCTGCAGGACGTCGCCGAAGAGCGAATCGTCGTGGTGCGGTGGCCCGGTCCTCTCGTACCGGAGTTTCGCTCTGCATCGGACCGGCTCCGCCTCGAACCCCTTAGACGGCTTCGGGTGTCCTTGCGATCGGGCCGGGCGACGAGAAGGCTGGCAGTCCGCGTCGAGGAACACGCCGCACGGCGAGTGCTCTCGGATGAGCGGCCGAGCCTCGTCTACGCCAACACCGTCAAGTCGGCCTGCTACATCCGGCCCGCCCTTGAGCTTGGTGTGCCGGTCGTACTGCATTGCCACGAGGACGACTCCATGGTCGAGGACGTCTTGGCGCGGTACCGTCTCGACGGGGTTTATGACCGGGTGTGGCTCGTTGCCTGCTCGGCTGCGTCGGCGTCTCGGCTGGCCGAAGCGACGGGTGTAGATGTTGGGGCCGTGACGGTGATCACGGAGGCGGTCGATGTCGACGATGTCCTAGCGAATGCCGCAGTGCCGTCCCCGGGATGGGCGCGGAGCACAGGGATGGTGGTGGGCGGGTGTGGGACGGTCGATTACCGCAAGGGGATCGACCAATGGCTTCGCGTCGCGGCGCAAGTGCGCGATGCGCTCGGACCGACCTGTCCTCGCTTCGAGTGGATCGGTCGCGTGGCCGACGAGTCGTATCCGGCGCTAGCGAGGGAGCTCGGACTCGGTGGAATCGTGGAGTTCGTCGGCGAGAGGACGAACCCTTACCCGATGCTCGCTGCGCTGGACATCGTCACCGTGACCTCGCGGCATGACGCGTTCCCGCTCGTCGTCCTCGAGGCAATGGCGCTGGGTCGCCCCATCGTCGCCTTCGATGTCGGCGGAATCCGCGAACAGCTCGGAGACACGGGGAGGCTTGTTCCCGGCGGCGACGTCGATGCGATGTCGGCCGCCCTGCTCCAGCTCATCGCTGACGAACCGTCGCGGCGATTTCTAGCCAGCGCAGCTGCAGAGCGAGTCAACGCTCTGTTCTCAATCCAGCAGTTCCGGGCCGCCGTGGCGGCTGTCGCGCGGGCTGCGCTTGCGGCGCGGAGCAGCGGCGCAGCTGATGCGGGCGGCGCGACCACAGGTTGAGTATGGGAGCGACCACGCCCGGCCCAGGCAAGGTGCTACACGTGATTGACAGCCTTGCTCCGGGAGGAGCGGAGCGCTCGCTGACAGAGCTGATTCCGCAGCTGGTGGGCGCCGGCATCCGCGTGGACGTGGTTGTCCTTCATGACCGAGGGGGACTCACCGACGAGGTTCGTAAAGCCGGGGCCAGCGTGTTCGCCCTCGAGGGCGGTGGCCGGACCGCTTGGGTTGGGCAAATGGCCAAGCTGTTGCGCAGCCGCCGCCCAGATCTCGTACACACCACCCTGTTCGACGCAGACCTGATCGGCCGGATCGCGGCGCGGTGGTGCGGAATCCCGGTCGTCTCAAGCTTGGTCAGCACGCCATATGGGCCCGAGCACCTGGGTGAGCGCGGCCTGCGGCGGTCCCGGGTGCGGGCTGCTCAGCTGGCTGACATCGCGACGTCCCGCGTGGTGCGGCGTTTCCGCGCGGTGTCGAGCGCAGTCAGGGATTCGTCTATCGAGCGATTGCGGCTCCCTCCCGCCCTGGTCGACGTCATCCCCGAGGGTCGCGACGCCGCTCGGCTCGGCGAACCGTCTGCCGGTCGGCGCGCCGCTACCCGGGCCCGGCTTGGCGTTTCTCGCGAGCCACTCGTGCTGGCAGTAGCGCGCCAGGACCCGCCGAAGGGGCTTGATGTCCTCATCCGGTCAGCGCCGGCAATCCGCGAGGGGTTCAGCGGTGTCCAAATCCTCTTTGCCGGACAAGAAGGCCGATCTTCCGGCGAGCTGCGAGCCCTTGTAACATGCCTGGGGCTCTCGGACTGCGTCCGGTTCCTCGGCCACAGAGACGATGTAGCGGACCTTCTGTGTGCCGCGGATGTCTTCGTCCTGCCGTCTCGCCGTGAGGGGATCCCGGGAGCGGTGCAGGAGGCGATGGCGATGGGAACTCCGATTGTGGCGACGGACCTCGGCGGGGTGAGGGAAGCGGTGGGGGACCCGCCATTGGCGACGTTGTTCCCGCCTGACGACGCTCGGAGCCTCGCGGCCGCGGTTCTGAATGTGCTGGCTGAACCCGGTGGCGCCCGGGTCCAGTCGAGCCTTGCGCGGGGCCGATTCCTCGCGGAGTTCGAGATTGCATCAATCAGCCAGAAGATCCTCGCCTTCTACTGCGCCGGCCTGACGGGCGCGGAATGACCCAGCGCCGGGCCCCAAATGGACATTCGAGGGCGTTTGGGCGTGCGGCGCTTGATGTGGGAGTTGAGCGGGCTTGCTGAGTGTGGTCATCCCTGCACGGAATGCCGAGGGCTGGTTGAGCGAGCAGCTCGAGGCCCTCGCCGATCAGGAAGTGGATCAGGGATGGGAGGTGATCCTTGCCGATAACGGTTCATCCGATGGCACCGTGGCGGTGTTCGACAGCTTCTCCCCACGGCTCCCCGGGGCCCGTGTGGTCGACGCATCCATCGTACGAGGACAAGCTTACGCCCGGAACGTCGGGGCCAAATCGGCTCGAGGGGACCTACTTGTATTCCTCGACGCGGACGACATCGTGGAACCTGGCTATCTGGCGGCAATGGCTGCTCGCCTGGCGGAAGGTGCTCTTGTCACCGCTCGATTAGACCGTGATGCGCTCAACCCGCTGGCAGAAAGGGACGTGTCACAGCAACAGATCGAGGGGCGAGTCGAGAAATATCTGGGGTTTTTGCCGGCAGGAGCAGGTGGAGCCTTGGGCGTTCGGCGGGAGTTGTTTGAGCAGCTTGGTGGTTTCGATGTCGCAATGCCACCAGCGGAAGACATCGACTTTTGTTGGCGAGCCCAGCTCGCCGGGTTTGAGATGGCGGTCGCGCACGGCGCGGTGCTGCGCTATCGCTATCGTCAAACCTTGCTCGGCCTGTTTCGACAAGCAGTCAACTATGGATCCATACGGCCGGCATTGTATCGACGCTACCGGGACTTGGGAATGCCGAGGAGGCACGGGTTATCCGCGGTCCGCTTCTATGCCGGCCTCGCTCGCAGGGCCGTAAGGATTCGAAAGCGGTCTGACTTGGCGGCCTTGATCGTTTTGGTCGGCACGCGCTTGGGCCACCTCGTAGGCAGCGTCGAATATCGCGTCTGGTACCCATAATTACGGTATTGAGCGAGACACTTGATGGCGGCCAGTGTGGCCAGTTCCCACTTGCCAAGATCGACGAGGTCCCAAAAGTGGCGGATGTTCTCGCTGTCGTCCACCAACAGGGACACTCCGGCCAGGAGGACTCGGCGAACCGTCATCCCTGTCCTCCGTAGAGGCCAACAAGGCCAGCGATGATGTGGTTGGGCTCGAACGCACACGCCCGCTTCCGCCCCGCCTCGCCAAGCCGGCGCCGCAAGTCGGCATCGAACAGCAACAGACGGATGGCCGCCGCCGCCGCCTCGATGTCTCCCGCCGGTACCAACAGCCCGGCATCGCCCTGTCCAATGAGGTCACGAAGGGCGGGCAGGTCACTGGCAACCACCGGCAAGCCGTTGCACATGGCTTCGGCGGCCACGCGGCCAAAGGACTCCTGCAGGGATGGGCACACGACGATGTCGCATCGCCCGTACGCCAAGCGGACGTCTGCGAGCTTGCCGGGCATCTCGATTTCGATATCTCGTATCGCATCCAGCTCGGACCAGACATCGGGCAGCATCGTCCTGGGTCCAGCATGGATGAGCCAGGTGACCGCTTCGCCCGATAGCGCCCGGATGATCCCGGGCAAGAGGTGAAAGCCCTTATAGCGCGCAGGTGTCCCGAGAAATGCGATGGTGAGCCGGGCGTGTGGGACGCGATGCTCAGCCCGCACATCGGCTGGGTCAATGGGGTTCGGAACGATCGCGATTTCGTCGCGACGGGCCAGTCCGGCTTCAACCAACGTGTCCCGGGCCTGCTCGGAGACGGCTGCAAATCGGGTGTCGGGGACGAGGATGCGGAGCACGGGCGAGAGCCTTCGGGCCCAAGGCGATACGGACCATTCATGCATCCAGACCACGATCGGAGCCCGCGTGAGGAATGCCGCGAGAGTCACGAGATTGCGCTCGGCGAGCCCGTTGGCATGGATGGCCTTGATCGAACGACGATGCCGGCAAGCCCAGATCGAAACGGCGGCCGCCGCTCGCACCCGTGCGACCAGTCGGGATCGGCGCGCGGCGGGGAGGGTGACGATCTCGTCACAGAGGGAGCGCTGGTTGAGGAAGTCCGTGAATGTGGTCCCAACCGGGCATGCCACTGCCCGGTGCACGTTTCCCATCTGACCGAGGACGGTAGCCAGGCTCCGCATCGAGCCGCCCAGACCCGGGGCAATGGCGACGAACAGCAACGAAGGCATTGTGGGCATGTCGCGCTGATTCTGTTGCGGGAGCGGCCATACGCGGCGGGCAACCGGACCGGCGCTCGCCGCCGCCAGTCGGGCGAGATGCCGCCACTGCGATGGCTCGCTTCTGAAAGCTGCGAGGAAGTGCCGGCGGCCTGCGGGGAGGGCGCCCTGACGGGCAAGATCGACGCCGACGATCGTGTTGTACGAGCCCCACAGATGGGGTACCTGCCGACGGCACGCCGCATGGTGCTGCAACACGTATCGCGCGCTGTCAGCACGCGCCGAGCCGTAGCCTCGATCGCCGGGGGGGCGATGAACGAGGACGAGGGGCTGAGGGACCACCGCAAGCTTCGGAGGGGAATCACCGCAGAAGAGACGGATCGCCAGCTCGGTGTGCTGGCCGTATCGGATCGCCGTTGCGTACCCGCCACTAGCTAGGAACACCCCGCGCCCCATCGCTACGATGCCAGCCTCGAAGTGCATGACCAGGTCATCGAGGTCAATGTTGGTGCCAGGTACCCATGACGACGTCGAGCCACCCTCGAGATCGACAATCTCGCGACCGCACACGGCGACTTCGGCGCGGCTCTTGGCTAGCTCCGCGTGAAGGGCTTCGAGCCACCGAGGAAGGACCTCATCGTCACTATCGAGGAAGGCGAGATACCGCCCCAGTGCGGCTCGCGCCCCAGTGTTGCGGGCTGCCGATTCTCCCAAGTTGCCCTGGGCGATATAGCGCACCCGCCGGTCGTCGATGCCGGCCACGACCGCTTCGGTGTCGTCGGTCGAGCCATCGTCGACGACGATGACTTCGATGTCGTCATAGGTCTGGGAGAGGACACTGTCCAGCGCGCGGGAGACGAGCGTGGCTCGGTTCCAAGTCGGTATGACCACGCTGAAGCGGGGACCCGCCCCAGTCACAGTCGCGGCCGGCCAGGGTCGGGAGCGTGCGAATTGTCCACCGATCTTGGCCAGCGCCGTGTGTCGATGGGCTTAAATGTAGAGGACCCGACAACGAACCGATCCATAGATGTTTCCGGCGAAGATCCCCGACCAGTACATCAGTCGCATCCGATGGCCTCGGTCGGCGGACCTCGGTACCAGGAGTAGGAGACTCTTCACTGTCCAGAGGACCACACGGAGGCTGGGGCGGGGATGTCCTACGTGCCGATAGCGACGATAGATCAAGACCTCTGATCTGCCATAGTAGAACCCCTGCCGAAGCGCAGAGGCCTCTTCCGAGCGCTGGCGGTACCGCAGGATGGCGCTCGGTACGAATCCCAGGCGGAAGCCCATCGCCTGCGCGCGCCAGCAGAAGTCGATGTCGTCCGAGGCCCCGACGTCTGGACTGAACTCAACCTCTCGCAGCGTTTCGGCTCTCGCACCCAGCGCACCTCCAATCGAGAACTCCGGGCATCCGCGACGCACACATAAGGAGTCGGTCTGCCCTCCCTGATAACGAGCCCATGGCGGGTTGAGTGAGTCTCGGTCGACCCGAGCCCCCACAACGTCGTACTCCTCTAGGGCGGATGTCATGGCGGTGAGATATCCGGGCGCAACCTCATCGTCTTGGTCCAAGAACAGGAGGAAGCGTCCTGTGGCTGCCCTGACACCTCGGTTGACCGCATGGGCTTTCCCGGAGCTGCTTTCGCACAGGATGTGAAGTCGTGGAAGCCGGCCGCGAAAAGACCGAGCGACCTCGATGCTCCGATCCGTCGAACCGTTGTCAACGATGACCACCTCCCACGGCTCGCCGTACTCTTGACGGGCGAGGGCCTCGAGCTGGCCGTGGAGATGACGTTCTCCGTTGTACACGGGGATGATGACGCTAACGGAGACCGAGTCCATCACGCACAGGAGAGCCAGGCACAGCGCCGATGGTACGCGCCTACGTCATGGCCGAGCCCGATCTGCAACTCTGGCAGTTGTCATGCTCAGTGTGGTGATCCCCATCCGAAATGCGGCGGATGATGTCCGCGACCAGCTCGCCGCCCTCGCTGACCAGTCCTTCGAACAGCCGTGGGAGGTCGTCGTTGCTGACAACGGCTCCACGGATGGCATTGGAGCCGTGATCGCGAGCTTTGTGGATCGCCTGCCCGGGCTGCGACGGGTCGACGCGTCTCACCGCGCAGGACAAGCCCATGCCGTGAATATCGGCGCTCGGGCGTCAACGGGGGACGCTCTTCTCTTCCTCGACGCGGATGACGTTGTCGCTCCCGGATACCTGCATGCGATGTCTCGGGCGCTGACGGAGCATCCATTCGTCGCCGCCCGCCTGGACTGCGACGCACTCAACCCCCCGTGGGTGCGAAATAGCCGACCGCGGATGCAAACGGACGCGGTGGGAACGCCATTTGGCTTCCTTCCAAGCGGCGCGGGCTGCAGCTTGGGTGTCCGCCGCGAGCTATTCGAAAGCGTTGGTGGCTTCGACGAGGACATCATCCTCGGCAATGACGTGGATTTCTGTTGGCGGGTGCAGCTGGCGTCCGGACCCCTCGTGTTCGTTCCCGAAGCAGTGGTGCAGTACCGGTACCGCGCGTCCATGCGAGGCATCTTCGACCAGGCTCGGTCATATGGCACGGCCGGACCGGTCTTGTACCGGCGATATCGTCATCGGGGGATGCCAAGAAGACCGTGGCGGAAGGCGCTTCGCTTCCACGGCGCGCTTCTCGTCCGACTCCTTCGGATCCGCTCGAGGTCCGATGTGGCCGAATGGGTGTTCCTCGCCGGCTACCGTGTCGGTTTGGTCGAGGCATGCATTGGCGAGCGGGTCCTATACGTCTGACACCGAAGCGACCGATCCGGACTTGGCTTCCGACTGACGGTCTGGCGCCGCGCCTCGCACTAGCTTCTGTAAATGCGTGCTCTGGTGCCGACTGGATTGTGAGTTCGTTGGCGTCGATCGAAATCCGGGAGGCCAGTCCCCAGGACGTGCCCGCCGTGCTCCGTTTGCTTGCCCTGTCCCTGGGTTGGGAGTCGGACAGCCGGCACGCGACCCTGTTCCACTGGAAGCATGAGCACAACCCCTTCGGTCGATCGCCTGCATGGGTGGCGGTCGACGGAGGCGAGGTCATCGGCTACCGGGCATTTCTGCGTTGGCGCTTTAGCCGCGGGCCCGACCGGGTCGACGCCGTGCGGGCGGTGGATACAGCCACCGATCCAAGGGCGCGACGTCGTGGCGTATTCAGGATGCTCACTCTCCACGCCGTCGAGCGTCTGGCAGCCGACGACGTGAAGTTCGTCTTCAACACGCCCAATCGCCAGAGCGCTCCCGGTTACCTCTCGATGGGATGGCGCTCAGTGGGGCGTCTCCCAGTGAATGTTCGGGCCACGTCCCTCGCTGCGTGGGCGAAGCTTCCGGCCGCCCGGCGTCCCGCGGACTTCTGGTCTGTTCCCACGTCGGCGGGGCAACCGGCGGCGGACGTTCTGGCCGACGGCTCGGTGGTGGCGGCTCTTCTCGCAAGTCAGCCTGCGTCAAACGGGCTGCGAACCGATCGAAGTGTCGATTACCTCCGCTGGAGGTACGCGGACGCCCCGTTCGGCTACCGGATTCTGTTGCGCGGCCACTCGGTGGAAGACGGCTTCGCGGTGTTTCGACTGCGGCGCCGCGGGCGCTCGCTGGAGGCGGCGATCTGCGAGGTGCTGGTACCTGAGGGAGATCCAAGGTTGCTCGCCGGGCTCACCCGCCGCGCCCTAGCCGCTTCAGGTGCCGATCACGACCTGGTCGTCGGACGGCCCCGTCCTCGAGGGCACGTCCTCGTGCCGGGTGCGGGACCACTCCTGACATGGCGGGCCCTCGCGGACGACACTTTCCCGGGCGCCGACCAGTGGGACCTTCGGACCGGTGATGTCGAGCTCTTTTGAGGCCAGCCACCCGCGCGGCCGCTGCCCTATGTTGTCCGGAGGCCAGCGCACCATCACCGTCCCGGTCCTCAAAAGTTGGGACTTCGATGACTGGCGAACGCGCTACGGCGATGGTTGGCAGTTGCCGTATCGGATGGACCATCTCGAGCGCCATGGACTCTCCCTTCGGACCACGGATGCACTGCACGGGCCCCCGTTCACGTGGCCGTCGGTCGGGAGAGGGACCCGGTGGGCGGAGGGGCTGGTCGCCCCGTTCGTCCAGGCCATGCTCCTTTCTCACGCGATCGCGACCGCGCCGGTCACGCTTGCGTTGTTCGAGAGCGAAGCGAACTCGCTGGCGTTTGCCCGCAGTGTGTGGCCCTGGCAACCGCGGTCCGCGCTTGCCGTCATCAGCTGCTGGTTGGCCGAGATCCTGCCGTCGATGAGGTCAGCGAGACGCGCGCTCTACCGTCGGGCCTACCAGTCCGTTGACCGGCTCTTCTACTTTTCTGCCAACCAAACCGACATCCTCACCGAGCACCTTGGTCTCCCTCCGGACCGATTGGTGCCCCTTGCCTTCGGTGTGGACCACGAATTCTTTGCGCCCGTGGGCGTAGAGGACCAGGGGTACGTCCTGGTGGTGGGCAGAGACGCCGCTCGAGACTGGAAGACATTGTTTGCGGCCCTAACCGGTTCAAGACTGAGGGTTAAGGTCTGTTGTCGACCCCGTGATCTCGTTGGTCTTCGGGTCCCGGACGGGGTCGAGATCCTCGGGTACGTCGACCGGTACACCTATCGAGACCTTCTTGCTCGCGCCCGGGTGGTCGTAGTTGCGACGCGCCCGGTCGCCTATCCGAGCGGTCAGAGCGTGCTCCTCGAGGCGATGGCGATGGCGCGGCCCGTTGTAGTCACAGCGACTCCAGCGCTCGCCAGCTACGTCGTGGACGGCGTCAACGCGTTGGGTGTCTGTCCAGCTGACCCGGTGGCCCTTCGCGCGGGGATCGTCCAGGTGCATGAGGATCGGGAACTCGGAGTGCGCCTGGGTGCCGGCGGTCGGCAGGACGTGGAAGCACGCTTCAACGCTGGCGCCATGTGGGCCACCGTCGCCACCCACCTGCGGACATTGGCCGAGCGACAACGATGCCCCCGGCCGTGACCCCAGCCCCGATGCTCGTCCACGTCACCACGACCGACATCAGCCTGGAATTGCTATTGGGACCGCAGCTCGTCGCCTTCCGAGATGCGGGCTACGAAGTAGTGACCGCCTCGGCACCCGGTCCGTTCGTCAGCGGCATCGAGGCGATGGGAGTCCGTCACGTTTCGCTCAGCCACGCGACTCGAGCCGTGGCACCCCATCGTGACGCGGCGGCTCTCATCGAGCTGCGGTCGCTCTTCCGATCCCTTCGACCGGACATCGTCCACACGCACAACCCGAAGCCGGGGGTCTACGGACGCATCGCCGCCAGGTCGGCCCGTGTGCCCTGCATCGTCAACACCGTCCATGGCCTGTATGCCCTGCCCGAGGACTCGGTCGTCAAGCGGGCGGTCGTTTACGGGCTGGAGCGGCTGGCTGCGGCCTGCTCGGACGCCGAGCTGGTGCAGAGCGCCGAGGACCTCGACACCCTCTCCTGGATTGGCGTTCCCCGTGCAAAGCTGCAGCTGCTCGGCAACGGCATCGACCTGGCTCGCTTCGACCCCACGACCGTGAGCCCGGAGCGCCGTGAGGCCGTTCGCGCTGGCTTGGGCGCAGGGCTCGATGATGTCGTCGTCGGGGCGGTTGGCCGTCTCGTGAGGGAGAAGGGCTACCAGGAGTTGCTGGCGGCCTGGCCGAAGGTCAAGGCCGCATACCCCGGAGCGCGCCTGATGATCATCGGACCCGCCGATCCTGACAAGGCTGACGCGCTTCCCGCCCGCGCCATTGACGCTGCCGGGGCTGACGGGGTGATATTCCTCGGGATGCGGGACGACGTCGTCGATCTGTATGCGGCCATGGATGTCTATGTGTTGGCCTCGTACCGAGAGGGATTCCCACGCTCGGCCATGGAGGCGGCCGCGATGGGCCTTCCAGTCGTGGCGACGAACATCCGTGGGTGCCGGGAGGTGGTCGAAGACGGCGCGACTGGGACCCTGGTCCCACCCCGGGATCCTGCCGCACTGGGAGATGCGATCTCGGCCCTCGTGGGGGACGCGGAGGCAAGGTGGGCCATGGGCACGGCCGGCCGGAAAAAAGCGGCACGCCAGTTCGATCAGCGGCGGGTGATCGACATCACCCTGGCGACCTATGACCGCCTTCTCAGCCGGCCCGGGGCCCGGACGTGATCGTGGTCCCCGGGACAGAGGCTGACGCGCCAGGCGCCGCCGCGCTCCATGCCGCCGAGATCAGCGAGGGGTTCCTCCCCACCCTCGGTCCGGTGTTCCTCCGTCGCCTCTACCGGCGGATCGTCCGTTCGGAGGGATCCTTCCTGCTCGTGAGCAGCGATGAGCTGGGGCTCGTCGGCATGGCGTCGGCCACCGAGGACGTCGGCGGCCTCTACCGGGCGTTCCTTGTCAAGGACGGCCCGGCGGCAGCCGTTGCGGCTGCACCGCGACTCCTGCGATCGTGGCGCAAGGTGATCGAGACACTCCACTACCCCGCGGCCGAGCGCGCCTTGCCGTCCGCTGAGCTCCTGTCAGTCGCGGTCGCCCCTCGGGGTCGTGGTCAAGGACTCGGCGCCGAGCTGGTCGCCGGCGCAGCTCCTCGTTGACGCCGGCGGGGAGTCGACGACGCCAAGGTGGTTGCGGCGGCCGACAACAAAGCGGCCCTGCGGCTCTACGAGGCGGCTGGATACCGACGAACGGCGACCATCGAGGTGCACGGCGGCGCCCCGTCGGAGGTGCTCACGTGGCACTGACTCAACCGGCGATCCTCGGCGGCCTGCCGGCGTTCCCCGACGGCGTCCAATTCGCCCGGCCCATGCGCCCCCCGTTGGACGCGGTGATGGCGCGGCTGGCGCCCTCCTACGAAGCCGGGATGCTCACCAACGGCCCCCTCGTGCGGGAGCTCGAGGAACGGTCGGCCGAGCGTCTCGGGGCCACCCACGCCGTAGCCGTCGGGAACTGCACGGCGGGGCTCATGCTCGCCATCCGATGTCTGGAGGTCACCGGGCCCGTGGTGCTGCCCGGGTTCACGTTCAGCGCATCCGCCCACGCCGTGGCCTGGAACGGGCTGGAGCTGCGATTTGCGGAGTGCGACCCGAAGTCGTTCCATCTCGACCTTGGTCACGCCGCCGAATTGGTGGTGGGCGCGGGAGCCGTGCTCGCCACCCACGTCTTCGGCGCACCGTGTCCGGTCGCAGGGATCGAAGCCCTCGCTCGGGGGGCCGGAGCGGTGACCGTCTTCGACGCTGCCCACGCTTTCGGGGCGACCCACCGCGAGGCCCCTGTGGGATCCTTCGGGGACGCGGAGGTGTTCAGCCTCAGCCCCACCAAGATGGTCGTGGCGGGCGAAGGGGGAATCGTGACGACCCCCCACGCCGAGGTGGCCGCGGCGGTCCGCGCCGGGAGGGACTATGGCAACCCGGGGGACTACGACACCCGCTTCGTCGGGCTCAACGCCCGGCTCTCCGAGCTCCATGCCGCCCTGGCTCTCGAGTCCCTGTCGCGACTGGACGACCACCTCGGCCGACGTCAGATCCTCGCCGCCCGCTACACCAACGGCCTGGCCGATGTTCCTGGCGTGATGCCGCAGGCAGTGGTCGGTGGGGACCGTTCGACCTACAAGGACTACACGGTCGCAGTCGACGAAGAAGTCCTGGGCATCGACCGGGACCACCTGATGACGGCCCTCAAGGCGGACGGGATCGACACCCGGCGCTACTTCGACCCTCCCGTGCACCGCCAGCAGGCCTACGCCCATCTCGACCCGCCTGCCCTGCCGGTCACGGAGGACGTCTCGGCCCGGGTGCTCTCGCTGCCCATGTACGGCGATCTGGGTCCCGAGGTCGTCGACCGCATCGTCGAGGTCATCGGGAACGTGCACACCCACGCCGAGCAGGTGCGGGCGTCGGTCGCCTGAGCCGGGGCCACCCCGATTCACCGCTTCATCGCCCCCTTCGAGACGGCTGAGCTGCATGCCGGGTTCGCCGTCGCCGGAGGGCTGGCTCTGACGTGGCTGCTCGTCGCGCGCCGACGCCGTTTGCCGGTCATCGGCCTCATGCTGGCGGTGGCCTTCGGCTTCGCCGGACAGGCGACGGTGACCGGTCTACCGAGGGGACTGGTGGGTGGCCTGTTGGTCCTCGCCTTGGTGGGGGGAATGGCGTACCGGTGGCGATGGCCGCCAATAATCCTGGGGGTCGCCTCGCTGCCGGGCGCCTGGCTCATGGCGACCGACGCCGGTCTGCCATCGGCGACCTGGCTGCGGACCAGCGTGGTCCTGGTCACCACGGTGGGTGGCGCCCTCCTGGCTGATTTCGATGCCCGCCACCCCGAGTCTGTGCCACTCCTGCTGGCCGGCACGTGCGCCGGCGTCTACGTGATCGTCCCGGACACCCAGTGGGCGCTTGTCTTCCTCGGAGCGGCGATCGGCGTCGTCATTGCGGGATGGCCACTGGGCCGGGCCTCAGTCGGATCGGGAGGGCCGCTTGTCTGTGGGGTCCTCGGGTGGGTGGTGGCCGTGGAGGGCTACCCACGACCCGGTGCGGTGGTGGCGGCGCTCGCCTGTCTCGGGGTGCTGGCGGCTGAGCCCCTCGGCCGCCGGCTCGGAAGCGGCCTTCGGGGCGGCGCTTCCGCCATGGGGGCCATGGTCATCGCCGAGGGGCTCGGCGTGGCATTGCTCCATGCGGCCGGCCACCAGCACTACGCCGCGCCGGTGGTTGCCGACGCCGCGGCCGTGTTGGCGGCGATGACCGTCAGCCTGGCGCTGATGGCAACCCTGACCGGCGGTCGTCGACCCACGCCTCGAACATGATGCAGGTGATGGCCATCAGTGCTCGAGGATCAGCCGCACGGAGCGATCGATCTCGTCGAGGTCCGACGGCGACACCCGTCCGAGCCTCCTCGCCAGTCGGTCGCTCGAGATCGACTTGACGTCCTCGCTCTTGGCGTAGCTGGTTTCACTCAACCCGCTCTCGCCGCGCTCGATCTCGATGTGCGAGGGCAGCCCGCGCCGCGTCCGGGTGATCGGGACGACCACGACCAGTCCGGCCCGGCTGGCATTGAGACGGTCGGACGAGAGGATGACGGCCGGCCGGCGGTAAGCCTGCTCGCGGCCGATCGGTTCGCCGAAGTCGACGATCCACACCTCGCCGCGCCGGGGCCCTGGGCGAGGGTCGGGGCTCACCCCGATCGGGGTTCGTCGACGACGCCGTCGGCGAGCGCCATCGACTCCACGTCCCGCTCGGCCTCCACTTCATCCCACGCCGGGCGGCCGTCGGCCAGCGCTGCATACCCCTCGGTCATCTGGCGCCAGAACAGCTCTCGCTCATACGCGGCGACTGCATCCTCGATGACCTGCTGGAGCTGACGACCGGTGGCGCGGGCGAGCGCGGCTGCTCGCTGCCGTGTCTCCTCGCTGACGCGGACGGTGGTGCTCATGTGCCTCCAGTCTACCGTATTGTAGATTGTATGGTCTACGAAATGGTGGAGCGCAGGCCCGAGGCCGGAGGCCACCCTGACCGGCGGTCGTCGAGCCACGCCTCGAACATGAGGACGGCCCAGAGGGCGTAGTCCCAGTTCCGCCGGCCCGTCTGGTGCTCGCTCCACCGATGCGCGATCGGCGCCGGGTCCAGGAACCCCTCGTCCCGCAACCGTCCGAAGTCCAGCAGCTCGCCGGCCCAGTCCCTGAGTGGCCCCCTGAGCCAGGCGGCGACGGGAGGGTCGAAGCCCATCTTGGGCCGATCGACGAGGCCTTGGGGAACGTGGCGATAGAGCACCTGGCGGAGGACCCACTTCCCCGAGTTCTGGCGCAGGCGGAGGTCGATGGGAAGCCCCCAGGCAGCCTCCACCACACGATGGTCGAGGAGGGGGACGCGGACCTCGAGGCTCGCCGCCATGCTGGCTCGGTCGACCTTGGTGAGCATCTCGTCGGGCAGCGTCGTGACGGTGTCGATGAACATCATCCGCTCGGTGGGATCGGCGAGGTCAGGCGATGCCCACGTGGGTGCGGGCTCCCGCCCCCCACGGACGATTGGATCCGGACCGTCCCACTGCGAGACGAGGACTCGGTGCAGGTCATCGGGGCCGGTGGCTCCGAGCATCAGCCCGAGCTTGTGGGCCTTGTCGCCCGGGTTGTTGACCCGGAGGGCACGGGGAAGAACTCGATCGATGCGGGTGAGGCCCCGGTCCCAAACTGGCGGCGGCACCGACCGCAGCGCTCGGCCAGCCGGCGCCCGCAGCCGGCGCGGCATCCGGCTGACCCGTGGCCAGGCCCACCGGGTCAGTGTGTAGCGGTTGTACCCGGCGAACACCTCGTCGCCGCCGTCCCCGGACAGCGCGACGGTCACGTGATCCCGGGCGGCGGCGCACATGAGGGCCGTGGGCAGTTCCGACGGGTCGGCGAAGGGCTCGTCCCAGATGCGGGGGAGGCGGGGTACGAGCGCCAGGGCGTCAGACGGGGACAGCCGGAGCTCGGTGTGGTCCGTTCCCAGGTATCGGGCGACACCGGCCGCCCCCACCAGATCAGGGTCGGAGTCCAGCCCGAACCCGACGGTGAACGTCCGCACGGGCCGGCTGGACGCCGCCTGCATGAGGGCCACGATCACCGAAGAGTCGACGCCGCCCGAAAGGAAGGCGCCGACGGGAACGTCGGCGTCCATCCGCAGGGCGACGGCCTCGGCCAGGAGGTGGTCGCAGGCCTCTACGGCGTCGGCGTCGGACGTCGGGCAGCGAGACGAAGCCGCGGAGCCGAGCACTTCCGCGGCGTCCCACCAGGATCGGACCTCCGCCGCCTGCCCGCGAACGACTGCGACATGACCGGCCGCCAGCTTCCACACGTTTCGATAGATGGTGTGGGGGGCCGGGATGTAGCCGACGCGCAGGTAGAGGGCAAGGACGTCACGGTCGACCTCGGGCCGGAACGACGGATGCGCCTCGAGCGCCTTGAGCTCGGAGCCGAAGGCCAGTGTGGATCCCAACCGGGCCCAGTACAGGGGCTTCTCACCCATCCGGTCCCGGGCGAGTGACAGCTCCCTACGCTGGCGGTCCCACACGGCCAGGGCGAACATCCCGTTGCACCGGTCGAGGGCGGGGACCACTCCCCAGCGATCGACGGCTTCCACCAACACCTCGGTGTCGGATCGGCCCCGGAAACGTGTTCCGCCCCCCTCCAGTTCGGCCCGGAGTGCGGCGTGGTTGTAGATCTCGCCGTTGAAGTCGAGGATGAACCGGCCGCTCGCCGACACCATGGGCTGGTGTCCCTCGGCCGAGAGGTCGATGACCGCCAGACGGCGGTGGGCCATGGCGATTCCGGCCTCGGCGTCGACCCAGACCCCCTTGTCGTCCGGACCACGGTGGCGGAGGGTCCCAGCCATCCGATTGGCGATGGCCGCCAAGTCGTCGGGCGACGTCGAACGCTCGGGATCGAGGAGGCCCGCGATCCCGCACATCAGGCGGGCGATGCCCTTGGGAGGATTCCGAGAGTTGTCAGACGCAGGTCAAAGCGGCGCAGCCAGTAGGGCTGCTGCATTGGGCATCGATGGAACCGCCCCCGAAGCAGAAGGCCGCCACGACAGTGACCCCCGGGGTTGCCGGGGTGACGGTCTCGGTAGTTCCGTTTCCCACCAAGTTGAGGTAGTAGGAGCATGGGTGGGGCGAGCTGGTCGACGTGATTAACGTCGCGGCTGTCGGTGACGACGTGGGCGTACAGGGCGATCCGGTATCCAACGTGGGACCGTATGTGACCGGTGGTGGGGAGCCAGCGGCCCCATTCCCCATCGTGTAGCAGACGCTGCCGCACGCTACGGAGATCGGAGGATTTTTTCCGTTCGCCGACGGATAGTCGCCGCCGGTGCATTGCGAGCCGGTATTACCCCTCGAGTAGCCGCTGTAGTAGGTCAGTCCGCCGGAGGTGAAGACGACGTACATGAACGAACCCGTCGTGCTGGCACCGCCGACGCAGCCGGAGACGGCGCTTGCGGCGGACACGACGCTGTCGATGACGGGCGCCGCCCAGACGGCAGCGCTCACCGCCGCGGTCTTGGCGATCATGCTCCGCCGGCTGATCTGTCGGTCGCTCACGCCCATTGTGACCATCTCCGCTCTTTCGCCACCCGCAGTGACCCTTGCCAAGATAGCGGACGAACGGACGGTTGTCGCCAGCCGACCCCCGAAAATCTCAGCGAACGGACAAATCGGACTTTGCCCCGCCAGGGGTGGTTCGCCGATTGGCTACCGTCGGCGAGGCCGGTCCCGCCGAGGATCGGATCGAGCCGAAATGCGACGCCACGTTCTCCATGTCACCGCCTCCACCGACCGGCGGGGGGCGGAGACCTTCGCCGCCGACCTCGACACCGCCCTCACTGCTCGTGGCCGGGCCAGTGACTTAGTGGCGCTTGCCCCCGGAGCGCAGGGAGGCACCTCGGCCCGGCCCCTAGGACGCCGCCGCTTCGACCCCGCAGGATTGTGGCGACTTCGTCGGTTGTGTGCATCGTCGGCGACCGTGGTCGGCCACGGCTCCAGCACGTTGCCGGCGTGTGCTCTGGCGACGGCGGGGACGTCCGCCGCCTTCGTCTACCGCAACATCGGCGATCCCGAGTTCTGGGCCGGCACTCCCGCCCGCCGAGCCCGGGTGCGGTGGCTGCTCAGCCGGGCCGACCTGGTCGCGGCCCTGTGGCAGGGCAGCGCCGACGCCCTGATCCGGTCCTTCGGCGTCCCGGCGTCGAAGCTGGTCGTCATCCCCAACGGCCGGCCCGCCGCGGAGTTCCCCCTCGTGGACCACGACAGGCGGTCCATGGCCCGGGAGCGACTGGGTCTAGCCGGACCCGTGGTCGTGTACCTGGGTGCGCTGGGTCCCGAGAAGCGGGTTGACGTCATCATCCGTGCCGTCGGCCGTCTGGTTGACGCGACCCTTGTGGTGGCAGGGGATGGGCCGCTCCGCTCCCGGCTGGAACAGTTGGCCGTCGAGGAGCTCGGCGGCAACGCCCGGTTTCTCGGCGCGGTGGCGTCGGCGGCGCCGGTCCTCGCCGCTGCGGATGTCGTGGTGCTCGCCAGCCAGACCGAGGGGCTTCCAGCCGTGCTCATCGAGGCCGGTCTGTCGGGCCTTCCGGTCGTGTCCACCGACGTGGGCGGGGTCTCGACCATCGTCGAGGACGGCGTCACGGGGAGCCTGGTGCCACCGGGTAATCCCGCTGCGCTGGCAGGCGCCCTCGGGTCGGTCCTCGCCGCCCCCGCGGACATGGGCCAAAAAGCCCATGTCCGGTGCATGGAGCGCTTCGAGATGCAAGCGGTGTCCGATCGGTGGGACGACTTGTTGCAAACGGTCATCCGTCCGCGCTGACACGAAGGAGCCGCAGGTACACTTCATGATTGCCACCCGGGGCGAGTGACCGAGAGCCGCCGCCGATAGATCTGACGCAGGCCGATGTGTTCGGCGTGGAGCGCCCATGGAGCCGACCGACTACCTGAGGATCTTCCGCCGCCGGTGGGCCGCCATCTTGGTGATCTGCGTGCTCGGCGGCGTCATCGCCGTGCTCACGACACCCGGCAAGGGCGCCAACGGGCCGGTGAGCTACCAGGCGACGGCGACGCTCCTCCTGAGTCCCAACGCACCATCGGGCACACCGAGCCTCCCTCAGGCAGGGCTGTTCTTGACGACCGGCGACGTTCCCTCGCGGGTGGCGGGAGAGGTCGGGTACAAGGGCGACCCCGCCGTTCTCGCTTCGAGGGTGACGGCCAAGCCGGACACGACCGTGGACGATCTGCAGGTCACGGCGACGAGCGTCAACGGTCCGAATGCCGCCCAGCTGGCAAATGCCTTCGCGGAACAGCTCATCGCCTCGCTCAACGCCACGGCAACCGCCGCCTACCAGCAGCAGGTCAACTCCGTGCAGTCGCGCCTCAACCAACTGAGCGGGGAGATCGATGCGCTGAACCAGAAGATCGGCTCTCAGACGACCAACGAGGACCCGGTGGACTCCGCCCAGCGGACGGGGCTGATCAGCCAGTACAGCCTCGCGTACAGCCAGTTCCAGCAGATCGCCGCCCAAGGGCCACCCCAGCCGGCGTTCACCATCCTCCAGCACGCCGTCCCGGTCGCGGTCAGCGGGGGCTCGTTCCGGGCTCCGACCAGCCGAAAGGCCCGCTTGGCCATCGGGCTCGTCGCCGGTCTCATCCTCGGGGCCGGCCTCATGCTCGTTCTCGATCGGATCGATCCCCGGATCCGGACCCGGGAGGAGGCCGAGGAGGCGTTCGGCTACCCGGTGATCGCCGAGATCCCGACCCTGCCTCGCCGTCACCGGCACACCAAGGAGCTCGAGACGATCCTGCGGCCAGGGTCGCCGTTCGCCGAGTCCCACCGCATCCTGCGGACATTGCTCCTGCTCAGCCGGCCGGCGACCGCGCCGGACAATGGCGGTCCTGCCCCGCAACCGAGCGACCCGAGGGTCATCCTGGTGATCTCGGCCGGGCCCGCCGAGGGCAAGACGACCACGGTGGCGCATCTGGCGGTGGCGTTCGCGGAAGCGGGCAGATCCGTCCTGGTGCTCAGCTGCGACTTCCACCGACCGCGCATCCACGAGATGTTCGACCTCCCCGAGGGTCGGGGCCTGACGGATGTCCTCTCCACCTCCGGCCTCGAGATCGCCGACGTGGTGCAGCCGACCTCGGTCCGCGGGGTCAGCCTGGTCCCCAGCGGCAGCTACGTCTCCAACCCGGCGGAGCTGATCGGAAGCGATCACCGATTCCTCGACGACGCTCGCCAGCTGGCGGACATCGTGCTGATCGACACCGCGCCAGTGCTCGTGGCCAACGATGCCAGTGAGCTGATGCCTGAGGCGGATGCGGTCGTGCTGGTGGCCCGGGCCGGCAAGGCCACCAAGGCAGCTGCGCAGCGGGCGAGCGACCTCCTCAACCGGGTGGGGGCGAAGGTCGTGGGCGTCGTGCTCACCGCTGCTCCGGAAGCACCGACCAACGAGCGCTACTACTACTACCGCTCGTACTTCGACCGTTCCGGGACGTCGGGGTGGCGGCGCTGGTTGGGCCGGCGACCGACCGAGGGCTCCGCGGTGGCGCCGCCCACCCGGGTCGAGCCGCGAGGAACCCGCCAGAGATCGGATGCGGGGACCCCGACTGTGGATGTCGAACAGGCGGCCGTCGCGCCGAAGTCCGCTGCACCAGCGACTCCGAGCCGTCCCCTCCACGCCCCCCAGCGACCGGCGGCGCTGCCGTCAATCCCAGCCTCGACGACCGCGCCAGGGCGGACCCACCCGGCGCCCACTGCGAATGGTCCCGAGCCCACCGAGGCGGAGGAGGACGCCATCCCGCCGCTGGAGTTCAGTGAAGCCGACGAATGGCTTTTGGGAGAGCTCGGGAAGGAGCAGGGAGAGGGCGCATGATCGCCCCGGCGGCCGCCATCCGGCCTGCTCCGGAGGTCCTCTGGCGGCGTGTCCCGGACGGCTTCATGCTCCTGGGGGCCGGGCACGACGATCCCCTCCTGCTGTCGGGCACGGGGGCGGACCTGTGGGAGCTCCTTGGGGCGGGATCCACGTTCGAAGGACTGATCGGGGAGTTGGCTGGCCGGTACGGCACCGATCCGAGCCGTATCTCGAGCGACGTCGAGGAAGCGGTCCGCAGGCTGGTCTTGGCGGACATCGTCAGGCTGGGGGCGTGACAAGCGCGGGTTCGGCGCTCCTCCCGGCGCTCGCGATCTCAGACGTGGTCGAGTCGCCGCGTCCCGTGGCGGTGGCCCCGCTGACCAACCACGAGTGGGCGGACTTCTTTTCCACGGTGCGGTCCGACCGTCTGGAGGGGGTCCTGGCCGAGGCCGTCGTTCGCGGCAAGTTGGCGGTCACGGACGAGCAGTGGAGGGGGGCATGTGAGGCGGCCAACGCCGCTGCCGCTCTGGCGGTGCGGCTCGAGCGTCGCCTCCTCGCGGCGACCGGATTGCTAGAGGCGAACGGCATCGCCTACCGGGTGTTGAAGGGTGCCGCCGTGGCCCACACTGTCTACCCCGACCCGGCGCTGCGGGGGTTCGGGGATGTGGACCTCCTCATCGGGTCCGGCGATTGGGATGCGGCCGTGGCGGTCATGGCCGAGCATGGATACAGCCGGACGCTCGGAGAGGTCCGGGCAGGGTTCGACCATCGCTTCGGCAAGGAGGCGACGATGGTCGCCCGCGACGCCTTGGAGGTCGACCTGCACCGGACGCTGGTCATCGGTCCGTTCGGCCTGACCATCGATCTCCCATCGCTGTTCGACGCCCCCGGCTCGGTGACGATCGGTGGGCGGGAGTTGCCCACCCTGGATCCGGACGCCACGTTCCTTCACGCGTGCTACAGCGTGGCGATCGCTGACGACCCGCCCCATCTCCGCTCCCTACGCGACGTCGCCCGGATCCTGCTCTCCAGACCACCTGACCCGGAACGCCTCCTGGAGCGAGCGCGATCCTGGCGGGCCGAGGCGGTCGTCGCCAGAGCCTTGGTGCTGACTTGGGAGACGCTCCCCCTGCCGGACGGGGGGCCGCTCCTGGCCTGGGCTCGGGCGTACCGAGCGGGACGGCTCGATGCTTGGATGGTGTCGAGCTACCTGGGCCCGGGGCGCAGCTACCGGAGCCAGGCGGCGACGCTCCTGGTCATCCCCGGGGTGTGGGATCGATGGTCGTATCTGCGGGCCATCGCCTTCCCGCAGCGGGCCTACCTGGCCCACCGGAGCGGCAGCCGGGCGTCGCATTGGCGGCGGAGCCTCGAGCACCTGCGGAGGTCGAGGCCCGCATGACCACCGACACCAAGCCGGCGCAGCGGCCGGTCCAAAGCTCGACTCGGCAACTGATCGTCGGCGGCGGGATGGTCGTCGCCGTGCTCGTGGGCGTCTTCTGGGCCATGGGCCGCTCCTCGTGGGACTCGTTCGGCGCCATCCTGATCGCCCCCATCCTGGTGCTCCTGACCGTGCCCCTCGCCATCCGATCGGCCCGACGGGACGATGATCCCGGCCTGGTACGCATCGTCATGCTGGGCCTGGCGGCGAAGTTCGCGGGATCCCTGCTCCGCTATTACGTCGTCTACGACACCTATGGCGGGACGGCCGACGCGTCGACCTACCACCAACTCGGGACCCAGCTGGCGCACTCCATCCGCGCTGGCCACTTCGCGGTGCCGAACGCGCCGGTCGGCACCCAGTTCATCGTGGTGCTGACCGGTCTGGTCTACGCAGTGATCGGGAGCACGAAGCTCGGTGGCTTCGTCCTCTTCGCCTGGCTGGGCTTCCTCGGCCAGTACCTCTTCTACCGGGCGTTCCGCCTGGCGTTCCCCGAGGGGGACATGCGGCGCTACGCCAAGCTCGTGTTCTTCCTGCCCTCGGAGGTGTTCTGGCCGTCCAGCCTCGGCAAAGAAGCGTGGATGACGCTCATGTTGGGGATGTTCGCCTTTGGCGCCGCCAAGCTCCTCAGTCGACGGCGAGGGGCGTTCCTGTGGATGGTCCTGGGGCTCTGGGGGGCCGGGGCGGTCAGACCCCATGTGGCGCTCATCGCCGTCGCCGCACTGGCGGTCGTCTACCCGTTCCGGCGGGCCCAGAAGGACCGGCCACCGAACCCGGTGAGGAAGGCGGTCGGCCTCACGGTGATGATCGTCCTCGCCGTGGTCGCCCTCCAGAAGTCGAGCAGCTTCCTGGGCGTCCAAAACCTGGACCCCCAGAACGTCACGAAGGTCCTCAAGACGACCGCCACCCAGACCAGCCTCGGGGGGTCGCAGTTCACCCCCTCGATCGCCACCAACCCGGTGCACTTCCCGGCGGCCTTCGTCACCGTGCTGTTCCGGCCATTCCCCCAGGAGGGGCACAACCTCCAGGCCCGCCTCGCTGCATTGGAGGGGGTCTTCCTCATCCTCGTGATCCTTGCGTCCTGGGGGCGCATGAAGAAGTTGCCCGGTTATGCCCTGCGGAACTCGTACCTGCTCTTCTGTGTGGTGTATGTGCTCGCCTTCGTGTTCGCCTTCTCCAGCATCGGGAACTTCGGCATCCTGGTGAGGGAACGGGTGCAGGAGATCCCCTTCTTCCTCGCGCCCCTCTGCCTGCCCTCGCTTCCCAAGGGGGAGGCGAAGACCCCGACCGTGGCAGCCAGGATGGCGGCCTAAATGGTCGTCCTCGGGCCCTTCGCGGCTCTGGCGTACCGCTTCGGGGTCGACGTCGACGACGACGGCCTGGCCCGCCACGTCAGCGAGCTGCTGGCGGGGCTGGCCACCCCATGGATCGACCAGGCGGGCGAGCTCGACACCCTCACGATGCGGGGACCGGACGACCCGAGACTGGCGGTCAACCAAGAGACCGTGGCCGGCAGCGACGTCCCCGAGCGCCTGCTGCCGGCGCTGTTCGGCCACGTCAACCGGCGGGCGGTCACCAGCACATCGAATCGGCTGCTGTTGCTGCATGCCGGGGCGGTCAGCGCCGGGCCGACGGCCGTGCTCCTGCCCGCCCCCGCGGAGTCGGGCAAGACCACCCTGACCGCCGGACTGGTGCGACGGGGGCTGGACTACGTGACCGACGAGGCGGTGGGCATCGACCCCCGGTCGCTGGCGGTCGTGCCCTATTCCAAGCCGCTCTCCGTCGATCCCGGGTCGTGGGACGCCCTCGCCGACCTCGAGCCCCAGGTGGAGGAGAGCCTCCGACCCCTCCACTCCTCGCAGTGGCAGGTCAGCCCCGAGAGCGTCCGCCACGGATCGGTTTCGGGCCCGTCCCACCCGTCGTTGGTCGTGTTCCCCCTGTACCAGCCGTCGTCGCCGACCAGGCTGGAGGACATGAGTCGGGCCGACGCCGTGGTCCAACTCGCACAAAACTCCTTCAACTTCCACGACAATGGGCGGGCCCTGCTGCCCGTGCTGGCGGCCGTCGTGGCTCAGTGTCAGTGCTACCGGCTGGTGGTGGGCGACTTGTCGAGCGCATGTGAGGAGATCCTGGCATTGGTGGACACGAGGGTGAGGGTCCCGGCATGACCGGCTCCCGCCGGCGGACCCTGCGGGGAGACGACGTCATCTCCGCCGGGGACGGCGTCGAGTCCGTGATCGTCGACGGCCAAGCCGTCCTGTACGACGAGGCGGCCAAGGTCTTGCACGTGCTCGACCCCATCGGGACGGTCGTGTGGCAGTGCCTGGACGGGAGCGGCACCCTCGGGGAGATCGAAGCCGACCTGGCCGACGTCTACCAGATGCCGATCAAGCAGGTGCGGACGGACGTCCGGAGGTTGATCCGGCAGCTCGAAAAGCTCGAGCTGGTCGACGGGGCCCGAGGACGGGCGCACCCGGTGGCCTCCCGACCGGTCGAGCATGTGGCCGCCGAGGGCTCACCGCGGGTGCTGGAGGAGCCGCCCAACCCCTGACTGGACAACTCCTTCCCTCCCGGTCAGGGAGGTACGAACACGTTCCGTATCGGTGGCTTCCACGTCGGCGTGCGGTCGAGCACGCCCGAGATGGCTGCCCTGGTGCGGGCCCTGCTCGCCGACCACCTGGTCGACGGCGTCGACGCCTCGCCAACCTTCTCGCTGCTGTCCACGGCATCGGACGAGCGGATCGGGCGGGGGTTGTGGCTCGTGTACCGCTCGCAGCGGTTGATCGCCCGTCGACGGTCGGAGGCGGGCGCGCTGCGCGCCCTGCTCGCCCAGCTCGAGGGGGTGGCGCGGGCGGGGGAAGCCCCGTACCCGCACCTCGAGGGGGCCGTGTTCGCCGCCGGCGAGCGGGTCGCCATCGGACCTCCGATCCTGAGGGTGGAGGTGGCGGCACTCAAAGCGAAGCTTCGCCACAGTCCGTGGTCGGTGACCGACGAGGCGGGTGTGTGGCTGGACGATGCCGGCCGCGCCGTTGTCCCGGAGCGGCGGCTCACCGTCGACGAACGCATCCTCGGACGGCTCGAGGGTGAACGGGCCCCGGAGGTGCCCGGGTTGGGACCGGGCCCGCATCCCGTGGCGGGCTGGTTGACGTTCAAGTCGGAGCGGGACGCAACTCGGGCCCATCTCGTTGCTTCCTACGTCGCGGCCGTGGAAAACCTCGATGCGGTCGGTGCGAGGGCGCTCACCGCGCTAAACGCGGCGATGGGCACCGCCGACGTGATGGAGCTCGAGACGATGGACGCGGCCGAGGTCGCCGCCCGTTTGGCAGGGTTCTGAACATTCGCGCTGGCGGTGGTCGTCGTCCACGTCTACCCTGGCTGTATGAGCGGTAAGGGCGGAACAAATCGGCGGGCGTTAGCAGCAGTCGTTCTTGGCGGAATGGCCACCACGCTGATCGGACTGGTGATGATGCTCGGTGCCGGGCCCGCCGGAGCCGCTTATGCGCCGGGCGCACCGCCCCCGACGACCACCACGAGCACCACTATCCTCGTCCTGGGCGAGACCATCGCTCCCAGCCAGGTCACGACGACGGTCGCACCGACGACGGTGGCACCGACCACCACGGCGGCACCCACGACAACGACTGCCGCGGCCCCGGCCGTCCTGGGACAGACGATCGCCCCGAGCACGGTGGCACCCGTCAAGGCCAGCCTGGCCTTCACCGGCGCCGACATCGCCGGGTTGGTCGTGATCGCCCTGGCGCTCATTGCCATCGGCTTCGGGCTCCGGACCGCCGGCCGTCGACGCCACCTGAGCTGACGCTCCAGCGATCCGGCCCACCGGGTTCGTCCCGCGCGACGATGGCTGCATGACGGGCGCGTGCCAGCGGGTCGTCGTGGTCGGTCAGGGCTACGTCGGGCTGCCCCTGGCCATGCGCCTCGTCGAGGTCGGCCACGACGTCGTCGGCTACGACGTCGACGAGAACCGGGTCAAGCGACTCGCCGCGGGTGAGTCCTATGTCGAGGACGTGGCCGACGAGCGCCTGCTCGCGGCCCTGGGCTCAGGGCATTTCCAGCCGACGTCGCAGAGCCGGGACTGTGCCGGATTCGATGTGGCGATCATCACCGTCCCCACTCCGCTCAAGGACGGCAACCCCGACCTGGGGTACGTCGAGGAGTCGGGCCGCACACTGGCCCGCTTCCTCCGGCCAGGCGCGACGGTCGTGCTTGAGTCGACGACCTACCCGGGGACGACCGACGAGCTGCTCAGGCCCATCTTGGAGGACGGGTCGGGCCTGACGGCGGGGGCCGACTTCCACCTCGGCTACAGCCCGGAGCGCATCGATCCGGGAAACACCGAGTGGGGCCTCCACAACACCCCCAAGGTGGTCTCAGGGATCGACGGGCGGTCGCTGGAGGCGGTCAGCGCCTTCTACGGCACGTTCGTGGAGCGGACCGTCCCCGTGGCCGGCACCCGGGAAGCGGAGCTCACCAAGCTCCTCGAGAACACCTTCCGCCACGTCAACATCGCCCTCGTCAACGAGCTGGCGATGTTCGCGTCCGACATGGGCATCGACGTCTGGGAGGCGATCGACGCGGCGTCCACGAAGCCCTTCGGCTACATGCGCTTCACGCCGGGACCGGGGGTCGGTGGGCATTGCCTGCCGATCGACCCCAGCTACCTGTCGTGGCGGGTCCGGCGGGCCCTCGGACACTCGTTCCGGTTCGTCGAGCTGGCCAACGACATCAACGAGCACATGCCCGACTACGTGGTGCACCGGCTCATGATCGCCCTCAACCGCCAGCAGCGGGCGGTAGGCGGAAGCCAGATCCTCCTGCTCGGCTTGGCCTACAAGCGCAACACCGGCGACGCCCGCGAGGCGCCGGCGGCGGACGTCGCCGCGCGCTTGCTGTCCTTGGGCGCGATCGTCAGCGCCGCCGACCCGTACGTGGTCGAAGAGCACGTCGATCCCAGGGTCCAGCGGGTGGAGTGCACCGCCGCCGAGCTGGCGGGCGCCGACGCCGTGATCCTGCTGACCGATCACGACGCCTTCGACTACGAGGCGGTCGTGGCCAGCGCCTCCTGGGTGCTCGACACGCGCCACCGACTATCCGGGTCCAACGTCGAGCACCTCTGAGGGCGCCGCCGTCAGGCCGTTGTGGGGTGGTCGACGAGGTCCACGACTTGGTCGACGTCGCCTGAGCGGCCGGCCGAGGCGGCCTCCTCACAGGCGGTGGCGATGTCGCCGTCCGACGTCACCGTGTGGTCGGCCCACGGGCGGAACGGGTTGCCCATCGTCAGCCCGGCCACCACCAAAGGGTGACCCGTCCGGACGGCGCAGACCACCCCGAACTCACCCGGGGCGGGCTGGGCCGCCGGTCGCCCCCGAACGGTCACGATCACATCGAACCCGGCGTCGAGCGGGCACGTCCGCCCGGCGATCAGGGCGTTGCACGGGAACGCCGGCTCCCCCGGCTCGTGGCAGCGCAGCGAGCGGTGCCCGGCGGCGGCCAGTGACCCCGCCCCCTGCTCGATCGCCCACTCGTCGGTCCCGACGACTAGCACTCGAAGGCCTACGGCCCCAGACGTGGCGGTGTCGTCCACCACGAGGGGCCTCGGCTCGACGGTCGAATCCGGCATCCCGCCATCGTGCCGTCAGCTAGGTCAAACGACCCGCTACGGACGATCAACCTTTCCACAACTCAATCCGTGGGATCGGCGATGATGGAGGCGTCCGCGGCCGGCACAGCGGGAGGGAGCCGACAATCAGCAACACGACGAGCTCGACCGGCGCCTCGGTGCGGGTCCTGGCCGTGGACGATGACGAGGCGGTGCTCGAGATGCTCCGCCGCGTCCTGGCCACCGAGGGGTTCCACGTTGACGGGGCGACGAGCGCCCGGGCCGCCCTCGAGGTGGTCGCCGCCGACCCCCCCGACGTCGTCCTCCTCGACGTCATGCTGGCGGGCGACGACGGCCTGGAGGTCCTCACCGAGCTCCGGCGCATGTGCGACGTGCCCGTCATCCTGGTCACGGCCAAAGGGGACGAGGCCGACCGGGTTCTGGGCCTGCGCATGGGGGCGGACGACTACGTCGTCAAGCCCTTCTCCTACCCCGAGCTGGTGGCCCGCATCGGCTCGGTCCTGCGGCGGACGACACCGAAGAACGACAAGGGGCCCCTGTCGTTCGGCCCGCTGGCCGTCGACCTCGGGACCCGGGAGGTCCGCCTGGACGGGGCGGTCGTCGACACCACGGCCAAGGAGTTCGACCTGCTGGCCTTCCTCGCCGAGTCCCCCCGGCAGGTGTTCTCCCGCCAGCAGCTCCTGGAGAACGTCTGGAGCTCCTCGTCGGAGTGGCAGGACCCCGCCACCGTCACCGAGCACGTGCGCCGGCTCCGGTTGAAGCTCGAGGCCGAGCCCGAGCGGCCCCGTTGGATCGTCACCGTCCGCGGCGTGGGCTACCGCTTCGAGCCCTGATCGACGGTCGAGCCGAGCACGTCCCGCACGGCGGTCAGCAGCTCGCGGGGACCGAAGGGCTTGGGCAGGAACCGGCTGTGCGGGTGCTCCTGCACGGCCCGGGCCCGGGGGTCGTCCTCCACGTAGCCGGACATGAACACGACGGGCAGGCTCGGGAACAGGACGGCCAGCTCCACGGCCAGCTCCGGTCCGCTCATGCCGGGCATGACCACGTCGGTGACCAGCAGGTCAGGGGCGGGGAGCTGACGGGCCAGGCGCAGCGCCTCGTCACCGCCGCCGGCGGCCGACACCGAGTAGCCCGCCCCCATCAGCACCAGCCGGGTGAAGGAGCGGACGTCGGGATCGTCCTCGGCCAGCAGGACGTGCCCGACGTCGAGGCCCTCCATCGGGGGGGCCGCCGGAATGGCGGGGACCACGTCCGCCGGGGCGTCCACCCGGGGGAAGGCGATCCGGAACGACGTGCCCTCGCCGGGGGCGCTGTCGACGGAGATGTGGCCGCCGGTCTGCTGGACGATGCCGTAGACGGTGGCCAGGCCGAGCCCGGTGCCCTTGCCTCGGTCGCGCGTGGTGAAGAACGGCTCGAAGCAACGCTCCGCGGTGACGGCGTCCATGCCCACGCCGGTGTCGGTGACGGTGAGGACCGACCACCCCCGGCCGTCGCCGTCCGGGTCGGCGTCGCCGCAGTGGGTCTGCACCTTCAGGACGCCGCCGTCGGGCATGGCGTCGCGGGCGTTGATGACCAGGTTGAGCACCACCTGCTCGAGCTGGCCGACATCGACGCGGATGCACCCGGACCTCGGGCGCAGGTCGGTCTCGAACAGCACGTCCTCGCCCACCAGACGCCGCAGCACCTCCTCGAGCTCGACCACCGCCCGGTTGAGCTCCACTACCGCGTCCTGCACCACCCGCCGGCGGCTGATGGTCAGCAGCTGCTCGGTGAACGTCGACGCCCGCCGGCCCGCCGCCCGGATGGCGTCGACGTCCCGGTAGAGGGGGTGCTCCTCGCCGAGCCGGCTGGCGAGCAGGTCGGCGTAGCCGACGATGACGGTCAGCAGGTTGTTGAAGTCGTGGGCGACCCCCCCGGCCAGGCGCCCCAGCGCTTCCATCCGCCGCTTCTGCTGGACCTCCCGCTCGAGGAGCTGGCGCTCGGTGACGTCGGAGATGACGCAAAGGAGGGAATCGCTGTCGTCGCCGAGCAGCGCAGCGGCGATGGCCACCTCCACCGGGGAGGCGTCGTCACGGGTGAGCACCGCCCGTTGGTCGATGACCGCCTCGCCATTCTCGAGCTGCCGGCGACAGCCGCGGAGCAGGTCGACGGTCGCGGCCGACAGGGCCCCGGCCGTGGCGGAGTCCCAGTCGAACAGGTCGGCGGCGGCGGCGTTCCAGGCCAGTGCCCGCCCGTCCGGATCGGTCTCGAGGATGGCCAGCGGCGACGCCTCCACCACGGCGCGCAGCCGGCGCTCGCTGGCGGCGGCCGCCTCGTACAGCTCGGCGTGGCCGACGGCGGCGGCGGCGACCTGGGCCAGCAGGCGCAGCACGGCCTGCGCCTCGATCTCGAACTCGTGGCCGTCCGGCACGGCCACCTCCAGGGAACCCACGATGGCGCTACCGGGAACGAGGATCGGCACCGACAGCCACAAGCCCAGCTCGCCCCCGCCGGGGGGCCACGAAGCGACGATCCGTTCCCGATCCGGCCGGTCGAGGGTGACCACCGCCTCGAGCGCCCCCATGGCCCGGGCCGCCTGGCGGGCGGTGGCGGCGGCGACCTCGACCAGGGCCAGGCTGCTGGTGATGGCCGGCGCCGCCTCGACCGCCCGGCCCAGCCGGGCGGCGTTGCGCTCGGCGCTGGCCGCTGACGCCTGGGTCTGGCGGTAGAGCAGCACGCGCTCGAGGGCGAGGGCGGTGCGCTCGGCCAGCTCCTCGAAGGCGTTCAGGTCCGACGGGCGCAACCCCCGGCGGGGATGGACGGTCCCCACCGTCAGGGCCCCGATCGACAAGCCCCGGTTGCGGATGGGGACGATGGCCCAGGAGTCCAGCCCCAGTTCATCGGCGGTGCCGGCCAGGCCGCCGGGCAGCTCGGCGGGCGGCTCGGCCGAGCGGGCCCGCAGCACGGCAGGGAAGAGGACGGACTGGCCGCGGTGCAGGACCTCGGCCATGGCCGTCGCCCAGCGCGGTCCGGGGTGCTGTGCGGCGCCGGCGAGGGCGGGGTCGATGTGGGAGGCCACCACCCGCTGGATGGTCCCGTCGTCGGCCACGGCGTCCACGGCGAAGAAGTCGGCGTGGAAGGGGACGATCTCGCCGGCCAGCACCTCGAGGGCCGGTTCCCAGTCCTCCAGCGCACGGCTCAGGGCGCCGGTGGCGGCCACCAGCAGGCTCAGGTGGCGGCGGGCGTGGGAGGCGCCGAGGCGGGACCGCCGCTCGGCGTCGTCGAGCCGGGCCCGTTCGATCTCGACCGCCGCTCCCCGGGCCAGCCGCCTCACCCGCCAGAGCTGCGAGCGGGTCGGCCCCCGCCGACCGAACCAGGCCACGACGGCGGCGGTGGCCACCCCGCCGGTCGCCAGCAGGCAGAGGGCCACGGGGGCGGGGGCGCCCCCCAGCAGGTCCTCGCCGTGGTCCACCCGCCGGGGGCGGGCGACGACGAGGGGGACCACCGCGGGATGGTCGGTCGCCACCTCCGCCCCGATGTCCAGGCCGGCCGGGGGCTCCCCGGCCAGGGCTCCGACCCGGAGCCGGCCGGGGCCGTCGGGGAACAGCAGCGCCAGCCCTTCGGCGCCCACGAACCGCAGGGCGGCCTCGGCCTGGCGGTCGACCTGAGAGCGACCGTCCTCGTCGTCGCCGGTGGCCCGCAGGATCCGCTGCCAGGCCCCGTCACGCTGCTTGCGGAGGGCCACGGCGACCACCAGGGCGACGGCGGCGAGGACGTCGGCCCCGATGAACACGGCGGCGTGGGTCGACCCGGGGTGGAGGATGGCGACCGCGGTGGCGGCACCGACCACACCCCCCAGCACGGCGGGCAGGGCCCCAGGGGGCGTCAGGCGGCGGAACACGCAAGGGCGACGGTACCGACGACGTCCTCGCCCCGTCGAGGGCACCGGCAGGTGCGCCGACCCCGGGAGTCGAATCAGACACACCGGAGGGCCGGCATGGGGGCCGGTGTCGATCATGCGCCTCACCAGCCGCCGCGCCCGGGCCACCGTCGTCCTCGCCGCGGTGGTGGCCCTCACCCCGCTGGCCGCGGCCCGCGCCGGCGACCCCGGCACCACCCGGGCGCCGGCAGCGGCCCAGCCTGTTCCCGTCGACAACCCCCGGCCCAGCGGGTGCGCGCCCCTGCCGTCCGCCCAGGGCGGTGCAGGGACGGAGCCGCAGACCGCGACGGGCACGTTCCCCTGGCCTGCCACCCCCAAGGGGACCAACCCCGAGGACTACGCCGCCTACCTGCACACGCCGGCCGTGACCCCGCCCGTCCGCCCGGCCAACTGGTCGAACGGCGGCGGCGCCTGGAAGCTGACGAGCGCCCGCGACACCGACCCCACGCTGGCCGGCAACCCCCAACAGCTGTGCGGCGTCGAGGGCAACAGCGTCGACACCGCCTGGCAGGTGACGACGGGCCGGCCCGACACGGTGATCGCCATCACCGACTCGGGCATCGAGTGGTGCGACACCGCCGTCGTCGACAAGGTGTACCTCAACCGCCAGGCCCTCCCCCTGCCTGAGGACGCCAGCGGCCGTACCAAGCCCCAACTGGAGGCCGCCGGGGTGCGCTTCGCCGACGGCGACCCCTACGACCTCGACAACCGCGGCGTCTTCAACGTCGAGCAGTACGCCAACGACCCGCGCATCGCCCGGCCGCTCTTCTGCAAGACGTTCATCTCCCCGGAGGACCTGATCCGGGCGTTCGGGCACGGCGGTCGCGCCGGCCCCGCCGGTTACACCGAGGCCATCGCCGGCTGGAACTTCGTCGACGACAACAACGACCCCTACGACGACGTCCACTACGACCACGGCTCGGGCGAGGCCGAGGACTCCACCGGCGCGGCCGACGCCCTGGGCAAGGAGATCGGCGCCTGCCCGAACTGCATGGTGCTCCCCGTGCGCGTGGGCCAGAGCTTCATCGCCGAGGGCAACGCCTTCGCCCGCGGGGTGGCCTTCGCCGTCGACAGCGGGGCGTCGGTGATCCAGGAGGCGCTCGGCACCCTCGACGAGACCACCACCGACGCCCAGGCCATCAGCTACGCCAACGCCCACGGGGTCCCCGTCATCGCCAGCGCTGCCGACGAGGAAGCCGAGCACCACAACGAACCCGGCAACCTGCCCGGCACCATCGTGGTCAACAGCGTGACCCAGTCGCTCAGCGAGGCGGGGGTGCCCCTCCAGGCGCCGCGCACCTACCTGGCCGTCAACGGATGTACGAACTACGGGGCGAACGTGGCCGTCGCGGTGGAGAGCGCATCGTGCTCCTCCGAGGCGACCGGCAAGGCGGGCGGGATCACCGGCCTCATCGAGTCGGAGGCCCGCTCGTTACTGGGCGGGGGGCGGCTGGCGGCCTACCCGGGGCTGTCCTCGGTGGCCGGGAGACCGGTGGCCCTGTCACCGACGGAGGTGCGCGAGCTCATCACCATGGCGGCCGACGACGTCGACTTCGAGACGGCGGCGCCGCCGTTCGGGCCACCCGACAACTACGCGGTCGTGTCCCCCGTCCCCACCACCCGCTACCCGACGCAGCCGGGGTACGACATGTACACCGGCTATGGGCGGATCGACGCCGGGCGGATCCTGGGGTGGCTGGCGGCTGGGAAGGTCCCGCCGGAGGCGTCCTTCGGGGCCATGGACTGGTTCCAGACGTATGACCCCCTGGCGTCCTCGGTCGTGGTCGACGGGATGGCGGCGGCGGTGCGGACGCCCGGCAGGTCCTTCCGGTGGGAGCTCCAGTACGGGATCGGGACGCAGCCCGAGCCGGGGGCCTGGCACGACCTGTCGGGTGGGGCCGGCGTGGGGAGTGTGCCGGTCCACGTCACGTTGGGGCCATCGGTGCTGGGTCGGATCGCGGCCGGGCTTCCTCCTGCTTTGGGTGCGTCGGGGTCGGATGCGTATGCCTTCACGCTGCGGCTGGTGACCATCGACGCCCACGGGTTGGTGGGCATGGACCGGCGCACCGAGTACCTGCACCACGACCCCACCCTGGTGGCGTCCGTCCACCCGGGCGGGTCGATCGACGGCGCCCCCACGCTGGCCCCCATCGGGCCGGGTGGGAACAACGCGCTGGTGGTGGCGACGAGCGACGGGGTGGTGCACGCGTTCGGGCCGGGGATGCGCGAGCTGCCGGGGTGGCCGGTCTCGACGGTGGCGTTGGCCAGCCACTCGGGGGCGGTGGCGTATGCGAGCGGGGCGGTGGGCGTGCCGCACGGCACCATCGTGGGTGGGGTGGCGGTGGGGGACCTGCTGGGCACGGGGAGCATGGACGTGGTGGCCGCCGACATGACCGGCCGGGTCTACGCCTGGACGGCGGCCGGGCGGCTGCTGCCCGGGTTCCCGGTCATGACCCGGGCTGCCTTTTCGGAGGCCGCGGCCCGGGACCAGCACAACCGCCTGCTGCCGGGGATCCTGGGGGCACCGGTGCTGGCGCCCCTGGACGGCGGCCGGCAGCTCGACATCGTGGCGTCGTCCATGGACCGCCACGTGTACGCCTGGCGTCCTTCCGGTGCTCCGGTGCCGGGCTGGCCGGTGTTGGTCGTCGACCGGTCCGAGGTGGCCGCCATCGACCCGGTCACCAACAAGGTGACGTTCAAGCCGGGATCGGGCGTGGGGCAGGGGACCAAGCTGGTGGACGCCCCGGCCATCGGCCGGCTCGACGGCGGGTCGGGGCCGCCCGACGTGGTGGTGGACACCAACGAGGAGTACTCGGGGGCGCCGAACGTCTCCGCCGAGGACGCCGTCAACTGGGCCGTCGGCCAGGTGCCGCTGCTCAACCCCGCCAACAGCCGGATCTACGCCTTCGCCGCCAACGGGTCGCTGCTGCGGGGGTGGCCGGCGGCGATCGGGGACTTCGACGCCGAGCTGCTGCCGGACGTGGGTGACGGCACGACCGCCTCGCCGGCCCTCGCCGACCTGGCCGGCAACGGCCAGCTGGAGACGGGGATCATCACGACCGTCGGGCCGGGGTACATCCTCAAGCCCGACGGCACGTCGTACCTCGGGACGGGGCCGGACGGGAAGCCGCTGGTGCTGGCGGCGGTGGGCGCCAGCCCCCTCAGCAACTCGCCCGAGTACCCGACGCTGCCGGCCGTGGGGGCGCCGATCTTCGCGCCGCTGGGGACGGGCGCCCCGGGCATCAGCTTCATCGCACCGGCGGCCAGTGCCGGGAAGGCCCTCGACGCGGCGATCCCCGACCGGCAGTTCCCGAACGACAACCAGGTCGACGCGTGGAACACGTCCTCGGGGGCGTTGCAGCCGGCGTTCCCCCAGTTCATGAACGACCTCCAGTTCCTGGTCGAGCCCATCGTCGCCGACGTGGGCGGGGCCGGCCCCTATGTGGTGGAGGGGAGCGCCACGTCCGACATCCGGGCCGTCAACGGGCTCGGGCAGTCGGCGCCCGGCTTCCCGAAGTTCACCGGGGACTGGATGGTGCAGGCGCCGTCGTTCGGGCCGTTGGGGACCCTGGCCGACCAGGTGCTGGTGGCGGGGACCCGGCAGGGGGACGTCCTCGTGTGGACCACGCCGACGCCGCGGTGCGCGGCGAGCGGCCCCTGGCCCCGTGACCACCACGACCTGTCCAACACCAGCAACCTCGATGCGGGCGGGGCGGCGGCGTACCGGTGCGCGGGATGAGGGTGCTCGGGATGAGGGTGCTCGGGATGCGGCGCCGGATCGTCGTCGGGGCCGCCGGGCTGGCGGCGGTCGTGGCCGCGGCCCTGGTGCCGCCGGTGGTGGCGGCCGTCCCCCCGGCCTTGCCGGCTACCTTTGCGGCCTCCCCCGTGGTGCTGACGGGCTCGCAGTTCCCGGACTGGTCGGCCGGGCCCGAGGTCACCGCTCGGGCGCCCCAGGTGCCCAACTACTACGGGGTCGTCAACACCCAGCAGGCGCAGCCTTCGCAACTGCGCAGCGACTGCTACCAGGCGTCGCCTCCGCCCGACGTCAACGGCGCGACCGACCCCGACCACGGCGACCACAGCTGCTACCAGGCCAACCAGCTGCCGATCCGCACGCTGCCGGGTCGCACCGGGGTGCCGCCCGCCAGCCTCCGGGGCTACCGGTGGGACGGCCGCCGCTTCGTGCAGATCCCGTTCCAGGTCGACACCAAGTGGCAGCACTACCTCTCCAACAACGCCTCGGGGTTCGCCGTCTACTCGGGCGCCGACCGGACGACGACCTACACCTTCGACCGGGAGGGGTTCCGCTACACGACCAACCGGCCGTTCTCGGCATCGGACCCCGCCATCGTCTGCCAGGCCCAGCCGGCGGGCGGGGTCGTGACCACACCCGATCCCAACCCGGGGCTGATCGACACCGACGAGATGGCGTTCATGGCCCGAGACGCCGGGACGGCGGCGCCGTCGGGGGCCCCGCTGCCGGGGGGCATCACGGCGGCCAAGCAGGTGGCGGTGACCGACCCCAGCACGGGGACGACCCGATACGTGTATGTCATGGAGTCGGCTGGCTCGGGCGCGCGCGGTTGGGCGGTGCCCATGGCCTACACGGCGGCGAACTCGCCCTACGTCCGGTACGGGCGGGATCCCAACGCCGACGTCTTCGTGTACTCGCAGAGCTCGTACTCCGACTACGGCAACGCCCCCAAGGGGCCGGTGTGCACCCCCGATGGCCAGCCCGTCGTGGGCCAGGGGTTCAAGCGGGTGGCGGGCGGGGGGCTGGCGCTGGACCCGTCGACCTACGTCCAGCGCCGTCCCCTCGACACGGCCACCGTCACCACGCCCCGGTACCGGTTCCGGGAGGACGGCCGCTGGCTGATGGACGTCCTCCAGGTCTCGGCGGACAACCGGGGGCTGTCGGCGGGGGACTACGGCCCGAGCATCATCGACCGGTTCAAGGGCCGGGCCTTCCAGCAGTCACCGGGGGGCCAGACCCCGTGCTGCGGCTACGAGGACGAGCAGAACAACTGGGGCGGCTCGTCGGTGGTGATGGGCGAGAAGGTGGGCCCGGTGCGGGTGATCCGGGAGACGTGGGGAGCCGACTCGGGCACCAACGTGACCCGGACCGACATCTTCTACGCGGGCCAGATCGACCACGACTACGAGCTGCGGGTGCATCCCATCCCCCCGCTGGACGGCATCTACACCCAGTGGGACATGGCGGCCGGGAGGGTCACGACCTACTACAACCCCTACAACCCCCAGGGGGTGCCCATCGAGGGCATCAACCCCGTGCTGTACGGCGACACCAACGCCCACATCGGGCCCGACGGGATCGCCTACTCGAGCAACGACAAGGTCGGGCGCCTGCTGGGGGGTAAGTCGGTGGTGGTGGGGAGCCCGAACAACTCGACGTGCACGTCGAGCGCCTGCGTGTACGGATCCTTCAACCTCCCCGACGCCACGTTCTCGGGGGTGGCGTCGGAGGCCCTGTCGTGGGAGGAGATGACCGGGCCGGCGGGCACGCTGGTGGAGAAGTACGCCGCCAGCCAGGTCACCCCGGTCGGGACCCCGCTGGCGGCGGTGGAGGCCCAGCCCTACTACGTCGACGACGCCTGCTTCGACGACGGCACGGGGTCGGACCCCGGGCCGCACCTGGCGCTGCGCAGCCCGGCGGAGCCGACCACGTGGGGGTACGACGCCGCCGGGGTGCCGGTGTCGCCCGCCCCCAAGGGATCGGTCGCCCACCCGCGGCGGTGCTGGAACCACCACGCCGACGGAAGCCCGTACAACATCCCGGGCACGGCGACCTACAACCCGGCCAAGCCGGCCGAGCGGCCCGACCCGCCGCCCGACCCCCGGTTCTCGCCGCAGGGCGACATCCGCTACTTCCAGGGCGACGTCGGGACCCACGGGCTGCACCTGTTGCTGAACACCGAGAGCGACAACGC
>Ga0102924_1000656_pt1 | contig 42557 bp, 34 predicted proteins | sample PaiPotPPM11metaG_FD_80116 | JGI IMG/M metagenome (GOLD analysis project Ga0102924, IMG submission 80116) | Iron sulfur acid spring bacterial and archeal communities from Banff, Canada, to study Microbial Dark Matter (Phase II) - Paint Pots PPM... ...
CGATCGCGGTGATGCTCGGAGAGCCGGGCGAGCAGGCCCCACGGGTGGCCCGGGTCAAGGTGCCGACCTCAGCCCCGCGGCTCTTCCAGGCCGGGCGGCGCGGGCCCTTCGTCCCCATCGAGCGGATCATCGCCGAGCGGCTCGACCGGCTCTTCCCGGGCATGGAGATCATGGCCCACGGCCTCTTCCGGGTCACCCGTGATGCCGACTTCGACGTCGACGAGGACGAGCCCAACCTGCTCTCAGCCATCGAGGAGGAGCTCCGCGAGCGCCGCTTCGGCGCGGTAGTGCGAGTGGAGACCGCCCCCGGGCTCTCGGGGGAGATCGTGACCATGCTCGAGACCGAGCTGGCGGTGAGTCGCGATGAGATCCAGGAAGTGGACGGCATGCTCGACCTGACCGGGCTGCTCAGCCTGGTTGACTCGGTGGAGCGACCGGACCTCTCCTACCCACAATTCACCGGCACCACGCCGCCACGGCTGCTGTCGGTCCAGGATCAGGACCCCGACTTCTTCGCCGTGTTGCGCCGCGGGGACGTCCTGGTCCAGCACCCCTACGACTCCTTCGCCGCCACCACCGAGCGCTTCATCGAGCAGGCCGCCCGAGACCCCAAGGTCGTCGCGATCAAGCAGACCCTCTACCGCACCAGCGGCGACACGCCGATCATCGACGCCCTCACCCGGGCCGCCGAGGACGGCAAGCAAGTGGTGGTCCTGGTCGAGATCAAGGCCCGCTTCGACGAACAGAACAACATCCGCTGGGCCCGCCAGCTGGAGCAGGTGGGGGCCCACGTCGCCTACGGGGTGCCTGGGCTCAAGACCCACGCCAAGCTGGTGCTGGTGGTGCGCCAGGAAGAGAGCGGCATCCGCTACTACGCCCACGTCGGCACCGGCAACTACAACGCGGTCACCGCCCGCCTTTACACCGACATGGGACTGCTCACCGCCAACCCCGAGATCACTACCGAGGTGGCCGACCTCTTCAACTACCTCACCGGCTACTCCCGCAAGCGGGACTACCGCGATCTCTGGGTGGCTCCCATCAATGCCATCCAGAGCTTCGAGAGGCTGGTGGAGCGCGAGGTCGAGCACCATCGCAATGGCCGGCCCGCCGGACTGCTGATCAAGATCAACGGTTTGACCGACGAGCGGGCCATCCGGGCCCTCTACAAGGCGTCCCAGTCAGGACTGCCGATCCGCCTGTTGGTCCGGGGCATCTGCTCTCTGCGCCCGGGCGTCGAGGGGCTGAGCTCGACCATCCAGGTCCACAGCGTGATCGGACGCTTCCTCGAACATGGACGCGCCTTCATCGCCGAGAACGGAGGCCAACCAGAGGTCCACATCGGCTCGTCCGACCTCATGGGCCGCAACCTCTACCGCCGCGTGGAGTGCGTCATCCCCCTGCTCGATCCCCAGGCTCGGGACGAGGTTCGCGAGGTGATGGAGATGACCTGGGCCGATCGCCGCCAGAGCTGGAGGCTGCAGACCGACGGACGCTGGCTGAGGGTGGATCCGACGTCCACCGACCTTGGGATCCAGGAGGATCTGATCCGGCGGGCTCGGGCCCGGCCGCTGCGCTGGGAGGGCTTGGGAAGGAGGGCATCCGCTCGTGGATCCAAACGGGGCTAGGGAGTTCGTCTCCCAAAATCACCACGCGGTCATGGCGACCCGCCGACGCGACGGCGGTCCCCAGCTGTCCCCGATCGTGGTGGGGAGCGATGCCCAGGGGAACCTGGTGGTAAGCAGCCGGGAGACCGCGGTCAAGGTTCGCAATCTGATGCGCGACCCCAAGTACGACCTGGCGGTCTTCACTAACAACTTCTTCGGCCCCTGGATCTCCATCCGTGGCGAGGCCAAGGTGATCCACCTGCCCGAGGCCCTGCCAGGTCTGGAGCAGTACTACCGCAGTGTCTCGGGGGAGCACCCGGATTGGGATGAGTACCGCTCCGCCATGGCGAAGGAGCGTCGGGTCCTGGTCATCCTATCGATCGCAGACGTCGGCCCCAAGGTGAGCGGTTAGCTTGGGGCTCGGCCCCGAGGAGTTCGCGTCGGCGGCGGCGGAGGTGGGCACTTACTGCGCCGCCTTGGTGGGCCCGGAGATGCGCCTGGGCTTGGGCAGCGGTCGCATGGCCACGGCCTTCATTGCCGCGCTGCGCCCGCGAATCGAGGCCGGCCTCCGGGTCCGAGGCCTCTGTACCTCGGGGGCGACCGAACGCCTGGCCCTGGCCGCCGGCATCGAGGTGTTGTCAGCGGCTGATGGGCCCCTTGACATCGACGTCGATGGAGCCGACGAGTACGACCTGTCCCTCAATCTCTCCAAGGGCGGGGGCGGGGCCCTGCTCCGAGAGAAGGTGGTGGCCCAGCGCAGTCGCCGCTTCTGGGTAGTTGCCGACGCCACCAAGCACGTGACCCAGCTGGCCACGCTGCACCCGCTGGCAGCCGAGATACTCCCATTTGATTGGGAGGGCACGGCGGCGCTCTGCCAGCAGCGGCTGGGCTGCCAGCACCGGCTCCGGGAGGCTGGCGGCAAGCCCTTCGTCACTGACAACGGGAATTACGTGATCGACCTCCACTTCCCCAGCGGACTGGCCGACCCCAGGGCGGTGGCGGTCCAGCTCAGTGAGATCGCTGGGGTGCTCGGCCACGGCCTCTTCCTCGGCCTGGCCACGGCAGCGGTCATCTTTGACGGGCGAGGCATCCAGGTGTTGGGCGATCTCAGCGCCGAGCGCCGCAACTAGACCGGTGCTGGGGGGTCTGCTCTCCCCGGGGACCCGCGCCTGCGGCGATTGAGGATGAGGATCAAGCCGAGCGGGATCATCACTCCCACAAATCCGGTGATCACCGCGATCCCGTTGGGCAGGTGGCGGGGATTGGCCATCCCCAGATAGGAGAAGAGCGAGGAGCCGACGGCGGCGAGGAGTATGACGGTGATGGCACCGGCCAGCACCCAGTTGCCGTTCTCCTCGCGGCTGACCCACCAGGTGGGCCAGCGGTTGCGAACGTATCGATAGACGTTGACACCGGTGAGGCTGTTGAGGACCAGGGCGCTGATGAAGGCGCTCACCGCCACCCCCCAGCGGAAGGCTCCCAGCTGGGAGATCACCCAGGCGGAGAAGTTCACCACCAACAGCCCGACCGGAGTGGCGAGCCCGATCACTGGGAGGATGCAGCTGCGCCAGTCCTCGGGCAGGGGGATGAAGAGCCCACCCTGAACCGGCCCGCGGCTGCGCCGAACCCGACTCACCTGACCAGTGCTGTTGCGTGCCGTGTTGAGCGCTCCTGACTTTGCTTGATCGCGTGGATTGTGACTAGCCCGATTTCACCATGGCTTGGGTCGAGGCGGGAGCAGCGATGATTGCCAGCGGATCATGGACATCTTCGATCTGGTCGTCATCGCTGTGCTGATCTATGCCGCCGTCAGAGGCTACCGGAGAGGAGCCACCTACTCCTTCTTCTCTCTCGTCGGCCTGCTGGTTGGGCTCGGCTTCGGAGCCTGGCTGGCGACCTCCCTGCCGCCCCTTCTGCGCAACTTCACTGTGGAGGTCCGCTCCGTCATCGCCATCGGGCTGCTGGTGGCCATGGCCATGCTGGGTGACGGGCTGGGCACCTGGCTGGGACTTCGGATCCGGGTCAGCGCCATTCGCAGCCACCTCGGAGTGGTCGACTCTCTGGCCGGGGTGGTCTGGGGGATTGTCGTGGTGCTGGTGGCCACCTGGTACCTGGGGCTGACCTTCGCCTCCGGACCCTGGCCTCCCCTGGCATCACAGATTCAGAAGTCCTCCATCCTCCACGTCCTGGCTCAGCGATTCCCCGAAGACCCCACCTGGCTGGGCGGGCTGCAGCATCTCTTCAGCGGCGTGCCCTTTCCTGAGGTCTTCGCTAACCTCATCCCCCCGCTTCCCGGACCAGTGGTCCTTCCCGCCACCCTGGCCGGCAATCGCGCCGTTGCAGATGACGCCGCTGAGACGGTGAAGGTGGTCAGCGTTGGCTGCGGCGGGCTGGAGGAGGGAAGCGGCTTTCCGGTGGCGTCGGGTGTGATCCTCACCAACGCCCACGTTGTCGCTGGCGCTCATGACCAGCAGGTCGAGGTTCCCGGTCGAGCGGGGTCACTGCCGGCGGAGGTGATCTTCTTCGACCCCCAGCGCGACATCGCACTGCTGCGGGTGCCCGGACTCAACCTGGCGCCGCTCACGATCAGCACCTCGGGGACCCGTGCCACCCAGGGCGCAGTGATCGGCTACCCGGAAGGAGGCGTCGAGCAGGTGGTGCCGGGCGCTATCCGCGGGGAGCTGGATGCGGTTGGCCGGGACATTTACTCCACCTCCATCGTGAGTCGAGAGATCTTCGTGCTCCAGGCGACCGTGATCCCGGGTAACTCGGGGGGTCCCTTCGTAAATCTCCAGGGCCAGGTCCTGGGGGTGGTCTTCGCCAAGTCCCTGGTGAGCGGCGACGAGGGCTACGCTCTGACTGCCGGTGAAGTTCTGCCCGACATAGCTAAAGGAGAGTCCGACACCACCCCGGTTTCGACCCAGAACTGCGTCGACTGAGACCGGAGGCCGCCTGGGCACTTAGTTTCTCTAGTTAGGTAAACTAAGTACATGAGTCCCACAGCCACCACCTCGGTGCCCACCCGGCGGGCGCGCTCCACCAGCGTGTCCGAGCTCTCCCAACGACTTCCGACCGTCCTGACACGTCTCAATCGCCGTCTGCGCCAGATGTCGGGAATGCTGGGCATACCACCGGGTCATTACCCGGTCTTGGCATCACTGCTGGAGCAAACGCCCGCCACGGTCAGCGCCCTGGCAGCCGCCGAGCATGTGCGCGTCCCCTCGATGACCGCTCTTTTGGGCCAGCTCGAGTCCGAGGGCTTGATCAAGAAGGAGGTAGATGCCTCCGACCGGCGCTTCGTTCGAGTTTCGCTGACGCGCCATGGCGCCACGGTTGCCCGGGCAGCCGCCAGCGCCCGGGGTGATTGGTTCGCCCAGCGCCTCAGGCATCTGACCCCGGCTGAAGTTGACGCCCTCGGCCGGGCCCTGCCGGTGCTCGAGCATCTGATCGGAGCTGAGCACTGACCCTATCCGCCCGAAGCCTGACCACCCGTACCTTCAGCGCCCTCGGCACCCGTAACTACCGCTACTTTTTCGCCGGTCAGACCATCTCAGTGACCGGGTCCTGGCTCCAGTCCACGGCCCAGGCCTGGCTGATCTTGGAACTGACCCACTCCCCGCTGGTCCTGGGTCTTCTGCTCACGGTCCAATTCCTGCCCAACCTTGTGCTGCAGCCCCTCGGCGGCTTGGTCGCCGACCGCTGGTCGAAGCGTGAAGTCCTGATCTTCACCCAGAGCTGCTTCGGGTTGACGGCGGCAGCGTTGGGCATCACCGACGGTCTGGGTCAGGCTCGACCCCTGGAGGTCTTCATTCTGGTGGCCTTGTTCGGGCTGATCAACGTCGTGGATGGTCCCGCCCGACAGGCTTTCGTGCCCGAGATGGTGGGATCCCGACAGATGGCGAACGCCGTCGCCCTCAACTCACTGGTGTTCAACGGCGCTCGCGTGGTGGGACCGGCTCTCGGCGGGATTCTCATCGCCACCGTGGGCACCGCCTTCTGCTTCGACCTCAACGCCGTCTCCTATTTGGCGGTCATCGCCGGGCTCTGGATGATGAATGCCAAAGAGCTCCACTCCAACCGGCGCCCGACCGGGGTCAGGTCGGGTGTGCTGGCCCAGCTGCGCGAGGGCGTCGGTTACGTCCGGCGCACCCCGGAGGTGGCGATGGTGATCGTCCTCATGGCGGTGGTCGGGACCTTCTCCTACAACCTCACCCTGATGATCACCTCGTTGGCCCGCAACGGACTCCACGCTGGGGCGAGTGGCTTTGGCCTGCTCAGCGCCGCCCTGGGCGTGGGCGCCCTGCTCGGGGCCCTGGGAGTTGCCTACGCCGGGCGCGCCTCGATTCCCGCGCTGCTGGTGGGCTGCGGCGTCTTCGGCACCTTTTTGGCACTGGCCGGCCAGACCGATGGCCTGCTTCAGGCGATGGTCCTGCTGACCCTGGCGGGGATGGGGATGATCGTCTACAGCGCCATGTCCAACAGCGTGGTGCAGACCTTCACCCCCTCCCCCCTTCGGGGCCGGGTCATGTCGTTGTATCTCTGGGTCTTTCTGGGCACCAGCCCGATTGGCAGCCTGCTCTTCGGCGCGATCGAGCAGGCCTGGGGCAGCCGGGTGGCGATGGCCCTGGGTGGTGCAGCCGCAGTGCTGGCGGCGCTGGCGGGCACCTGGTGGTGGCGCCGAGTGTCCCGATCGAGGCGGCGCTACGCCGCGGGATCTGTGTCGACCGGATCGATCGAGGCCCCGACGGCGTGATAACCGCCGTCGACGTGGACGATCTCCCCAGTGGTGGCGGGAAAATAGTCGGACAACAGAGCCACCACCGCCTTGCCGACGGGGTCGGAGTTGCGGGCGTCCCAGCCGAGCGGCGCACTCCGGTCGAAGATCTCCGGGAATGACGGGAAGCCGGGGATGCCCTTGGCCGAGGTGGTGTAGACCGGACCTGCCGAGACCGCGTTGACCCGGATCCTGCGCACCCCCAGGTAGTGAGCAAGGTAGCGCACCACCGACTCCAGCGCCGCCTTGGAGACCCCCATCCAGTCGTAGCCAGGCCAGGCCAGGCCGGCGTCGAAGTCGAGGGTGACGACGCTGCCGCCCTGCTCCGGGAAGAGCGGTTGCATAGCCACCGCCAGCTGCTTTAAGGAAAAGGCGCTGATCCGCAGCGCGGTGGCGGCGGCGTCCCAGGAGGTAGTCAGAAAAGCACCCCCCAGCGCCTCCGCGGCCGCGAAGGCGACTCCGTGGACGATCCCGTCCAGCTGCCAGTTTCTCTCCTCGAAAGCAGCAGCCAGCCCAGCAAAGTCCTGGTCGCGGGTCACATCGAGCTCCAAGATGGTCGGCTTCTGTGGCAGCCGAGCCGCAGAGCGCTCAGTCAGACGCATGGCTCGGCCGAAGGATGTCAGCACCACATCGGCCCCATCCTGCTGGGCCTGGCGCGCCGCGGCAAACGGCAGAGAGGCCGGGGTCAGCACTCCAGTTACCAGAATCCGCCGTCCTTGGAGCAGCATGGTGGCCAAGATTACTGCCCCGGTCGCAGCCGGCGGGCCCCGACTTGGGCCAAGGCTCCTCTCAGGGAGGCCGGGTACAATCCGGCGGCATGCCTGCCGGGACCAGGCCGCGGCGCCGCCGCGCCGGGCTTAAGTCACAGAACGCTTCCTTCTCATGGGGCCGGCACCGAGTGCTAGTGGCCGCGCTGCTGGTTTTCGGCTTCGGTGTCTCCGGCGTGAGCGGAGTTGTCGCCTACTTCCTGCCAGCCATCACCGCCGCGCTCAACATCACCCACCAGCCGACGAACAACTCCGGCAAGCATCCTCAGGCGACTCCCACGGTGCCGCCCACCACAACTCCAAACGGACCGCTCAACATCCTGCTGCTCGGTTCTGACAACGACACCAAGTTCGAGCCCGACCACGTACTCACCCAGACCATGATCGTGGTGCGGGTGAATCCCACCGCCCACACCGTGGTGATGTTTTCGATCCCCAGGGACCTCTGGGTACCTATCGGCGACGACGGTGGCTACGCCAAGATCGACGCCGCCTATGCCGATGGCGGCGCGGCCGAGGCGATCTCGACAGTCGAGAACAACTTCGGGATCACCATCAACTACTGGGTCTGGATCGGTCTGGGCGGGTTGGTGCAGCTAGTAAATGATCTCCACGGGGTGAACATCGTCGCCCAGATGCCGATCATGGACGACGAGTACCCGTCTGACCTGACTGGCAACAATCCCTACGCCCAAGCGCGCGTCGCCATCCTGCCAGGGCCGCAGCGGCTGGGCGGGGTGGTGGCACTGGAGTACGTCCGCTCCCGCCACGGCGACATCCTGTCTGACATCGCTCGCTCCCAAAAACAGCAGCAATTGCTGCTGGACATAAAGGCCGCCGCCAAGGACGAGGGTCTCGCCGACGTCCCCACCATCGCCGGCTCCCTGGGCAATTCCATGAAGACCGACATGTCGATATCGGAGGTGGCTTCGCTGCTACCGCTGGCCAAGACGCTGAGCGATGGCAGCGTGCAGCAGGTGATCATGACCGGGTCGCCTTATTTCTCGAACTATTTTGTAGATGGTCAAGACGCACTCCTCCCCGATTGGCCGGCCATCAACAGTCTGGTCGCCCAGTACTTTCCCACGTGAGGCGCCTACTGCCGATCGTCGCGGCGCTGGCGGCGATGGCCCTGTTCGGCTTGGTCGTCTATTCGGTGATGGGCACGCTCAAGAGCACCAAGAACATCAGCCACAAACCCACACAAACGCAGGCTCTGGTTGCTCTACCGGGTACCGTCACCCTGGTGCAGGGAGGCAACATTTACCGGCTCAGCGGCCTCCAGTTCACAGAGGTCAAGGCCCCTCCCTACGACTGGGTCCAGGTCGAGCCCGCCCCCGACGGTGACATCCTGGCGGTGGCATATGCCTCGATGTTCACCAACGTCTACCTCTTGACCTCACAGGGACAAGTTGTGCGCGAGCTGCTTCAGGAAAGTTCGACCTACTACTTCCAAAACCACTGGGCCTATTACCCCAAGGTCAGCCCCAACGGCGCGACTCTCTTCTACGCCACCGACTGGCTCGACCCCGACGACGCCTACGACGTGGACTTCCAGATCCAAGCGGTGCCATTCGCCAACCCGTCCGCGCATCCGACCGTCTGGAGCACGCCCAACGAGTTTCAGGGCGGTGACGTTGAGCCAATCCCACTCGCCAACGGCGGCATCATCTACGCCAAGTACGCCGTCGCCACCACCGGAGCCACCTACGCCCAGCTGGTCTACGCAAGCTCCCCATACGCCAACCCGGTTTACCTGACCACCGCGGCCCAGGACTGCGCCGAGCCCGCACTGTCCCCCACCGGTACCGAGATAGCCATGGTCTGCAGCGACAACTCGCTCCAGACCACGACTCTCGAGGTGGCTAGCTTCAACGGGACGTCGATAGGTACGCCGGTCGTGGTCAGCGCTGGACCGTTGCCCGCCAGTCCCACCTGGTCAACCAACGGCAAAGGGCTGCTGTACCTGAACACCCTCCTCACCGACAAGGCCTCGCCGTTCCAGCTCTGGTGGATCCCCAACGCCCTCGCCGCCAAGCCCAGCCCGCCCCAACAGGTGACCGCCGACCTCGACTTCACCGCCACCTCCCCGCCGATCTGGAGCAGCTAACCACATCCACTCGGAGGGGCGGCTACCCTCCCTCTTAGCTGGAGGGGCGCGGGGGCGTCCAGGGAGCACCCAGCTCCTGGACCATCAGCGCCGCCAGGGCGGTCCAACCGGTCTGGTGCGAGGCCCCCAGGCCAGCGCCGGTGTCGCCATCGAAGTACTCGTGGAAGAGCAGGTTGTCCCGCCATTTAGGATCGGTCTGAAATTTCTCCAGCTCCCCGTACACGGGCCGGCGTCCAGCACGCCCGCGCTTGAAGACCCCGACCGTGCGCGCCGCCAGGAGATCGGCGATGCGCAGAAGCGTCGTCGGCTTCCCGTCAGGCGCCGGAAAGGGATGGGTGAACGAGGGTCCCAGCCCGGTTCCCAACAGACGCAGAGCCTGGATCAATAAATAGGTGGTGGGGAACCACACCGGACCCCTCCAGTTGGAGTTGCCGCCCATGATTCCTTTGCTACAGACACCTGATTCATAGCGGACCGGGGCCATCCCCGGCACCAGCCGGCTCCGGAAGGGCTTGTCCAGGTGAGCCTTGGACAGCGAGCGGGGTCCGTGCTCGGAGAGGAACTCGGCTGGATCGAGGAGCCGGTCGAGAAGACGGTGAAGGTGGTCGGTACCGATGAGGCGAAGACCGGCATAGGGATCGTCACCCCGCGCCGCGCGGTAGTGGATCACCCCTCTCTCCGCCGCCTCCTCGAGCGTCTCTGAGAGGCGCGGCAGGCTGGCCAGAGTGTGGCGGTGGACCAGCTCGCTGGCCGCGATCGGCATGAGGCCCACCAAGCTGCGCACCCGCATGCGCTCGGTCTGGCCGTCCTCGAGTCGGAGCAGGTCGTAGTAGAAACCGTCACGCTCGTCCCAGAGCCCGGGTTTGCCGTCGGTGCCGTTGAGGGCGGCGGAGATGCGGACGAAATGGCTGAGGAAGCGAATCGCCATGTTTTCGTACTGGGGCTCTTCGATGGCGAGCTCGGCCGCGATCCGGAACATCTTGACCACGAACATCCCCATCCAGGCGGTTGCGTCCACCTCGGAGATGACCGCCCCCGGGGGCAGGTTGCTGCGATCGACCGCGGAGATGTTGTCCAGCCCCAGAAACCCCCCGGAAAAAATGTTGTTGCCGCTGGGGTCGCGACGGTTCACCCACCAGCCGTAGTTGAAGAGAAGGGAAAGAAACGCCTGCTCCAGGAAGGCACGGTCAGGAACCCCGGTGCGGTTGCGCTCGCGCACGTAGATTTGCCACACCGCCATGACGTGCACGGGGGGGTTGGAGTCGGAAAAGGCCCACTCGTACGCCGGCAGCTGGCCATCCTCACGGAGATACCTGGGTTGCAACAAGAGCAGCGCCTGCTGCTTGGCCAGGGCGTTGTCGACGGGCTCCAGGGCCAGGGAGTGAAAGGCCAGATCCCAGCTGGCGAACCAGGGGTACTCCCAGCTGTCGGGCATGACGAAGACGTCCGCCGCCCGGAGTCGCCGCCAGTCGGAATTGCGCCCTTGCAGCCGCTGCTTGGGTGGCGCCGGGCGGCCCGGATCTCCACTCAGCCAGCGGGCCACGTCGTACTCGTAGTACTGCTGGGTCCAGATCAAGCCGGCGAAGGCCTGGCGCTGGATCAAGAAGTCGTCGGCGTCGCCGGTGTCCGAACACACCTGAGCGTAGAAGCGGTCTGCGTCGGCCCGCCGATCCGCGCAGATCCGATCCACCCGGGAGACGTCGGGACTGCCCCCGCTGCCCCAGAGCAACCGAACCACCTGTGACTTCCCAGGTGGTACTTGGAGCATGAAGTGGGCGGCCGCCTTGGTGCCGCGGCCCTTGGGATTGCACAGCCCTGGGTCACCATTGACAACGGCGTCCCCGATCGCGTCCTTAGGCCACTGGCTGCGGTTGGGCGACCCGAACAGGAGCTGCGAGTTGGTCTCGTTGTCGCAGACCAGCCAGGAGAATTCGCCCTCGACTTGGAGCCGGTAGTCCCCCAGCTTCGGCTCACCCTTGAGCACCAGTTGGGAGCCGTCGGCCTGAAGCTGCGGGCTGCGCCCTGGCGGCTCCTGCCAGGCCCACGTATTGCGGAGCCACAGATGGGGCAACAGGTGCAGCTGCCCCGGCGCCTCGCTCTCGTTGGTAACAGTGATCCGCCAGGCCACCGTCTCGGCGGCCGCCTTGGCGTACTCCACCTCCACGGTCCAGTAGCGATTGCCGTCGAATGCGCCCATAGCGAGCAGGCCCAGTTCGGGACCGGGACCCAGGTTGCGGTCCCTCAGCTCCTGATAGGGGAACGCCGACATGGGGTAGCGGTAGAGGGCCCGGAGATAGCCGCCGTCAGGCAGGGCGTCCAGGTAGTGCCAGTACTCCTTGACGTCCTCACCGTGATTGCCCTCGGCGTTGGAGAGCCCGAACACCCTCTCCTTGATGGTGGAGTCCTCGCCGTTCCAAAGGGCCAGGGCCAGGCAGACCCGCTGGTGGTCATCGCAAATGCCGAGGATGCCGTCCTCGCCCCAGCGGTAGGCGCGGCTGCGCGCCTGCTCGTAAGGAAGGTACGCCCAGGCGTCGCCGTCCTTGCTGTAGTCCTCCCGTACCGAGCCCCACTGCCGCATCGACAGATATGGACCCCAGAGCCGGGACCCGGGAGGAATGGCATCGCCAGCAGCGGCGTCTTGGCTGTCGCGTCCCGGCACGGTCCGGATTCTCCCACGCGGCGGTTTGCGCCCGACACCCTCGGAGCCGGTAGCCATCAGCTGGCGCTGGGAGCTGCTTGATTGTCCGCCGGCCTCGCGACGGGTCGGAGCGGCAGCCAGACCAGGAAGGTGGCGCCACCGCCGGGTGTGGGTTCGTAGCGCACGCGACCGTGGTGGGCGGCAACTATCGCTGCCACGATCGCCAGCCCCAGGCCAGAGCCCCCGTGATCCCGGCTGCGCGACGCGTCGAGGCGGACAAATCGATCGAAGATCTTGGCCGCTTGCTCATCCGAGATCCCCGGCCCGTGGTCAGTGACGGAAAGAACCGCGAAACCGTCCAGGTCGCTGCCAAGCCCCACCTCGATCTTGGTCTCTGCAGGCGTGTGGACCATGGCATTGCGCACCAGGTTCCCTACCACTTGCCGGATCCTGGGCTCGTCACCAACCACCTCTACCGTGGCGGGGGCGTCGACTTTGATGGGGTGATGCCGATCCGTGACTGATGCGTCGGCCACAGCGTCAACCGCCACTTGTGAGAGATCGAAGGTAGTCGACTCGATCGGCCGTCCCTCGTCGAGCCGAGCCAGGAGCAGAAGGTCGTCCACCAACTGGCTCATCCGGGACGATTCGCTCTCTATCCGCGACATCGCCTTGTCCAAGTCGGCGGGCCGGGCCTTGGCGCCGTGGCGGAAAAGTTCGGCGTAACCGCGGATGGAGCTGAGTGGGGTTCGGAGCTCGTGCGAGGCATCGGCCATGAACTGCCGCATCCTCGACTCGGAGGCGGCTCGGGCATCGAAGGCGCGCTCGATCTGGCTCAGCATCTCGTTGAGGCTGACGGCCAGCTGCCCCACCTCGGTGCGGGAGTCGGTGACCACAACTCGCTGACTCAGGTCACCGGCGGCAATCGCACCGGCTGTGACTCGAATTCGCTGCAGCGGTCGCAGCCCCAGCTGCACCATCCACCAGGCCAAACCGCCGAGTCCCAGCAGCACCGCGGCCCCGACCAGAATCTCCAGGAAGCGAAGCTGGTTCAAGGTGTCGTCGACAGAGGTCAGGGGGACGGCGAGCACCAGGTTGGTTCCCGGCTCGTTGGTGGGGATGACCAGCACCCGGAACTGCCAGCCCCACTTGGTGGCTGCCACGGTGGTGAACTGGGGACCGTTGATGGGGCTGCTTCCGAAGCCCGTCGGAAGCCTGGGATACGGAGGCGGGGTGCCAGGGAGATCGAACTGCCGCCCGAATCCTCCATTCGGGCTGACCAGCTCGCCGTAGCTGCCTGGCGGGCATTCCACCGCTTGCCTGGGACGCACACCGGTCTGCTCGTAGAAGCTCAGGTACTGAGCCACGGACTCGGCCGATCTCTTGGCCTGGTCGTTGATCTGGGTGCTGAGGTTGGACTGGATGACGAGATAGGTGACGGCATCGACGACGCCGATGCCGACGGCGGCCAAGACCAGCAGCGCCACGACGAGCCTCAGACGAAGAGACATGGCTAGGAGCGGGGCAGGCGGAGAACGTACCCCATGCCCCTCACCGTGTGAATGAGGGGCGGTTCCTTCCGATCCACCTTCTTGCGCAGGTAGCTGATGTAGGTCTCAAGGATCCCGGCGTCGCCACCGAAGTCGTACTTCCAGACGTGATCCAGGATCTGGGCCCGGGTCAGGACCCGACGAGCGTTGATCAAGAGATAGCGCAGCAGCCGATACTCGGTGGCGGTGAGCTCGATCAGCTCACCACCGCGGCGCACCTCGCGCAGGTCCTCATCCATCTCCATGTCGGCGAAGGTGAGCACGGTGTGGCTCTCGGTCTGGTGGCCGGATCGGCGCAGGATGACCCGCACCCGGGCGATCAGCTCGTCCAGGCTGAAGGGTTTGGTGACGTAGTCGTCGCCGCCTACGGTGAGCCCGCGCACCTTGTCCTCGGTGGCGTCCCTGGCAGTGAGGAAGAGGATCGGGACCTGGGTGCCGGCATCGGCGAGGCGCCGGGAGACCTCGAATCCGTCGAAATCGGGCAGCATCACGTCAAGGATGACGAGGTGGGGCTTGAACTCCTTGACCTGGTCGATGGCGGCCGCTCCCGTGCCGGCGGTGGCAGTGACGAAGCCCGCGTAGCGCAGCGCCGTCGCGACCAGCTCGGCCAGGTTGGTCTCGTCATCGACGACCAGAATCCGGGTCTCATCTTCCACAGCTGGTTCAGAGTCTGCTGCCCCCGGCTGAGAGTTTCCTGTGTCGCCGCTGGGACATCCATAGGGAGATCCACCACACCTCAGAGAACTCGGGAACCTCTCAGCACCGTCTCAGCCAGCTCCAAGCAGCATGGCTCATCTTGGGTTTCAGCAAAGGACGGCAGCCAGCCCCTCACCCTCCCCCAGCGGCCCGGCACTCGCCGGGTCGCTGTTTTTTCGGCTCACTCCGGAGTTGCGGCGGAGGGCCAGCGCCCCAGCCACCGCCAGGGAGACGAGACGGAAATTCACGCGAACTCCAGTCAGGAACAGCCTTCGACTGTAGCTTTGGTACCCTTGCCCAGCCCCTCGCTTGGAGTGGGCAAATGGGGCCGTGGCGCAGCGGGAGCGCGCTTCCTTGGCATGGAAGAGGTCGCGGGTTCGATTCCCGCCGGCTCCACCAACTGAGCCGAACTTACGTGACGGTGGGCCTCACTGCGGGGCGGAGTCAGTCCACCGTGACGGCTAGTTTGCCCAGGGTCCCACGGGCGAAGTCCGCGAGCGCCTCAGGGACTTCCGCCAGCTGGTAGTTGTGGTCGATTGGCACCTGCAGGCGGCCCGCCACCACCTCGTCGGCCAGATATTCGAGAGTGGCGGCTTCGGGGTTGGTCATGATGGCATTCGCCGCAGGATGCTGATCGGCACCAACCCCAAGAGTGGAGGCCAGTCGCCCCTCGGGCGCGAGGAGACTGTAGAGCTGGGTTCCGTCGCCGGCGAAATGCAGCACCGCGGAGACACCGCCGGGCGCCAGCGCCCTCACTTGCGCGCTCAGGTCACTGGTGTGATCGACGACGTGCTCGGCACCCAGGCTGCGCACGAATTGCGAGCCCGCACCGGGAGTGGCCGTGGCGATCACATGTACACCCAGGGCGGTGGCCAGCTGGACCGCGAAGGCTCCGACGCCCCCGGTGGCGCCCGATATCAACACCACTTCGCCGGCTTGCAACGCCACTACCTCGACCGCCGCAACCGCGGTGGCGCCAGCCAGCCCCAAAGCCCCGGCGCTCTCCAAGTCGAGGCCCTCGGGCACAAGCGCGGTTGCAGGGTACTCGCCAACGCAGAGGTACTCGGCGAACGATCCCCCGCCCAGCCCTGGCTTCATCACCACCCCAAAGACCGCTTCACCCAAATGGAAGTGGGAAACACCCTCACCGACAGCCTCGATCGTCCCGGCAAAGTCCTTGCCCAGGACGACCGGGAACTTGTGCTCTAGCTTGCCTTTGTAGGCTCCGGCGGCAACCGCCACATCGAACCCGTTCACCGAGGAGGCTCTGACCCGAACCAGCACCTCGCCCGGTCCCGGCTCGGGCACAGGCAGGTCGACCACTGCGGGTCTGGCGCCGTAATCGTTTATGGCCACAGCGCGCATGGCGTCTCCTCGCGGTCAGGTGTCTGAGCTCATCTTCCACCAACGCCGCCGTGGTGGGACCACCAGCAGATGGCGGCCGACCCGACTAGATCAGGGGGCGGTAGGTGAGCAACACGTTGCCTGAAGCGAAAACCCTGGCCCGAAGCAGCTCCAGCCGCAGGCGGCTCCCGAGTGATTGCATCAGCGAGTTGCCTCGACCGAGGGCCACCGGATTGACCATGATGCGCAGCTCATCAAGCTGCCCTGACTCAGCCAACCTCGCAGTGAGCCGGGCGCTACCGAGCACCAGCAGTTCGCCGCCAGGACTGGACTTCAGCCCGGCCATGGCCGCTGCCGGGTCGCCGCTGACGACCGTCGTACCCGACCAGTCGGCGCCCAGCAATTTGCTCGAGAACACCAGCTTCGGCATCTCATTCATCTTGGTGGCGACCAAGGGGTCGCTGGCGGCGGCGCCTGCGCTCGTCCAGTAACCGGCCATCATCTGGTACGTCACCCTGCCGAAGATGAGGGTGTCGGCGGCGCTCAGTTGCTGCAGAGCGAAGTCCTGAAACTCGCCGTCGACGTTGTGCCAGTCGAGTTCGTGGTTGGTTCCCTCATGAAATCCATCCACCGAGGTCATGAGGAACGAGGCAAGCGCGCGCATAAGCACCTCCTGACAGGGGCGTTATTGGATCCCTCAGCTGGAGACCCTCGACCACACGGTAGCCGTGCGCTTGCGCACCAGGCCCCGGCTCAGCCTGGCGTCGGCCCCCGCGGACGGAAGCTGGCTGTCGGCGGAGGGGCGGTGACGCGCTGGGCCTGGAGCTGGGGTCGCGGGCCGGCAGGAAGGGGCAGGGCCGGAAGCTGATCGATAGCCACAGCGTCCTTGGTCGCTGGCATCCCATCGATCAGCCTGAGGATGCGGTCCGAGGCCTCCAGCACCTCGGGGTCGTGGGAGGCGATCACCACGATGCGCCCCTTGCCGGCATGCTCGGTGAGCAGCTTCAACACGATCGTACGGAAGTCTGCGGCCAGCTCCGAGGTTGGCTCGTCAGCCAGCAGGATCGGCGGGTCGCCGGCCAGGGCGCGGGCGACGGCGACCCGTTGCTGCTGCCCGCCCGAGAGATCCTGAACCAGATGGTCGGAGTTCTCGTCGAGGCCCACCGCCGAGAGCGCGTCGCGGGTGCGCTGGGCCACCTCGGCCTTGGCCATCCGCATCGCCTGCAGCGGCAGAGCCACGTTCTCGGCGGCGGTGAGGACTGACACCAGTCCGTGGTTCTGCAGGACCACCCCATAGAGACGCCTGCCCTCCTCGCCCCCCGGAATCGGGTGCTCGTCGAGGAGGACCCGGCCGCGGCTGGGATTCTGCAGTCCTGCCAGGACCAGCATCAAGGTGGTCTTGCCTGAACCGGAGGGACCGGTGATGGCCACCGTCTCCCCCGCTCTCACCCGCAGCTCGACGTCGTCGAGGATACGCCGGGAGTTGATGACCACCCCAACCTCCTGGGCGTGGATCTCAGTGATCATCGGCTTCGAGCTCGGGACTGCGCAGGTCCACGCCCTGGCCGTGGCGGTGTACCTGTACCAGGGTGCCGGGGGGCAGCCACTCCAGGACGTCGACCGGCAACTGGACGCTGCCGTCGCGACCAACCACGGCGTACTCCTCTCCCCGGCGGCCCTCGGCGCCAATCCTGCCGTCGCGGATGCTGACGGTGCGGGGCATGGCCAGGGCTACGGCGGGATCGTGAGTGACGCTGACCACAGTCGCGCCTAGTTCCTCGTTCACCTTGAGCAGCAGGGATATAACCTGATCGCGGCCGCCGCTGTCCAACTGGCTGGTGGGCTCATCGACCAAGAGCAGGGTTGGGCGCACCGAGGCCCCGGCGGCGATCGCCACCCGCTGCTGCTCACCGCCGGAGAGGGTCGACACCGTCTGCCCGGCCAGGGTGCCCATCCCCAGCTGCTGAAGCAGCTCCAGGGGGCTCCAGGGAGGGTTGCGCTTTCGTCCCCGGGCACCCCGCTGCGCGAAGCCGATGTTCTGCTCCGCGGTGGCGTATGGAAGCAGATTGCGAGCCGGATCCTGGAGCACGAGGCTGATATCGGTGGCGCGCAGTCGCAGCAGCTGGCGGTTGCTCATGCGCGGCAGGTCGTTGCTGCCGATCCTGATCCGGCCGGCCGAGGGCCGCAGCAGCCCGGAGAGCAGCGCCAGCATGGTGGACTTGCCGCTTCCCGACGGGCCCAACAGCGCCAGTGCTTCGCCGGCGTCCACGTCCAGGTCCACTCCGCGCAGGGCGACGACGTCGCCCTCGGGGCTGGGGTAGAGGTGAACCACCCCCTCGCAGTGGATGTCGACCCCGCGCCGGGCCAGGACAGTGGCAGTCATAGGATCTCCGTACGCAGGCGGTCGTAGCCCGCCATACCGATGGTGCCGAGCGAAGCCAGGGTCGCGGCTACTGCCAGTAGTACCACGAGGCTGAGTAGCAGAGCCAGTAATGGGAGCAGGGGAAGGGGGAACTGCGGTGGTGGCCCACCGGCCACCGCGGTGAATTCGGGGACTGAGGGCAGAGCGATGACTGCCCCCAGGATTCCCGCCCCAGCGCCCAGGATCACGCCTGGGCCAAGCACCAGAAGCTGCTCGCCCAGCAGCGACCGTGCCAGCGTCCGGCGGGGTATGCCACCCACCCGCAGTACCGCCAGCTCGAAGGCTCGTCGCCTGGAGGTTATGAAGATCGAAAAGACCGCAGCTCCGATCGCCAGCAACGCCGCCGCTCCGGCTGCAAACAGGAAGAACTGGAAGGCCAGGGCCAGACCGCCACCGTCGAGGCGGGCCAGCAGGGTGGCGGGGACCTGGCTGGCATACACCCGCAGACCCTGGGCCTTCAACGCTCTGATCACACGCTGCGGCGTGTGCGGTGCCAACCACACCTCGTTGGTGGAGCCAGCTTCCGGTGAGGTCTCGGCACGCAAAGCCGTGGGCAGGTTGAGCAGAAAGCCGTACTGGCCGAGGTTGGGAAGAGCCGCGGTGGTGATCGGCGTGTCCACGGTGAGGGTGGTGCCATCGAAATCCTCGAGGGTGACGTCAGCCGAGTCCGACACCTGGTCGCCACTGGTACTGACCCCGTGCAGGGTGGCAGGCAGGGGAGCCGGTATCACCGCCGGGGTGAACACGTCCTGGCTGCTGTCGGTGAAGGTGAAGACGGGATCGCCGCTAGTGGACTGAACCACCGCACCGGTCCCCGCCGACTTCCAGTAGCCCGCCGCTTCGATGGCTCCTGACACCGGCCGAAACGGCGTCGTCGGTCGAGACTGCTGCTCCAGGTCGGACACCGAGAGCGAGTAAGTGGCCTGCTGCGGTCCGCTGGCAGTGGCGGCCCAATAGGGAGTCAGGTTGGTGATCCGGCACTCCTGGATGCATGCGCTTGGCAGCGAGGCCACGTAGGTGTGCACACCTGGGGAGAGATAGCCAAAGTCAGCCACCCCGGGATAGCCGGCACCGTCGATAAGGTCGAACTGAAGATCGGGGACCGGGGTGACCGGCGTCTTGAGGTCGACCACCATCTGGATCTGGGTTCCGCCCACGGTCAGCGGAGGCGTGAGGCGCGGGGTGAGCCAGCGCACGATCTTGCTGAGGCTGGTGGAGCTAGTTGAGGTGGGCCAGTCGGTAACACGAGCCAGGCGGACGGCGTCGACCGCAAGCAGGTTCTGGCTGGGAGAGATCGACTGTACGGCGGCCATGGCGTAGCGACCGCTTGGGTCAGCCCGACGAACTGCGTCGACCAGATTGACCGATTGCGGGACATGGACGTCGAGGACTTGACCCGCACCGGTGATGAAGTTGGCACGGGTGACCCGATTGGTCCCAGCCACAGCCCAGCCGGCGACCGCGAAGGTAGCCAGCCCTGTCGCAACCGCCAGCACCACGATCTGGCGCAGGTTGGTGGGCCGCCGGATCACCTGACGCACTGCCAGGGCGCTCGCGATGTAATGCGAATTGAGGGTTCGCCGTACCGCGAGCGAGCCCAGCAAGGGCAGGAGCCGTACTCCAGCCACCGCGACCGCGACGGCGATCAGCCCCGGGGCTAGCAGCGCTAGCGGGTTGGGGATTTTGCTGTTGAGCACGCCCGAGAAACCAAGTTCGACCAGGCCAGCCACCGCCAGAGCGATGGCGGCCCCGTCGGCGGCGGCGCGAGCCGCGTTCGACGACCGTAGCTCGCTCGCTTGCAGCTCCTCGACCAGGCGCCGGGTCATGATTCGCCGCGCCCCGAGCAGGGTTGCGAGCAGGCCGCCGGCAAACGCAGCCAGCCCCGCCCAGAGCACCAGCGGGTAGAAGAAGACTGGAGCGCCGTGCAGCAGCAACGGCGATGCGATGGCGACCGCGAGCCAAGCTAGGAGCATTCCCAGAGGCAGAGCGCAGCAGATCACGATCACCGGCTCGGCCAGCCCGGTCGTCATCACCAAGCGGATGCGGTAGCCGTGCAGTTTCGCCAGAGCTACCTCCTTTTGGCGAGCCTCGGCGGTCCGCGACACGACACCGTAGAGCACGAAAAGTGTGAGCAGCACCAGCTGCAGGTCAACCACCACCACGACCGCGAGCATCTGGTTCTCCTGGTTAGAAACCGAGCTCAGTTCGTGGATGACGGTGGTGCTGGCGGTCGCATTGTCGCGAGTAGCGACGGTGAAGGCGTAGCCCTTGTAGGCGCTCTCCAGCTTGGCGGCGTTGCTAACCGTCACTCGATTGGTGAGCAGAGGGAATTGCAGGGTTAGGTTGGGACTTAGGTGACGCAGGGTGACGGCGGGAGTGAAGAGAGAATCCAACCGCGGCAGGGGCGTGACCCCGACTATGGAAGGAGGCGGCGGCGGACCAAAGGTGAAGAAGTTCTGACCGAACCAGTACGGGGACCTCTCACTTGTGACTCTGACGATTCCAGTTACCGTCGCAGACAGCTCGGCCCCGGTGCGCAGCCCGAGAATCGGGATCTTCCCGCCCACTCCCACCTGCAGAGCCGTGGCGGTGCGAGCGGTGATCGCGACTTGGTCGACAGCGGTGGGACAGGCACCGGCGACGAAGGTGAGGTGGGCGCAGACTCCCGTGCGCGCGACCAGGTCGGACTCGTAGTAGTCGCCGTTAGGGTTGACCTTGGGAGTTTCGGCACCATAAACCAAGGTGGTAACCGGTGGTGCATACCATTGACCCAGACCGTACTGCCGGGCCGAACTCACCGCCATGGAAGCAGACTGGAAAGGGTGGTAGCCGGAATTGGAGGTCTGCGGTATCACCGTGATCCCGTTGTCCTCAGCGCTCGCAGCCACCAATGTCGAGTGCAACACGCTGCCGAGGGCAGCCCCGAAGTAGAGCGGTCCCGCGGTTGCCGCCAGCACGGCAATCGTGGCCACGACCAGCAGCGCAGCCACGGCGCCGGCGCGCCAGCGCACGGCGCGCAACAAAAGAGGAGTCTGGCTTAGGGTCCCGCTTCTGCGAACCAATCTGCTAGGGGGCGACAAGCCCCTAAGGGACCCCGGCCAAGCCGAATCGACTCGCGCCGGCCCGGCTGCGCTCCAATCTCACCACCACCGACTTGGAAGTGGGCGTGTTGCTGCCCTCGGCCACGCTCGCCAGTGGCACCAGGACATTGGCCTCGGGAAAGTAGGCGGCGGCACAGTGACGGGCGATCGGGTATGCGACCAGACGGTAGTCGCGAAGACAGCGTTCGGCATGGTCAGACCACTCACTGAAGACGTCGACATGCTCGCCGTCGGACAGGCCGAGTTCGGCCACGTCCTCGGGGTTGACCAGCACAACCCGGCGACTGCGGTGGATGCCGCGGTAGCGATCCTCATTGGAGTAGACCGTAGTGTTGAACTGATCGTGGGAGCGGATCGTCTGCAGCAGCAGACGACCCGGTGGCAGCTCCAGAAACTCCAAGTCATTCACCGAGAAACGGGCCTTTTGGGTGGCGGTGTCAAACCGGCGCTCATCCCGCGGACCATGCGGCAACAGAAAGCCATTCTCCGCGGAAATCTTGGCGTTGTAGTCCTGGCAGCCGGGGACGACGTGGCCGATGTGCTCGCGGACGACGCTGTAATCGCGAGTCATTTCTTCCCAGGCCACAGGAACCTTGTCGCCCAGAGTGCGACGCGCCAACCCGCACACAATCGCCACTTCGCTGCGCAGGTGCTCCGATGCCGGTTGCAACACGCCTCGGGTGGCGTGAACCGCCCCCATTGAGTCCTCGACCGTGACCTGCTGCAAGCCGGTCACTTGCCGATCCCGCTCGGTGCGGCCCAGGGTGGGGAGTATGAGCGCCACCTCACCGGTCATCAGGTGGGAGCGGTTGAGCTTGGTGGCGATGCTGACAGTCAGACTCAGATTGGCCATCGCGGCCTCGGCAACATTGGTGTCGGAGATGGCTCGCACCAAGTTGCCTCCGAGGGAGATCAGGGTTCGGGCCTTGCCGTCGCGCATGGCGGCGACGCTATCGACCGAGTCCCAGCCCGGCTCCCGCGGTGGCTGGAAGTGAAACTCCTGGGCCAACTTATCCAGGAATGCCGGGGGCATCTTCTCGTAGATCCCCATCGTCCGATCGCCCTGGACATTGCTGTGACCTCGCACCGGCAACAGGCCTGCACCGGGGCGGCCGATGTTGCCCCGTAGGAGCTGTACGTTGGTGAGCTCGCGGATAGTCGGGACGGCGCGTTTGTGTTGGGTCAGACCCATGGCCCAGGCGATGATCACGGACTTGGCCGCCAGGATCCGTTCGGCCAGCTTGCTGATCTCTCCCCGAGTCAACCCACTCCCAGCCTCGAGCTCATCCCAAGATGCCTGGCGCACCTGACTCGCGTAAGGCTCGAAGCCGTCGGTGTAGCGAGATATGAAGTCGTGGTCCAGGACGGTTCCGGGCGACCGCTCCTCGGCTTCAAGTAGCAGCTTGCCAACACCCACGAACAGAGCCTGGTCACCGGCCAGACGGATCTGAAGGTAGTCGTCGGCGAGTTGGGTGCCGTTGGCCAGAAGTCCCCGCGGAGTCTGGGGATTTTTGAACCGCATCAGCCCTGCTTCCGGCATGGGGTTGACGGCCACTATCACCGCTCCCCGGCGCTTGGCCTTCTCCAGGCTGGTCAGCATGCGGGGATGGTTGGTGCCGGGATTCTGGCCGCAGATGATGATCAGCTCGCTACGCTCGACGTCCTCCAGGGTGACGCTGCCCTTGCCGATGCCGATCACTTCCTTGAGCGCGAAGCCGCTGGACTCGTGGCACATGTTTGAGCAATCAGGCAGGTTGTTGGTGCCGTAGGCGCGTACGAAAAGCTGATAGAGGAAGGCGGCCTCGTTGCTGGTGCGCCCTGACGTGTAGAACACGGCTTGATCCGGTGAATCCAGTTGGTTGAGCTGCTCCGCGATCACCGCAAACGCCTCGTCCCAGGTGATGGGCTGGTAGTGATCCGCCCCCGCGGGTTTGATCAGAGGCTCGGTCAGTCGACCCTGTTCCTCCAACCACCAGTCAGATCGCAGCCGCAGCTCACTGATGGCGTGCTCCCGGAAGAAGTCGGGACCCACGCGGCGCAGGGTCGCCTCGGCGGCGACGTGCTTGGCGCCGTTCTCGCAAAACTCGACTGCCTTGCGATGATCCGGCCAGGCGCAGCCCGGACAGTCGATACCGTGGGGTTGGTTGAGCTTCCGCAGGGTCCTGAGGGTGGTGCCAACCCCCATCTCGTCCAGGGACCTCTTGACCGTGATCCCCAGCGCCGGCCAACCAGCTGCGCTCTTCTCCACCGGGGTAACCCTGGGTTCGCGGGCGGGATCTGAGCGCGGGGCCCGGGTGGTCATCGCTCCCGCTCGATCCGGAAGGCTTCCCTGAGCTTTACCGCGGTGGCCTCGAGGTGTTCCGGGATCACCTTGACGTCAGCCAGGATGGGCATGAAGTTGGTGTCGCCATTCCAGCGAGGCACCAGGTGGAAATGGAGGTGAGCATCGATCCCCGCTCCCGCCGCCCGTCCCTGGTTCCAGCCGCCGTTGAGCCCCTCGCAGTTGAGCTGCTGCTGCAGTACCTTGGTCGCGAGCTGTAATTCGTCGACAACTGCCGCCAGCTCCGCCTGAGTCAGCTCGACCAAGTCGCCACCGTGGCGCTTAGGGGCCACCATGAGATGGCCGGGATTGTAGGGAAAGCGATTGAGCATGCACAGTGCCAGTTCGCTACGGTCGACCAGCAGGTCTTGGCGATTCCCGTCGGACTGAGCCGCGGCACAAAAGATGCAGTCCTCTTCGCCTCCTTGGGGACGGGGCCGCTCGATATAGGCCATCCGCCAGGGCGCCCAGAGTAGTTCCATGCCGCCTCCCGGGGGATCCAATCAGTTTGACGCTGTGAATTGCTTCAAGTAGACTACCGAGGTCATGGGCTAGAGGCGCTCGTTCGCCTTGGCCCCGCTCAGCCGCCTCCGGGCATTTTCGAGGTCTTCTTCTTTTTGGGATCGGTGATCAAAAAGCGGCGCAAGAAAATGCGCAAGCACAAGCACAAGAAGATGCTGAAAAAGACCAGATGGCAGCGCCGAGCCACCTAAGCGCTGAGCAGACGCGCGAACTGAGACAGCAAACCAGCCACCGATATACTGGGTCGCCCTCGGGGCGATAGCTCAGCTGGGAGAGCGCTGCCCTCGCACGGCAGAGGTCAGGGGTTCGAATCCCCTTCGCTCCACTGACCGGTCGGCGAGCCAAACCGACGCTGGAGTCAGGCACGCTCGTTGACTGCCGAGCCGGGTGAGACCAGGAGCGCCACCGCTTGCGGCTGGGTGACCGCGCGGCCGGCGGCGAACTCCGCCTGCCACTCCTCAGGTTGAACGGTGGCCCGGGCAGGAGCCAAGAACCGCTCGAGCAGTTCCGGCTCCTGAATCGGCACGCCGACCTTCTGCCGGATGGCTTCCGCGGCACCGGCTAGGCGCGCAGCCCGCAGACTCTCGCCGAGTTCAGCGACCATGGCGGCAAGCATCTCCAGAGTCGTGGACAGCAGCACGGCGTCGCCAGAGCTTGCAACGTAGTCGAACATGCCGGACAGCAGGCCCAGTGCCTCCTCGGCACGGCCCGCCCGGAGGCTGACGCCCGCCAGCGATTGCTGGTCCAGGGCTACGCCCAGCATGTCCCCCTCTTTCCGGTCGATCGCCAAGGCCTCCTGGAGCACCTGGGTGGCGCGGTCGAAGTTGCCCGCATCACTCTCCAATTGGCCGAGGTTCGTCAGCGCGGCGGCAAGTCGGAAGTCGCTGCCGATCTCGCGGGAGATGGCGGCGCTCTCCTCCAGCAGGGATCGAGCCGTGTCTAGGTCTCTCAGGTGATGGTGGGTTATTCCCATGCTGTTGAGTTCTCGTGCTTGCTCGTTGCGGTCGCCGCGCTCACGCCAGATCGCCAGGCTGCGCTCTAGGAGTTGGAGCGCAGCCCGCGTCTCCCCCTGCTGCTGCAATATCACGCCGAGCCAATGGGCGACACCCGCCAGGGGTGCTCCGCCATCTTCGGCAGTCAGCTCGATGGCCCGCTCCAGCCACCGCCGTCCTTCGGCATGGTAGCCATGGCGGTACCAGAACAGAGCCAACGCCAGCACCAGCCGCAGCCCGATAGCGGCCCTGCCGTCGGAGCCACCCGGGTCATCGTCAGAGGGGGCCAGCGACCATGCCAGTGCGGCGCGCAGGTTGTCATGCTCAACTTCCAGGCGGTCCAGGGCCGCGAGGTGCGCCGGGCCAGAGCTGGTCAGCTGCTCGTAGGCCCGCTCGGCGAAGCCGGCGTAGTGCTGTGCGTGCGCGCGGCGTGTCTCGTCCAGGTCACCCTCGTGCTCGAGCTGCTCGAGCGCGTACTGCCGGATCGTCTCCAGCATGCCCACGCGCGGCTCGCCATCGGTGCCCTCGGTGACCGTGATCAGGCTGACATCCATCAGGTCAGCGGCCACCTGCAGGGGATCGGCGCGGGCCTCCTGCGAGGGCGCGGCAGCTGCGACCGCCGCCAGCGCATCCAGGTCGCAGCCGCCCGCGAACACGCTCACCCGCCGGAACACGTCGGCGAGTTCTGGCGCCAGCAGGTCATAGCTCCACGCCACCAGGTTGCGCAAAGTCTGCTGGCGCAATGGTCTCCCGGCATCGGAAGAGGCCAGCCCCAGGCTCTGGTCCAGGCGGGCGAGCATGGCCTTCGGGGCGAGCAGCTTGACCCGGGAGGCGGCGAGCTCGATCGCCAGTGGCAGCCCGTCGAGGCGGCCGCATATGGCGGCGATGTCCGCAGCGTTTTCCTCGGTGAGGGTGAAACCCGGCCGCACCATGTCAGCCTGCTGCGCAAACAGCCGCGCCGCGCCGGAGGCCGCCACCGCCGTCACGTCAGCGTCGCGAGGTAGCCCTAGCGCCGGCACCGGTTGCTCGTGCTCCCCGGACAGGTGCAGGGGGCGCCGGGAAGTCGCAAGGACCCCTACGGCGGAGGTGGAGGCTAGCAGCGCTGACACCACCTCCGCGGCGCCGTCCAGCTGCTCAAGGTTGTCCAGCACCAACAGCGCCCGGCGCTCGCGCAGGTACGAGGTCACCGCGCCGGCGGCCGGGCCTTCCCCGCTCACGCCCAGGCTCTCGGCCAGCGTCTTCCACATGATCTCGGGGTCGTGGACGGCAGCCAGTGCGATGAAGAAAACGCCGTGAGGGAAAGCCTCAGCCAGTGATGCGGCGGCAGCCAGAGCCAGCCGGGTCTTGCCGACGCCTCCGGTGCCGGTCAGCGTAACCAGCCTGACCTGCGCCCGTGTGATCGCGGCGCACAGCTGCTCGAGATCGACCTCCCGGCCTACTAGCGGCGTCGTAGGTACCGGCAGGCTGGTCTGGGTGCCCAGGCTCTTCAGTGGCGGAAAGTCCTCCCGCAGGCCTGCACCGACCAATTGGTAGATACGCTCCGGTTCCTCGATGTCCTTCAGTCGGTGAAGGCCCAGGTCACGGACAGACAATCCCGCGGGCAGCCGGGCTTGGCCCAGCAGCCTGGTCGCGTCGGAGAGCACCACCTGGCCCCCGTGCGCGGCGGCAGCGATCCGCGCCGCCCGGTGGACCTCCAACCCGATATAGCCGTCCTCGTGCCGCATCGGCTCTCCTGAGTGCAGGCCCATCCGGACCTGGACGGCAATGCCCCCAGGCCAGTCGTAGTCGGCCAGCGCCCGCTGCGCCGCCACGCAGCACCCGACAGCGTCTCCAGCGGACTCGAAGACGACGAAGAAGCTGTCCCCTTCAGTCCCCATCTCGTGGCCACGGCAAGCCGAGACTGCGGCGCGCACCAACGCTCGCTGGGCCGAGAGCGCTTCGCCATACCTGTCGCCGAGCCGATTCAGCAGGGCTGTCGACCCCTCGATATCACTGAAGAGCATCGTGATAGTCCCCGAAGGCAGCTCCGCCACTCCCCGATTATCGGGAGCACGGCTCGGCGAGCGGATCACCCCTCATCGGACCTATTCGGTCGCGCCGTCCCTGGAACCCTGGGACCATGTCGGCACGGAAGTCCAACCACGGGCCTCTCGAGGGATGGCCAAGGATTGCGCGGGTACCGCTAACCTATTGACCCAGCACGCCTGCTGATCGGAGGACGATGTGCAGCGGCTAGGACTCTTGTGGCGGGGGTTGCGCTGGCGGTTGGGGACCTCGGCCCTGCTGCTGCTGGTGGCCGCCGTAGCGGTGTTCGCGGCCACGGTAGGGCCGCTCTACCTGGGGACAGCAGATGGCACCGTCCTCCATGGCACCCTAAACGGCCAGGGACCGGCCCAGAATGCGGTCACCGCCACTGCCACCGTCGAGTCCCAGCAGTCAGAGCCACTGGCACGCGAGAGCCTGACCCAGGCGCGGCACTCCGCCATGCAACGCTGGTTCGGACCGGGGGTTCTGACTGTGGACGTGGGAATCCGAACCGGGGTGGACGATGCGGTCGCTGATCTGGTCTACCGTCCCGGCGTCTGTTCCCACCTCACCTTCGTTCAGGGCCACTGCGTCGACTCAGGACTACAGGTGGACATCACTCAGGAGGATGCCGGCTTCCTCCACCTGAAATTGGGAAGCGAGCTGGTGCCGGAGGTTCCCGTCAGCCGCGCCGTTGGCCGGAACCGCAATGCCCCGGGCAAGACCTTCGTGCCGCTGGAGCCTTCGGGGCAGTCTCTGCTGGTGGTGGGGATCGTGAGAGAGGTCAACATCGTCAATCCCTACTGGCTGGGCGATGACTTCGACGGCTTCTCCCCCCTCCAGAGCCCACCCCAGCTCGACACCATCTGGACCACGGCCGCGGCAGTGGCGGGACAGGAGTCGATCTCCACCGCCCAGTTCCCGCTTCTGGTCTCGCGCACCCGAGTCGTGAACCTGTCTCCACTCAAGGAGGCAGTCAACCGATTCGACGGTCTGGTGACCACCCAAGACGGCCTGATTCCCTCGACTGGTCTGTTCAACTCGCTCAGCCTCTACGGCAGTGAGGCCAGTGTGATGGCGGCGATCGTGGTGGTGGTCGACCTAGAGCTGGTCCTGCTCACCCTGTTCGTGCTCTACGGGCTAGTCGTCCGCAGCGAGGAGACCCGGCTCAAGGAGGTGGCGCTGACCAAACTGCACGGCTTCACCCGTGCCGCGGTCCTCAGCGCGGGTCTGGCCGAACCTCTGGTGTTGGTCTCCATCGCCCTTCCGATTGGATTCCTAGCCGCGTGGGGAGCGGTGGCCTTGGCCGCGCCGACGCTTCTGCACAGCGCGGACCTGCTCTTCACTCCCCCGGTGTTCCTCTCCGCCCTCACCGCCTATGCCGGCGCCGTCGTCGCCACCGCGGTGGGGTCGCGACGGATCCTCAATCGCCGCCTGATGGAGGAGGTCCAGGGCATCAATCTCAAACCCTCCGCGACCGGTCGGGCGGTCCTCGACGGCGCAGCCTTGGCGTTGGCAATTGGGGGGGTAGTGGAACTAGTCCACTCCGGGGTGTTGACCGGAGGCCACCCCAATCCGCTGTCACTGCTGGCCCCCGGTCTGGTCGCGGTGGCGCTGGCGGTGCTCGGCATCCGGACGCTTCCCTGGCTGTGCCGGGTCGGGCTCGGCTGGACCGGTTCCAAGTCCGTGGCCAGCGGCCTTGCCCTCCGCCAGGTGCTGCGCCGACCACCACTCTCCCGGCAGATGCTGGTGGTGGTGGTCGCGACGGCCCTGGTCTGCTTCGCAGGTGAGGCCTGGTCGGTGGCCAACGCCAACAGGGTCGAACGGGCGGACTTCGAGACCGGCGCGGCTCGGGTGCTGGCCGTCCGGCTCCCAGGCTCGCTCAGTCTGGTGGAGGCGGTGCGCAAGGCCGACCCCAGCGGCCACTACGCGATGGCGGTTATGAAGTCGACCCAGTTCGGCGGGACCCTGATCGCCTTCGACGCCTCGCGCCTCAAGCAGGTCGCCTACTGGCCTGCCGACCTCAGCGAGACCAGCGTCAATCAGGTGGTGCGCTGGCTTCGGGGCAAGTTCCAGCCGCAATTGGTGTTGACCGGCTCGGAGGTGAAGGTGACGGTCAACTACTTCGGCCTCCCCGCCGGAGTGCCTGACCTCCAGTTCAACCTCATCGACAACGGCGGCGCCATCTCGGTAGCCGACTTCGGCTATTTGGAGATCGGCACCCACACCTATGAGGCCGCTCTGCCCGCTGCCTGCAGCGGTGGCTGCCGGGTCACATCGGTGCAGCCCTACTGGCAACCCAACTCGACCGGGCTGGCCTCCACCATCTTCTCGATCCGCATGTCGCAGCTTCTTGACCGCAGCGGCGACGGAGCCTGGCGATCACCTGGAGTTCCCCTCAACCGGACCCGGTACTGGCTTCCCAGCCAGGGCGCCAGCCTGGTGCAGGTGGGCCATGGGGTCCTCTTCACCTTCAATGAGAACGCGACCGAGCTGCTCCCGCCGGCGGTGATCCCGGCGCCGCTGCCGGCCATCCTCCCCGGCGTCAGCACCTACGCCAGCCAGCCGTCCGATCCCGGCGTGGGCAGCGACATCGACTTTGACGGCACTCCGATCTACCTCAATACCAAGGTGGGAGTGGTCGCACTGCCGGGGGTTGGTGAGTACGGGATCCTGATGGACCTTCCCGTGGCCATAGACTCCGAGACCTCGTACCCGGTGGGAGCTCAAGACTACGTGTGGCTAGCTCCTGATACCCCCAGTCGAGTGGTCAGCGCCTTGGTTCGCCAGGGCGTCTACATCGAGAACACCTCCACTCCCGCCCACCTGCTCAACGAGTACCAGCAGAGCGGCCCGGCTCTGGCCTTCCTCTTCTTCCTGTTCGCAGCCGCAGCCGCCGCTCTCCTAGCCGTGGGTTCGAGCGTCCTCGCCCTGACGGTGAGCTCTCGACAGCGCGCGTACGAGACCGCCATGCTGGTGGTGGCGGGGATCTCGCGACGTGACCTCTTCCGCGCCCTGGTCGGCGAGCAGCTCTTAGTCCTGATACCGGCGGCCTGCCTGGGGATGCTGGCGGGATTGGGCGCCGCGTTCGTCGCCCTGCCCTCAGTGCCCGAGTTCGTTTCGACCGCTGGTGGGCCACCTTTGCAGATGGGACTGCCGGTGGTCCCAGCCCTGGCCCTCTTCGCGAGCCTCGTGATTCTGCTCGTCGCAGCCGCTCTGGTAGCCGCCTACTCGACCATGCGGTTGGTCACGGTCGACCGGCTGCGCATGGAGATCATCTGAGGGATCCGACGGTGGGCGGCGACTCCAGCCAGGGCCAGAATCGGGATTCTTCATGCCCAGGCCGATGCTGAACATCAGCTACCCGATCCAGAGCCAGCGCCTGCTGATCCGACCGTTCACCGAGGCCGACCTGGACGATCTCTTCGCGTTCCAGTCCCGCGAGGAGGTGACCCGCTACCTCTATTGGGACCCGCGCGACCGAGAGGAGGTCGCTCAGGTGCTTAAGGCCTGGACGGTGCCACCGGCGATGGACACCGACGGTCAGGCGCTGGTGCTAGCCGCGGAGCTGCAAGAGTCCAGCCGCGTCATCGGATCACTGCATCTCTTTCTGCGCAGCGTCGAGCATCTCCAGGGCGAGATCGGCTTCGTGATCAACCCTGCCTACCAGGGTCGGGGTTTGGCGTTGGAGGGGTCGTCTGAGCTGCTCCAGATCGGATTCCAGGAGCTTGGGCTCCACCGGATCTGCGGTCAGTGCGACGGCCGCAACCAGGCCTCGGCAAAGCTGATGGAGCGGCTGGGAATGCGCCGGGAGGCTCATCTAATCCAGAACGAAAGGGTCAAAGGCGAATGGACTGACGAGCTCATCTTTGCGATCCTCGCGGAGGAGTGGCGGACCCGAGTCGGCGCTCATGGCTGAGTCCCGAGACTTGGTCTTGGCGGCGGAGCTGGGGTCCGCCCCGGGCCGCACCGGACCGCTCCTCGTCGATCTCATCTCGTCTCTGCGCCAGGAAGGCGAGCTCCTGCTGTCCGCAGCCGCACGGGCAGGCCTTGACGCCGAGGTCCCTACCTGCCCCGGATGGCGGGTGCGCGATCTCGTCCACCACACCGGAATGACTCACCTCTGGGCGGCAGCCCACATTGTCGGCCAGCGCCAGGAGCAGCTGGCGGCCGAGGAGACGGAGGCGCTGGCCAACCCCAGGAAGCCCGACGATTTGCTCCTCGATTGGTATCGAACTGCGAACCGAGAGGTGGTTGGTGCTCTGGAGCAGGCGTCACCACAAGTCACTTGCTGGACCTTCCTTCCCGCCCCCTCGCCGCTGGTCTTCTGGGCCCGCAGACAGACTCATGAGGCCGAGATCCACCGGGTCGACGCCGAGGCTGGCTGCGGCAGCATCACACCCGTGCCGGCGCTGCTGGCTCTCGACGGCATCGAGGAGATGCTCTTCGGCTTCGCCGCCAGACCGAGGCGGATTGCCGTCGACGGCCGTCGTAGGCTCGCCCTGGTTGCCTGCGACTCCGAGGCCGGCTGGTCGGTCGAGATCGGCGCAGCCGGAGTCAAGGCCTACCGGGCCAGCAGCAGCGAGTGCGACTGCCGCGTGGTCGACACCGCCTCCAACCTCTTCCTGCTGCTGTGGAATCGCCGGTCAGGGGATGGCCCCGAGATCAGTGGTGACCGCGAAGTGATCGAGCTCTGGCGCCAGTCGATCCGGGTGCGCTGGAGCTGACGGACCGCCGACTGAGGCTTCCTGGGCTGAAGGCCAGACGGTTCAGGCGGAGAGAGCGCCGGAGTCCTGATCGTCGTCGAGATTGGCGAAGTAGGCCGAAACCGCGTGGTCGAGCAGTTCCGGAGTGAGCCTGGGCTCGACGCCGAAGTAGGAGGCGGCGTGGACCAGATGGTCGAGGATGTCTCGCGGCTCGCAGCCGTGAAGAGGCCGGCCGGTCTTGCGGTAGTGCTCCTCGACCAGGTAGTTCACCGCCGCCGGATCGTATTCCAGGCCGATGGAGTCGCAGACCCGACGGAAGATGCGTCCGTACTCGATCACGGTGGGGTTGGGGACCTCGACCTTGTAGCGAATCCGACGTAGGAACGCCTCGTCGATCAGCTCCTTGGGCTTGAGGTTGGTGGAGAGGATCAGGACCTCGGTGAAGGGGACCATCACGGTGGTCCCGGCCCGGCTGATGTTGATGTAGTCGAAGCCGGCCTCGAGGGGGACGATCAGGCGATTGAGCAGCTCCTGCGGGCTCATCTTCTGGCGGCCGAAGTCGTCGACCAGGAACAGCCCACCGTTGGCCTTCAGCTGTAGTGAGGCCTCGTAGTAGCCCATCCTGGGATCGAAGCTGAGGTCCAGCTCGTTGCCGGTGAGCTCGCCGCCGGCGCGGACGACCGGCCGGGAGCAGAGGACCCAGCGGGTGTCGTGAGGAGGTAGATCGGCCGACAGCGGGCGGTGATGGATGGGATCGAAGACCCGGATCACCTCACCCTTCACGTAGAGGGCGTGAGGCACGAAAATCGGATCCCCGAGCAGGGTGGAGCACGCCTCGGCGATGCTGCTCTTGCCGTTCCCGGGAGGGCCGAAGAGGAAGATCGATTGGCGTGACCCGAGTGCCGGACCCAGCCGGTTGAGGACGCTCGGCGGCAGGACCAGGTGGTCGAGCGCCGCCCTCAGGACCTGGTGGGTCACCGGGTTGTTGCTGCGACCCTGATGGCGGGCGACGGCGATGTAGACGTCCAGGGGTACCGGAGCCGGGCCAGCGTACTGGTTGAGGTCGACCAGCTCCTTGGCCCGCTCTCGCCCCGCCTGACTGATCATGTACTGAAGGCCGTCGGCAAAGTCGGTGCCTCCCACGGCACCGCGGATCCCAGTGGTCTGGACGTAACCCTCGTCAGCCAGGAACTTCAGCGAATCGGAGACGATGCTCCAGGGCAGGCAGACGTTGCGGGCCGCATCCCGGCCCAGCATGGTGCCGTTGTAGTAGATGACCTTGAGCACCAGGTCCGCGATGAAGGTGGCGGGAAGGCCGGCTTCCTTGGGTGTCTGCGGAACGGGAGGGAATCCGATCTGAGCCCTGGGGGGGGCGGCGGCGACAGCCATTGGCGCTGCAGACATTCGGCTATGAACTCAATTCTCTGGCTCGGGAGCCTCTCCCGGACTGGATCTTGGGGCCGAGTGTTGCATCCCGCTCGCGTAACTCATCCCTCGGCTGTCACGTATTTGCAAGGTCGTGAGAGTCCCGCCACCAAGCTGTCACCGAGGCTTATCCGAAGCCAGTTCCGGGCAGCTTCGCGGGAGCCTGGCATAATCGCCCAGCGGGGCGGGCCCGTCGCCGGTCCCCGAACCACCTAATGCAGGAAATCACAGTCACCCCGCGCGAGCGGGCATCCAGCGGGTCCGGTCGAAGGGGATTGCTTCGACGAAGGTCCAAGCCCGGATTCTGGCGTCGCCATCGCTGGCTGCGTAACACCGCCACCGCCGTCCTGGTGGCGCTGCTGCTAGCGGGGGCTGGGGTTGGAGCGGGCATGATCGTGCTGGCCGCGTTCCAGGTTGGCCTCCCCAGCGTGGCTGCGCTGCCCAACCTAGGACCTCCCAACGACAGCCAGATGCTCGCCAGCGATGGCAGCCTGCTCGCCATCCTCCACGAGCCGGGCGTCCACCACGTCGGTGTCCCCATCAGCCAGGTCAGTCCCCTTCTGATAAAGGCCACGGTGGCGGTCGAGGACCGCCACTTCTACCAGGACACAGCGTCGACCGACCTCCCCCGCATCGTCGAGTCGGGACTCAACGACCTGCTCCATCGTGGCAACCTCCAGGGCGCCAGCACCATCACTGAGCAGTTGGCCAAGATCTCGTTCCTGACGCCGCAGAAGACGATCACCCGGAAGGTCCGGGAGCTGCTCCTGGGTTATGAGATCTCCAAGGTCTTCCGGCCCAACCAGATCCTCCAGATGTACGTGAACCGGATCAACTATGGCAACCAGGCGATCGGCATCGAGGCCGCCGCCAATCTCTACTTCCACATTCCCGCCAAGCAGCTCGACCTAGCCCAGGCCAGCATGCTGGCGGGCATACCCGATGCCCCCACCGCCTACAACCCCCTCCTGTACCAGGGAGTGGTCGGCTCGGCCAACCTCTCCAAGGACCGTCAGGAGGTGGTGCTTCAGGCGATGGTGAAGAACGGCTACATCACCCAGGCCCAGGCCCGGGCCGCCTTCAAGGAGCCTCTCACCCTCTATCCCTGGGAGGACAGCGAAGTTGACACCCAACCGGACTTCGTCCAGTTTGCGGTCAGCCAGCTCCAGGCCCAGTTCGGTGACGCCTACCTCAACCCCGGGGGCTGGACCATCTGGACGTCGCTTAGCCCAGCCGACCAGGCCGCCGGCATCGCGGACCTTCAGAACCCGAGCAAGGACGCCTATCTCCAGCGCGACTTCAACATCGGCGACGCCGACCTGGAGTCGGTCGACCCCCGCACCGGCGAGATCCTGGCCATGGTCGGTACCACCAACCCCGCTGGCCAGTGGGGCCAGATCAATATGGTCAACACACCCCGGCGCACCGGGTCGTCCTTCAAGATGTTCACCTACACCGCCGCCCTCGCCTCCGGCAAGTTCACGATGACGACGCCAATCCTGAATGAGCCGATCGACATCGACGGCTACTCTCCGGTTAATTACTCGCGCACCTTCACCGGCATCTGCATCTTGAAGGTCTGTCTGGGGAACTCGATAAACGTTCCCGCGGTCAAGGTCGAGGACATCACCGGACTGCAGACCGTGGCCAACACCGCTATCCGCATGGGGGTGACAGGCCTGCTCAATCCCCAGAACACGTACGGGCTCGCCCTAACCCTGGGAGGCACCGCCTACGGAATCACCATGCTCAACATGTCGACCGGGGCCTCGGTGCTCGCCAGCGGGGGTGTCCTCCACCAGCCCACCACCATCACCGCGATCTACCAGAACGGCAAGCTCACCTATTCGTACAACGTTGCCGACAACTCGCAGCAGGTGATCCCCGCCGATGTCGCCTACATCATGAACATGATTCTGCAGAGCAACCAGAACCGCCAACCCGAATTCGGCATCGATAACGGCCTCACCATCCCCAACCGCATCGTGGCGGTCAAGACCGGGACCTCAGACATCGCGTATGCCAACGGCAAGATCGACGAGACCGGTATCGGGGACAACTGGGTTTTCGGTTGGACGCCCACGTTCCTAACGGCGACGTGGGTGGGCAATCCCGATTACGTGCCCCTCTCCGACGTGTCTTCCGGGATCACCGGGGCCGCGCCCCTGTGGCAGACCTACATGGAGGAGGTGCTACCGAGCCAGCCCAACATCTGGTACACCAAGCCCGCCGACGTGGTTCAGGAAGGTAGTGGGTTGAATGCCAACTTCTACCTGCCCAACACCGTCGCTTACGCCAACTCAGACGTGGATTGCCCCGGCGCCTACCAGAAAAACTGGAACGGCAATTGCTAGCTAGGGTCTAAGGACGCACAACCACCACCACCCATTCACCGTAGCCGTCAGGTGATCGAACGCTTATCAGCCCGCGGCGTCGAGGGCTGGCCCCGGCTCAGCTGACCCCAACTCCCTCGGATGCGGGAAGCTGGCTCTGGATCCACTTCTCGATGGTGTCGTCGGATTCCCACGAGGTGATCAGCGAGTAGCGCGGGTCGGGCCCGGGATGGTGGACGACGTGGAACAGCCGCTCGGTATCAATCACCAACTGCATCCCCGGATGCAAGGCGATCCTGGTCTCGGTGGATGGGTCGTCCTTGTCCTCGCGCAGGATGAAGGTTGACTTGCCCGGGCTGTCGGCCAGCTCGAGCCACGCCCGTACCACCCATCCCGATCCCTCGGGATTGAGGCGATTGTTGTCATCGGGATGGAGCTGCCGCAGCGCCTGCTCCTCATCGCTGGGATTGAGCTTGATGACTCGAACCCGGCCGAAATTCCCCCCGATTGACTCGACATAGCGAACCAGGCTGGGTGCGATCTTGCGGTTGTCAGTCCAAACCCCGAACTTGTCGGGCTTACCGTGCTCCCAGAAGCCGTGGCATTCCATTTCCCCATTGGCAGAGGCCAGGGGGGCAAAGTTGGTGTCGCCGCCGCTCTTCCAGTCCACGTAGTCCAGGCTCTCCCACTCCGCCGGCGGGATCGCCGGCCCGTCGTAATCCTTGAGGACGACGAAACCGCGCTCGGCCAGGACGTCAAGCTTTCGGTGCATGCAGTTTCTCCTCGCACATCTCGGCGCCCGGCCAAAGTCGTCGGCGGGCCGTTGCGACCATGCTAGCCGCTCAGATCGAAGGGCGTCCAGCTTCCTCACCTGGCACCACGGCGGGCCGGTTCAGCCCCGGCCGCCACTGCTGGCCGGGGCCTTGATCGGCGCTACCACCGCGGCGGCGAGCCGCTCCATTCCCCCCGAGGTAACGGCATCAGGGAAGTTGCAGCAGATCTCCCTGACCCCCAGGTCGACATACTCCTGAAGCTGTTGGGCGCAGCCCTGGGGCGTGCCCACCAACCGCCGGGCCCGATAGCTCCCGCGCTCCTCTCCGTGCCGGTTGTAGCGCTCGACCAGCTGGTCGGCCGCCGCCTCGGTCTCGGCCACCAGACAGTCCAAGACCACCGCCACCCGCACCGTCTCCGGTCTGCGGCCGGCGGCTCGGCAGTGGGCAGCCAACACCTCCAGCTTGTGGGCTACTCGGGCTGGGGGTCCGAACAGGCTGCAGCCATCGGCGTGGCGGGCGACCTGCCAGAGGGTCAGCTGCTCGCCCCCGCCCGCGATCCAGATCGGCGGTCCCGGCACCTGCGCCGGCTTGGGATAGACCAAGGCGTCATCGATCACGGTGTAGCGGCCTTCGAAGTTGGTGTGCTGGTGACTCCAGCAGGCGCGCATCAGCTCGGCCGCCTCCCCACAAGCGAAGATCCGCTCCCTGAGGGCGGAGACCGGGATTCCGAATGACCTCGCCTCCCCTGGGTCGGATCCTGCCCCCAGACCGACCTCGAGCCGCCCCGCGCTGGCCACATCCAGGCAGGCCAGCTGATGCGCCAACCGGGCCGGGTGGTGCCAGGGCACGGCCAGACACATGGTCCCGATCCGCAGGCTGGAGGTGACCCAAGCGACAGTGGACAGCAGCAGCAGCGGGTCGAAGATCGGGCTGGGCGGCTTCGACCCCGAGGCCTGCAGGTGGTCATAGACCCAGACCGCTCCGTATCCGGAGCGCTCGGCGCGCCGGGCCACGCTCACCGCGGCCTCCCAGCGATCACCCGGGTTCATCGACTCCGGGAACTCGGCTCGCCACCCCTGGGGGATGAAGCAGCCGAGCCGAAGCGCGTCCGAAGTCACCGGCGTGCCGGTGGCGGCGCGACCCGTCGCGGACGGACGCGGCGGGCCGGGCCCCAAAGCCCCTCCAGGTCGTAGTAGGCGCGCTCCCCGGGCAGGAACACGTGGGCGATGACGGAATCAAAGTCGAGGCAGGCCCACGAGCCCTCCTCCAGTCCCGCCCGGGAGAGAGGGTGCACCCCAGATCGCGCCGCCAGCTCCGACATCTCGCCGGCGATCGCCCGGACCTGTCGGTCGGTGTCCCCTTCACAGATCACGAAGAAGTCCGCGATTGTGGTCCTCCCCCGCAAGTCGACGCGGACTACGGCCCGGGCCTTGCGGGAGAGCGCGGCGTCAGCCAGCAGGCGGCTCAGCTGAAGCGGCGTCACGCGTCGAGGTTCATGGGCTGTCGCTAAGCATGACAAACCGCGGCCGGGACGCGGCCGGACACCAGCTTGTGTGCCGGCGTGAGCTTCTGGGGACGGACGGCGAGACTCTCCTTGTGGCCAGGACTGAGGCTGGGATTATCCAATAGCGCTTTGGCGATCCGGATCGACACCCTGGCGGTAGAGGCGGTGCGAACGGATGTAGTCGGCGACGCCCGGGGGCAGCAACTCCGTGCTGCCCACGCCCGCCGCGATCCGCTCCCGGATCCCGGTGGCGTCGATCGCCGGCGTCGACAGGGAGATGACCTCTGCCCCGAGCAGGGGCAGTCCATGCTGGCGCAGGGCTGCGAGGACAGCTTGCCCGGTCTCCACGGTCCCCGCCCTCTCGAACACCAGCAGCCTGACTTGCTCGAGAAGTCGGCTCACCGACTTCCATCCCGGGAGACCGGAGGCCACGTCCGAGCCTAGCGCCAGCACCAGGCCCAGACCAGGCTCCTGGGTGAGCAGCCACTCCACCGTATCCACGGTGTAGGTCGGGCTGGCTTGGTCGACCTCCCACCGGCAGACCGTCACCAGCGGGTCGTCCAGGCTGCGCACCGCCAGCTCCACCATCTCGGCGCGGGCGGCGGCGCCGGCGCGAGGCGATGGCCGGTAGGTCGGAGCCCCAGTCGGGACCACGATCACCGGCAGCCCGGTTACCAGGCGCAGCTCGCGAATGGCGGCGGTGTGTCCGAGGTGCGGCGGATCGAAGGTGCCACCGAAGAAAACTGCCCAGCGCTCAGCTTCCTGCTCTTCAGTCCGGATGGTCCTCTCCAGTCTCGAACCGAGCCCGCTCCGGGCCAGGGTCCGGGTAAAAAGTGAAGGCTTCATTGCCGATCTGAACCTGGTCGCCTTCCCTGGCGCCGGCCCGCAGCAGGGCTCGCTCCACGCCGATCCTCACCAGCTGACGCTGCAGCCGGAGCACCGAGGAGTCGTCATCCAGGTCGGTGACCGCAATCAGTCGCTCCAAGGACTCACCGGCGACGCGGAAGCCCTCCCCCTCCCGATCAACAGAGAAGTCTCGGCTCAGCCCGCGCGGCCCCTGGTAGAGGCGGAACCCTCCGTCGGCGCGCGCGTCGGCGGTGTCGGAGGTTCGTCCCAAGAGAGCTTGGGCTGCCGTCAGGAGCTCGTCGCGGCCGACCCCGGTGGCAGCCGAGATCGCCAGAACCGGGACCGAGTCGGAAAGCGCCTCAGTGAGACGGAATGACAGCGGCTTGACCGCGTCGGGCTCCAGCAGGTCGATCTTGTTCAGGGCGAGCAAGGTGGGCTTGGCTGTCAGTTCCCCACCGTAGAGCTCCATCTCGGTGACTACCTGCCCAAACGCAGCGAGGATGGCATCGGCCCCCAAGGTGGCGTCGACCACGTGGATCAGCGCTCTGGTGCGACCAAGGTGCCGCAGGAACGACAGGCCGAGTCCGGCGCCGTCGTGCGCGCCCTCGATCAGACCTGGGACATCGGCCAGGGTCAAGACTCGATCGTCTCCGAGGTCGGCTACCCCGAGATTGGGGGTGAGGGTGGTGAAGGCATAGGCAGCGATCTTGGGATGGGCCCCGGTGAGCATAGCGAGCAGGGTCGATTTCCCCGCGTTGGGAAGCCCCACCAGGCCGACGTCAGCGATCAGGCGCAGCTCCAGACGGACCCTGATGCTGTCTCCCGGCTGACCGAGCTCACGGCGTCGGGGCGCCTGGTGAGTGGGGCTGGCGAAGTGAACATTGCCTCGACCGCCCTTGCCTCCCCTCGCCAACACGGCCACCGCGCCGGGACGGTCGAGGTCGGCCAGCAACTGTCCAGACTCGACATCCCAGGCTATGGTCCCGGGTGGAACGGCCAGGGTCACCGACTTTCCGTCGGCACCGTGGCGCCGGGAGGGGCCACCAGCTCCGCCAGCCGCCGCCTTGAAGGAGCGGGAGAGTTGGTAGCGCTGCAGGGAGGTAAGGCTGCCTTCAGCGATCGCCAACACATCTCCGCCGCGGCCGCCATCGCCGCCGTCCGGCCCTCCCTTGGGAGCGAACTTTTCGCGGTGCATGCTGGCCGACCCGGAGCCACCCCGGCCTGCGCTCACCGTCAGCACGACCTCGTCCAGAAACATCAGCCAGAGCGGGCACTCGGCCCGGCTGGGTCAGCCGGTCTGGCTGTCCGTCGCGCTGATCGTGGCCCGGGTTCTGTCGGTCCGGTAGGGACGGTAGTCAACCACGCCCGCCTGGAGAGCGAACAGCGTGTGGTCCCGCCCCACGCCGACTCCGGGGCCGGCCAGGATCCTGGTCCCGCGCTGGCGCACCAAGACCGCCCCCGCCCCGACCGTCTCACCGCCGTAGACCTTGACCCCGAGTCGTTGCGATTGGCTGTCGCGTCCGTTGCGGCTGCTGCCGCCACCCTTCTTATGAGCCATCCGTGTTCTCCGACTTGGTCCGGGTCTTGGCGGCTGACCCGGGCTTCTTCTTCTCCGCGGTGGCAGGCGCCGAGGCGGCTGGCTTACGCCGCGTTCGGGCCGCCTTAGGCTTGGCTTTGGGCGCTGGCGTCGACTTGGGCGCTGGCTTCACCTCCGCCGCGGTGGTGGGCGCTTCCGGCGTCGCTGCAGCTCCAGCCCGGCGGCGCGAAGGCGCCGGCGGCTTGGCAGGTTTTCCGGTCACCTTCGGCGTTGTCTCGCCGCCGTCCCTGTCTTTGGCGCCGGCTCTGCTTGTACACTTCTTGGCTGGCTCCGCGGCTGCATCCTGGTACGCCCCCAGTCGGACCTCCTCCACTCGCAGCTCGGTCAGCTCAGCCCGGAATCCGCGATGGCGCCGGTAGCGCTTCTTGGGCTTGAACTTGAAAACCAGGATCTTGGGCCCGCGAAAGTGACTCACCGCCCTGGCCGCGACGGCGACGTCGTCCAATCGCGGTCGACCGATTTGGGTCTCGCCCTCGTCCCCTTCCTCCGCGATGAGCATGCGGACGTCCGACAGATGAACGCGGGAGCCAGGCTCGACCTCCAACCGGTCCACCACCAGGCGCTCGCCGGGAGCTGCCCGGTACTGGCGGCCTCCCACCTGGACGATCGCGTACATCAGGACTCCTCGGAGATTCAATTCTGGGAGCGAGCGGCTGACCCGGAGAGCCGACCGCCGTGAGGCGCCGCCACGCCACAAACCCGGGCAGCGAGTTTATCAGAGCCAACTCCGACCGAGATCAGAGTTGGGCTAGCTCACCTGGATCGGGGCTAGGGCGGTGTAGTTCTGCTGAATGTAGTTCTGGGTCTGGGAGCCGGTGCTGGCCACCAGCGATGCCGAGCAGGTGTAGATCCCCGCTGGCACCACCGACAGCACCTCGACCGAGAAGCTGATCGACAGGCTCCCCGGTCCCCCCGATCCGGCGCCAGGGAGGTCGAATCCGCTCCAGACCGGCAGCTCTGACCCGGTGTTGGGGTAGCTGGCGCCCCCGGTTCCGGCGTTCCCGGAGGTCGCGCCGGTGGCGTCGAAGTCGAAGTCGTCGGGAAGGGTGAGGCCGATCGAGGTGTCGGGAGCCTCGCCGCTTCCGGTGTTGGTCACAACCACCTCGTAGGTGACCTGCTGGCCTGGGGCGACCGTGGATGGGGTGACGTGAAGTTGCAGGCTGAGCGAGGGGGCCGGGGAGATGGTGAGGTCAAGGGGGGTTCCCGACAAGGTGTTGACGTAGCCGGTGGCGAAGACCTGAGGCGCCACCGGCGCGGTTCCGGGACTGCCAGTGGCCTCCAGAACGGCGGTGATCAGGACCTGCGACTTCCCGCCGGAGTTCCCCGGACCCATAGCCCAGGCCCCCCAGGTGAGGGTGGCCTCCTTACTCCTCGGTGAGATGTCCGCCGAGCGCTCGGAGTTGCCGTTGACGGTGGTGGTCGCGGTGGTGAGGTAGGTGAAGCCCGACGGCACCCCTACCCTTACGGTCACCCCGTCGATGCTGTTGTTACTGACATTGGTGACGGTGATGCGTACGTCCACCTCGGTGCCCTGAGGTACCGAGGTGGTGTCCGCCGTGGAACCGTTGGAAACCACCCGGCTGCTGACCTTGAGGCCACCTAGCCGGGTGGTGCCACAGGCGCTTAGGGCGGACCCCAGTCCAACCGCCAGTGTGGCCAGCGCTACCACACCGCCGAGCGCCCGCAGACTCAGCGGGGACCTCCCACGCGGTTGGAGCTCGCCAGCGGCCGGCGGGTAGCAGCAGCCTTGCCCAGTGCGACGTGCTGATCAGGGGCTGTCGGCAGAGGGGTGGGGTAGCCTACCGCGCTCAACAGCTGCATCGCCATCTGGCAGTCGAGCCCAATCACAGTGTCGGTCCGGCCACCGACCGCGTCCACCAGTGAACCGCCCAGGCCCTGGACGGCGTAGGAGCCGGCCCGATCCAGAGGCTCCCCGCCAGCGATGTACTGCTCCATCTCGTTGTCGCTGAAGTCCCGCATCCGCACCGCCGACCGCGACACTCCGGTGGCTTCCTTCATTGAGCCGGCGGATAGGGCGCAGATCCCGGTCAGGACCACGTGCCGCTGACCCCGCAGCGCTTTCAGCATCTCCCGAGCCCGATCCACGGTATGCGGCTTCCCCATGGGGCCGGAGGGTCCCATGACGATGGTGTCGGCGGCCAGCACGTAGACGTCGTTGTCTGAGACCAGCTTCAGGGCCGCGTGAGCCTTGTTGCGAGCGATCAGCTGCACCGCCAGATCGGCGCAGACGCCGGGCAGGAGCTGCTCCTCGATCTCCGGCCGGACCACAACGAACCTCAGTCCCAGCCTTACCAGGAGTTCGCGGCGGCGCTCCGAGCCGGAGGCCAGGACTAGTTCAACCACGTCCTAATAGGGCCTCCAGTTGCCGTGGCGCGGGCAGGTCTGGCCGGGATGCAATCCCGTGCCGACAAGCGCTTCACGGAGCATTGAGTGTAGCAGCGGGGGCGGCAAGCCCCAGATGCTCCCATATTCGCGGACCCATAC
>Ga0102924_1000657_pt1 | contig 42553 bp, 49 predicted proteins | sample PaiPotPPM11metaG_FD_80116 | JGI IMG/M metagenome (GOLD analysis project Ga0102924, IMG submission 80116) | Iron sulfur acid spring bacterial and archeal communities from Banff, Canada, to study Microbial Dark Matter (Phase II) - Paint Pots PPM... ...
GCCATGCGCTTCGTGACGCTCGATGCGGGCGATCATCCCGCCGGCGACGCAATCCGAACGCGCATCACGGTTGAACCCGGTACACTCGGCAGCTACGGCGCGGGCACATTCGTGGCCGGATCGCAGGCCGGCAGCGGCCGCCTGCGCGTGCGGCACGGTGCACTGCGCTTAGACGTACCAATCTCCGTAACAACCGCGGTCGCGCGCGTACAGATTTTGCCGCAGCAACCTGTGGTCTCGCCCGGCGCAGAAATCCGTCTTTCCGTTCGCGCGTTCGATCGTGAGGGTTATCGCATCGCGTTGCCGGCAGCACTGCCATGGCTGGCGCAGGGCGCGACGATCGATCGCGCGGGCAACTTTCACGCGGGCAAAAGTGATGCGACGGTCGCTCTGCAGTTGGGCCGCTATGTCGCGCAGCAGCAAATCGTCGTCGGCGAACATAACCAGGACCTCGCGTTCGCCGGCGCCGCCACATTCGCAAGCGCCCCGCGCGGCGGACCCGGCCTGCTCACGAGCGGCGCGCAGTGTCCGGATTGTCTAACGCTGAGCTACGATTTCACCGGCAGCGAGCGCGCGGCGTATGCGAACGCTTCGCTCGTGCTTCCGCAGCGGGCGCTCGGCATTAGCGCGGATGTGTTCGGTGACGGAAACGGCGAGACGCTGCGCGTTGTTGTCAACAATGCGATCGACGAACGCTTCATGTATACGATCGCGCGCGTCACGTGGCGGGGCTGGCGCCACGTCGAGCTGCGCTTTCCGCCGGAACTGCCGCAGCCTCTCACCCTGCGATCGCTCTATGTCATCACTCGCGTGGGACCGGAAAATCCGGTTGTGGCCGCAGGCTCGGTCGGACTACGCAACGTTCAGGTGATACTTGCAGGCGGGTCTGAGCGGACTCCCAAATAGCGCGAACGCATGAGTTTTGACGATCTGGCCGCACGCGCGCTCGACACAGCGGGCACGCGGGGAGCGGAGTATGCCGACGTGCGCTTCGAGGTGGTACGTTCGGAACGGATCGAGACGCGCAACGGCGTCGTAACGACGCTTTCAGACGGCGCCAGCCGCGGATACGGCATGCGCGCGCTGTTCGGCGGCGCCTGGGGTTTCGCCGCCAGCTCCGATCTCACGCCGGCAGGTATCGATCGCACGGCGGCGCGAGCTGTCGAGATCGCCAAAGCCGGCGCAGCGATCGCGCGCCATCGTCTCGCTTCGGCGCCTCTGCGCGCGTACGTCGACACGTTCGCGACACCTATGGAACGCGATCCCGCAGACGTCCCGCTGGGCGAGCGCGTCGCATTGCTGCTGCGCGCCGAGAAAGCTCTGCACGTTTCGCCGAAGATCAGCGTCGGCCGCGCGTGGATCGATCTCTGGCACACCGATAAAACGTTCTATAGCACTCTCGGTTCGCGGATCGAACAATCGATTCGTCAAACCGGCGGCGGGATCGAAGCCTTGGCGGTCGGGGACGGCGACGTGCAGACTCGGACGTTTCCAGGCGACATCGGCCTCTACAAATCGGGCGGATGGGAAATTATCGAAGAGGCCAAGCTCGACCAGAATGCGCAGCGCATCGGCGAGGAAGCCGAAGCATTGCTCGATGCCGAGCAGTGCCCGAGCGGCACGCGCGACATCATTTTAGGCGGTTCGCAGGTCTCGCTGCAGATACACGAATCGTGCGGCCATCCGGCCGAACTCGATCGCGTGATGGGCTGGGAGGCGAATTTCTCGGGCGTCAGTTTTCTGGAGATCGCGCAGTTGGGGAACCTGCGCTACGGTTCGGACATCGTCACGATCTGCATCGACAACACTTTGCCGCAAGGCATGGCAACCGTCGGTTATGATGACGAAGGAACCAAGAGCGGCTCTTCCGACATCATTCGCGACGGAATGCTGGTTGGCTACGAGATGAGCAACGACACGGCTCGCGCGATAGGCCGCGAAAGCAACGCGTGCGTGCGGGCGCAGAGCTGGGAGTTCGTCCCGATGATCCGGATGTGCAATTTGAACCTGCTGCCGGGAAACGTTCCGTTCGACGGCCTGTTCGACGGCGTCAAAGACGGCATCTACATGGAAAGCAACCGGTCGTGGTCGATCGACGATCATCGCCTGAATTTTCAGTTCGGCTGCGAGATCGCGTGGGAGATAAAAAACGGCAAACGCGGCAAGTTGCTCAAGAATCCGACCTATGCCGGCATGACGCCGCAGTTCTGGAACTCGTGCGATGCAATCGCCGACGAAAAGTCGTGGTCGCCTGGGGAACCCCCAACTGCGGCAAAGGCGAACCGATGCAGACCGGCCGCACCGCGCAGTGCGCTTCGCCGGCGCGCTTTCGCAACGTGCAAGTCGGGGTAGGCTACGGTGGATAGCGTGCAGCGCGAAGCCCTGGCCGAGCGTGTGCTTTCATTATCGACCGCCGACGAAACTGAAGTGACCATCGGCACCGAAGACGCCGATCTCACGCGCTTCACGCACGAAGAGATTCATCAAAACGTCGCGCGATCGGATGCCGGGATCAGCGTCCGCGCGATCTTGGGACAACGCACCGGAACGGCCAGCACGAACCTGCTCGACGACGCCTCGCTGCGTGCCACGGTCGATCGCGCCATCGCCATCGCAACGCTCGCCCCCGCCGATCCCGAGATCGCGCCGTTGCCTTCCGGCGGTCCGACGACAACGCCTAAGGGCGCATACGTGAAAGCGACCGCCGGAGCATCGCCGCAATTGCGCGCCGGGATGGCCGACGCGATTTTCAAAGTGGCGGAGTCGCATGGATTCTGGTGTGCCGGCTTCGCCCGGACGCAGAGCGCAGGGTACACGATCGTCAACTCCAACGGAGCGCGCGCGTCGTTCGATGGCACGGACAGCGGGATCAACGTCAAGATGAATGCGGCCGATTCGACGGGTTACGGTCAGGCATATTCTCCCGATGCCAGAACGCTCGATGCGCGTGAGGTTGCGAATACGGCCGCCGGTAAAGCAAAGAATTCGGCGCAGCCGCGCGCCGTCGAGCCCGGCGAATGGACCGTCATCATGGAGCCCGCCGCGTTCGGCGAGTTTTTCGCATACTTGGGCCAGCACTTTTCCGCGCAAGCATACGACGAAGGGTCGTCGTTTTTGAGTGACGGGCTCGACAAGAGTTATTTCAGCGAGAACGTCACCATTACCGACGATTATTCCCATCCGCTCGCGCCGTCGATGCCTTTCGATTTCGAAGGGCAGCCCAAACAACGTTTAAAGCTGGTTGATGCCGGTATCGCTAAGTCGATCGTCACCGACAGCTATTGGGCCAAAAAACTGGGACGCGAGAACACGGGCCACGCCTTGCCCGCGCCCAACGCCTATGGCCCGCAAGCGATCGATCTCGTCGTCTCGCCCGGTTCGAAATCGATCGCCGAGCTGATCGCCGAAACCAAGCGCGGACTGTTGATTAGCCGCTTCTGGTACATACGCACCGTTGACCAAAAAAAGGCGATTGTGACCGGCATGACGCGTGACGGCACGTTTTTGATCGAAAACGGCAAAGTCGCCGGCGGCGTGCGCAACATGCGGTTCAACCAAAGCATCATCACCGCTCTTGGAAAATGCGAGTTCTCGAACGCGCAGCAGCGCACGGGCGACTATTGGTTCTCGCTGGTCGTCCCGGCAGCTAGAATTGACGGCTTTACGTTTTCGAGCGGAACGCAGTTCTAACCGCACCGCCCAAGAGAATCAATCCGCCCACGATCAATACCGGAAGATACGGCGCGGCTGCGACATTCACCGCGGGATAGTTCCCAACTTCCGCACGCAGGCGCAAACCGCCGATAGTCTTCTCCGCACCCGAGGGCACGATGCCGATTCCGCGCGGTACCGGGCGGTCTGCACGATCTGCAACCGCAAAAAGTACGGCCGGCGTTCCGGGCGGGAGCGCCGGATTGCGCAATTGCGAAACTTGTTCGGCAGTAAAGAGCACGGCTTTCACGGTTCTTCGCATTGCCGGCACGGCAAACGTGTCATAGCGCACGTTCACTCCGGCGATCGTCGTGCTTGGCTGCATCGACAGCACCGGTGACAAGAATGAAGGGTTCGTCGGCTGCGTGATCGTCAAATGATTGCCGGCGGCATCCGCCGCGCTGACCCACACTGCCGTGTGTGGAATCTGCCAGAGGACTAGGCCGCCGGTGTATCGCGGGCCGGCCCCGATCGAAACGAGGGATGAACCGCTTTGCAATGCGACCGCGATCGTACGCGGATCGTCGCGCGGCTGCGCGAGCGGAAAGACAAACGACGCTCCGAGCTGGTCGTCAGCGACGGTTGCTCCCGGAGAGCCGACGATGGTGTGCGTGTCGGGGCCCATCAGTCCGCTTGCAACTCCGGCCAAAACGATAATTGCCGCGCCGCCCAGTACGATGAGATTCTTGCGCGGCCGATACGCCGCTACGATCAGCAACGCGGCGTCGAGCACGTTGTACCACCCCTTGTGAAAGAGCGGATTGCCGGGAAAAAGATCTTGGGCCGCAGTCATGCCGACGGCGCCCGCGATCAGCAGCCAAAAAGGAATCACCGCTGCGCGCGAATGAGCGGTGCTACTGCGGCTTTCATTTGCGCATAGGTGAGCGGGCCGTCAAAGCCTCGCACCGCCACACCCGAAGGGTCGATGATGATCGTCGTCGGCAATCCGATCGCAATATACGTGCGGCCGTATTGCTGCTGATCGTCGAGCCAAATCGGATAACGGATGCGCAGCGATTGCGCAAAGGCCGCGGCCCGCTGACGCGATTCGCCCTGGTTTATGCCGATGACGACCAACCCTCGCGCACGGTACGTTTCGTAGAGCCGTTCCAAATCGGGCATCTCGGCGCGGCATGGCGGACACCACGTGGCCCACAGATTCATGACGACCGTGTGCCCGCGATAGACCGAGAGCGACTGACGCTTTCCGTCTATCGAAGGAACGGCAAAGCTGGGCGCCATTTTTCCCGCAATCGCGTTCTGCGTCGTTTGCGGATCGCCGCTTGGAAAATACTGCTTGAGAACGATCGCCACGATTAGGGCGGCGGCCGCGGCGAGAAGCCATTTCACGATTGGCTTCGTGCTCCTATCCCAGGGGAGGTTCCTCCCGCGAACGAATGCGCGAGCCGTGCCGGCACGCATTCTAGACGGTCGCGCGGTTGCCGATGAACTGCGAGACGAGCTGCTATCGCGCAGTAAAGAGCTGCGCGGACGGGGGATCCATCCGCGGCTCGTCATCGTGCTCGTTGGAGAGAATGAATCCTCGGTCGCCTACGTACGCAACCTCGCTAAGATCGGCGAGCGCGCCGGCATTGCCGTGCACGTCGACGAACTTCCGGAGAAGTCAAGCGCGGCAGTAGTACGCGAACGGCTCGAACGTTTTGGCAACGACCCAAAAGTGCATGGCGTCATGCTTCAGCAGCCCTTACCGGCGCATCTTTCGATTCGAACGATCGCGGACTCGATTCCAATACACAAGGACGTCGACGGCGCGCATCCGATCAATCAAGGACACCTGGCATTCGGCAGAGGCGCGGAGTTCGTACCGGCGACGCCTGCGGCCGTGATGCTCTTGCTCGAACGCAGCCCGCATTGGCCGCTGAAGGGACACCAGGCGGTGGTAATCGGGCGTTCGGTGGTCGTGGGCGTCCCCGCTGCAATGCTGATGCTTTCGCACGACGCGACGGTGACGATCTTGCACAGCAAGTCCGGCGGTTTGCAGCCGTACGTGCGGATGGCCGACGTTGTGGTCGCTGCAACCGGCGTGCCGGGGTTGATCCGCGGCGCCGACATCAAGCCGGGCGCGACGGTGATCGACGTCGGAACGACGTATGTCGGCGGCGAGCTGAAAGGCGACGTGGATTTCGATTCCGCCGTGCAAGTCGCCGGAGCGATAACGCCGGTGCCGGGCGGCGTCGGACCGGTGACCAATCTCGCGCTGCTTCGCAACGTGGTGAAAGCCGCGGCCGATGCGGGGAAGCTCCGCTCGCGCGACTAAGCGTCGATGCAATGGCTGAGGATCTTCTTCTCGAGATCGAGCAAAGAGCCAACCGCGACGGGATAGCGACCGTCCCGCGCGTCGTCGGCAGGCTGCTCTCCGTTCTGACGCACGCGATGCAAGCGAATCGCATTCTGGAAATCGGCACCGGTTACGGATATGCGACGCTGCAGATGGCGCTTGCCCAACCGCCGGCCGGCAAAATTTGGACGTTCGATCCATTTATCGAGCGCACGGAGGTTGCGCGCGAGTATTTTGACCGCGCGGGAATCGGCGACCGCATCGAGATCGTCAATCAGCCCGCACTTGAAGTGCTCCACATCTTTCCGCTGCGCAACCTCGACATCGCGTTCATCGACGCGCCTCGCAGCGACTACGCGGCTTACTTGCAGCAGTGTCTGCACGTGCTCAAACTTTCGGGCCTGGTTATTCTCAACGGGCTGAGCGCGGACGACGAGACCGACGCCTTCAATCAAACCTTCTTACATCACCCGCAGTTGGACGCTGCGATCTTTTCGCTCGGCTCCGGCCTGGGCATCGGCGCGCGCAAAGCGTGAAGCCCTCGCCGGCAACCCCCGAAACGTTCAAAGCCGCGATGCGGCACTTCCCGACCGGCGTGACGGTCGTGACGAGCTTACGTGAAGGCGAACCGCGCGGCGTTACCGTCAGCGCCTTTGCCAGCGTTTCGGTCGACCCGCCGCTCGTGCTCGTCTGCATCAATCGGGAAGCACGCAGCTATCTTTTCATCTCCGAGTCCAAAGTGTTTTGCGTCAACATCTTAGCCGGCGATCAGCGGCAGCTCGGCGAGCGATTCGCCAGTAAACTACGGCAGAATCAATTCGAAGGTGTCGCATACGACACCGCGCCGACCGGCGCGGCGATCATTCGCGGCACGGTCGCATACTTGGATTGCGAAGTGGCCGAGGAGCACCGCGCCGGCTCGCACAGCATCTTCATCGGCCGCGTCCTGTCGTGCGCGTCGCGCCCCGGATCGCCGCTCGGCTATTACAACGGGGCGTTCCATGATTTCGGAATCCGGGTCGATTGATCGTCGAGACGTTTCCGGTCGGGCCGCTCGGTTGCAACTGCACGATTCTAAGCGACGACACACGGCATGAAGCCATCGTCGTCGACGGTGGCGATGGCGTCGGCGAAGTCGTCAAGCGATTGGAACGCCTTGGCACGCGGGCAAAGTATCTCGTGCACACGCACGCGCACATCGATCACATCGGCGATCTGGCTACGCTTCGCGAACGCACCGGCGCCGAAGGCTTGCTCCATCCCGCAGATTTGCCGCTATATCGCAGCCTCGGCATTCAGGCCGGCTGGAGCGGCATGTACGACGTTCCACGCATCGTCGATCTCGACGGCGAGCTGCAAGACGGCGGCACCGTTCGCGCAGGCGATGTGGAAGTCAACGTGCTGCATACGCCGGGGCATACACCCGGCAGCGTGTGTTTTTCGTTCAACGGCAACGGCGGCACCGCGATTCTTTCGGGCGACACGCTCTTCGCCGGATCGATCGGACGCTGGGATCTCGGCGGCACATCTATGGAAGACATCGTCGCCAGCATTCAGCGCAAGCTCTTGCCGTTTGCCGACGACACGCGCGTTGTTCCCGGTCACGGCCCCTTCACGACGATTGGCGAAGAGCGCAACACGAATCCATACCTACAGTAAGATCGTGTCATGGTGAGCTTGTCGAACCACGCCCGAGCAGCGTGCGAAGCACGCGCTGACGACGGCCGCACGAGATAACGCATGAAGCGCCTCAAGTTATTCGCCGGCATAGATTTAACCCCAAACGTCCGCGCCGCGTGCAGCGACGTTACGGAACGCTTGCGACGCTCGGGATTCGACGCACGTTTCGAACCGCCAGAAAAGTTGCACGTGACGCTGGCTTTCCTAGGCTGGGTCGAACCCGAAGCGGTTGAGCCCATTCGCAACGCGCTTGCTAATGCGGTGCGCGGCGCGAAGCCATTCAATCTGACGCTCGACAAAATCGGCGCATTTCCGCACGAGCGTAAACCGCGCGTCGTGTGGATCGGCGCAAGCGAACAAGGTCAATCGTTCCAGGAGCTGTCGCGCTCCGTCCGCGCGGTTTACGAGGCACTTGGATTTACTTTCGACAAGGACGCCGTAGCTCACGTAACCATCGCGCGCGTAAAAGGCGGCCTCGCGCACCTACCGATGCTCGATGTAAAACCGATGAGTCTTTTGGTTCAGGAGCTGACGCTCTTCGAATCGATCCCCGCCGGTCGCACGACGCGTTACGAGGTCCGTGCGCTCATCGCGCTTAGTGCAGTTTGATTAAAAGTTTGCCGTCGTCAGCAGGCGGCGCTTCGGGAACCGTTTCCGCAACGGGCTGAACCGGGCGCTCGGGCGCGGGCATGGCGCCGTAATCGGGTACCGCTCCGGAGGCAACTTTTTGCTTGTAGTCGTCGATCGCAACGTGCAGCGCCTCGAGCGCGCGCTGCGGGTAATCTTTCTTCTTCTCGGGATATCCGTCGAGCGCGCGCTCGACATCGGGCTCTTTCAGCGCAGCGGCCTCTTCGATCGTTTTGCCCTTCGCGAGATCGACGACGATGCTGCACGTCGCCGTGCCGAAACCGCAGCCGGTCGTGAAATACGACATGTCCTCGATGACCGCGCCCGGGCCGACCTTCAAAAAGAAATTGTACATGTCGCCGCAAGAGTCGCTGAAATACTCGCCACTCGCGGTGGGATCTTCCATCGTGCGAAATCCGGTGCGCTCTTCGACCAGCTGCTGAAATTTCGGAAAGTTCATGCCTTCAGCTCAAACTTGCATTCGGTGCCGCCGGTTGCAAGGGACTCGGTTTGGACGTGCGTCCCGCCGATCGTCTCCTCGAAAACTTGATGAATCACCGAGCAGACCTCCGGATGGTCCTTGGCAACGGCTGAATACGGACAGTTGTGCTCGTGCAGTTCGAAGCCGCCCTCGATCAAGCTGAAGTCGGCCACCACGCCGCCCTCACGCAGAACTTGGGTTAGCTGGCTGAGTTTGCCCTCGGTGTCGGGCGCGGTAACCCGCTCTCGCGCCTTGGCGACCGTGCGCTTAGAGATGCCGTCAAAGACCGCGGCGATGCCGCTCTCGCCATATTGGGCGCGCACCTCGCGCAAGACCGCGCCGAGCATCTTGTCGTAATGGTGCGGAAAAAGCTTCTCGCCCTCAGAGGTCAGCGAAAACTCGTGCGTCGGCTTGGTGGGCCCGCGCCGGACGGATTGCTCGACGACCAGGCCGTCCCGCTCGAGCATGACCAGCTGCTGCCGGATCGCGTTGGGCGAGAGTCCGAAGACCTTCGCCAAATCGACGGCAGAAGCGGATTTGCTGCGGCGCAGCTCTTCAACGATGCGCCCACGAGGGGTCTGGAAGAAGCGATCAGCCTGCATATTCTGCCTCGAATCCTAGCACGAAATACGCAGATAGTCCAGGTTTTCCTTGACTTTCCCCACCTCGCCCCGTAGGATTGGGAAGGCGGCATTTCCAGCCGTTTTCCGGATTCACACATAAGGAGCCCAGCGTGTCCGAGCGGGGCCTACGTATTCACGAACTGCGCGCCAGTGCGGGCGGCACAAGCATTCTTAAGGGCATCGACCTGGTGGTCGAGCCGGGCCGCGTTCACGCGCTCATGGGACCAAACGGCAGCGGCAAGTCGACGCTCGCCTTCTCGCTCACGGGCCACCCCGGTTTCAAAGTGGAGAGCGGTTCCGTCACGCTCGACGGCATCGACCTCCTCGCCATTCCGCCGGACAAGCGCGCGAAGGCCGGCCTCTTTCTTTCCTTTCAATACCCCGCGGCGATTCCGGGTGTGAAAGTAGCGAACTTTCTGTTTGCGGCACGACAGGCGCTGCACCCCGGCGATCTTCCGCCCGCCAAATTCCGCGCGCTGCTGCTCGAAAAAATGGATCTGCTCGACATGGATCCGAGTTTCATGGGACGCTATCTCAACGACGGTTTTTCCGGCGGCGAGAAAAAGCGGCTCGAGATGCTGCAGCTCGCGATGCTTTCGCCCAAATACGCCGTCCTCGATGAAACCGATTCCGGACTCGACGTTGACGCGCTGCGCGCGGTCGGCGAATCAGTCAACGCCATGCGCGCAAGCGAGCAGGGCAAAGACACCGGTTTCCTGATCATCACGCACTATCCGCGCATCCTGCAATATGTCAAAGCCGACGTCGTGCACATTATGATCGACGGCCGCATCGTCAAAGAAGGCGACGCGGACCTGGCGCAGCGCATCGAGCGCGAAGGCTACGACACCATTCGCGAGGAGATCTCGCAGATTGCCTAGCACGCTCGAGCGCCTCGCGGTGCCGCAGAACCTCGACGAATCGATTCTGAATCACGCCCGCCGGCAAGAGCTGCTGGATCGGGCATTTGAATTGCGCTCCGGACGCGAACGCCCCGGACAGTTTTGGAAAATCGATCTCGACGCATTGGACTTTTCCGCGCTGCGGATTGCGGCGCCGTCCAGCCCGCGCATCAGCGATCCGAAGAAGCCGGGTGTCATCGCTTGCGATCTCGCAACCGCAGCGAAACACCATGCACGGCTCTTTTCCCAGGCCTTCGGCAGCGCGGTCGGCGTGCTGAACTACAAATTCGCAGCACTAGCCGCGGCGCTTTGCAACACCGGCGCCTTCATTTATGTTCCGGCCGATCTCGCGGTGGACGAGCCGGTTGAGATTACATACAATGTTCAGGACGGCGCGCTCTTTCCTTACACGCTCGTCGTGCTCGATCGCGGCGCACACTGCACGATCATCGAACGGCTCGAAGGCCAGGAGCGGGCAACGGTCTGCGGCGTCGCCGAGATCGTCTGCGCGGAGAACGCGTCGGTAACATACGCGGCTGAACAAACCCTGCCTTCGGATGCGCAATCGATCTTCACGCGCGTCGCAGCACCGGGCAAAGACGCTTCCGTAACGTGGTGCGTGGCCGAGCTTGGCGCCGCACTCGCGGTCACGTCGGTGGACGTGCTGATCGACAGCCCCGGCGTGCAAGCGCAGCTGAACGCCTTCTTTTTCCCGAGCGGCGACCAGCACGTCGATCTCGTTTCGACGATCCGGCACAACGTCGGAGAGTCGCAGTCCCAGACGCTGATCAAATCGGCCGCCACCGATCGCGGGCAAGGACGCTACGTCGGAAATATTCGCATCGCAAAGCACGCGCAGGGCACGGCGGCCTCATTGCGCGACGACGCACTCTTGCTTTCACCCAAGGCGCACATCGACTCGGTCCCGGCGCTCGAAATCGGCGCCAACGACGTCAAGGCCTTTCACGGAGCGACGATCGGTGCGCTTGACGAGAACGTGATCTTTTACATGGAAAGCCGCGGCATCGCGCGCGACGCAGCCGAGAAAATGGTCGCGCTCGGATTCTTCGAGCCGGTTCTGGAGCGTTTTCCGACGAGCGCGCTGCGCGACCGCCTGCGCTCGGCGCTGGAAGCGAAGATCGCATGATCGCAACGAGCGCCAAAGTCGACCGCATCATTGCCGACTTTCCGATCTTGCAGCGGCCGACGTCGCGCGGCAAGCGTCTCGTTTATCTCGATTCGGCCGCCACCTCACAGAAGCCGCAGGTCGTGATCGATAAGCTGGTCGAGTACTACTCGCAGTACAACGCCAACATCCATCGCGGCGTCTACGAAATAGCCGAGCGCGCGACCGCCGAATTCGAAAAGGCCCGCGAAACAGTCGCTTCATTCTTTAACGCGCGAACGCAAGAAATTATCTGGACGCGGAATACGACCGAAGCGATCAACCTCGTTTCATATTCCTGGGGATTAACGAACCTCAAGCGCGGCGACGCGATTCTGGTTACGCAGCTGGAGCACCACTCGAACCTTGTGCCGTGGCAAGTGCTCGCGGAGAAAACCGGCGCCGAACTGCGCTTCATTCCGGTCGACGACCGCGGACTGCACGTGCTCGACAATCTCGACGCGCTGCTCGACGGCTGCAAGCTCGTTGCACTTTCGCACGTCAGTAACTCGCTCGGCACGATCGCGCCGCTGGATGTCATCATCCCGCGCGCGCATGCGGCCGGCGGTCTCGTCATGGTCGACGGCGCGCAAGCCGCACCGAACATGCCCGTCGACCTGAAAGCGCTCGACGTGGATTTCTACGCTTTCAGCGCGCACAAGATGTGCGGACCGACCGGCATCGGCGTTCTTTATGGTAAGCGCGAACTGCTCGAAGCCATGCCGCCGTTTTTGACGGGCGGCGACATGATCCGCAAAGTCGAGTATGCCAAATCGACCTACAACGACTTGCCCTGGAAGTTCGAAGCCGGCACGAGCAACGTCGCCGATGCGATTGCATTCGCCGTCGCGGTCGACTATCTAAAAGGCATCGGCATGGAATGGGTGCGCGATCACGAGCGGCAGCTGGTCGCCTACGCCTTGGATCGCTTGCAAACGCTCGAATCGCGCGGCTTGGCGATTTACGGCCCCCAGGATCCCGATCGCATCGGGGACGTCATCTCGTTCAACTTCGGCGACGTGCACCCGCACGATCTCGCTTCAATCCTGGATACCGAGGGCGTCTGCATCCGCGCGGGGCATCATTGTACGATGCCGCTGATGGAAAAAATGGGCTGGCCCGCGACCGCGCGTGCGTCGTTCTATATCTACAACACCGAGGCGGATGTCGAGGCGTTAATCGCCGGCATCGAAAAAGCCGCCCGAGTATTTAAATTCTAGCCTTGGACGACTTTTACCGGGATTATATTCTCGACCATTACCGGAATCCACGCAATTTCGGGCGGCTCGATCGCGCCGACGCATCGGCCGAAGATCTCAATCCGCTCTGCGGCGATCAGATCCGCATGGAACTCAAACTGAATAACCGCGGTGTGGTCGACGACGTGAAGTTCTCGGGCAAGGGCTGCGCCATCAGTCAAGCCTCCGCCTCGATGCTGACCGAAGCCATCAAGGGAAAATCCCTGGCGGAGATCGCCAAGCTGCCGAAGGAAACCGTGCTCGAAAACGTCGGCATCGGGATCAGCCCGACGCGCATGAAGTGCGCGATGTTGGGTTTAAAGGTCTTAAAAAGCGCCGCGATCGGCGAACTGGCCGCCTGGCCCGACGAATCCTAGCTACAGCTTCGTAGCACTCTTCTGCAGGATCTTATAGCCGTCAGCGGTTGACGAGACGTTGAACGTCTCTTGATAATTTCCCCGAGTCGTCTGCATCTGGACTGCGACCACGTAGCTGCCATCGGCTTCGCGCGCCGAGTTCATGCTTAGGATGCGCGTGTGCGCGTCGATGAAGCCCTCGTCCGGGGCGCCGTTTCCTAAATAGGACGCGGCGGTCTGCGGATCGCCGCTGCGCAGCGCCTCGATGTACGAGCGCACTGTAACTTCGGCCGCATTTGCGGGCAGCGGAACGGGCGGCGCCGCCGTACGCCTTGGCGTAGGTCGCAGCTTCGGAGTCGCCGCGACCGTTGGTCGCGCGGTCGGCGCAATCGTAACCCGCGGCGTCGGCTTGACGGTGGGCCGCGGAGACGGCGAAGCTGTGGGCGATATGGACGGCGTCGCCTTGGGAGTCGCGGAGATTTTTGGTTTCGGCGTGGCATGCGGAGTGCTGGTTACCGATGGTGCCGCCGAAGGCGTCGGCGCTTCGGCCGGCGATGCGGTCGGTGACGGCGCTATTTGTGAAGCGGGATTTGATTTTTTGGGCGCGTTCGCGAAACGCGCCAATGCCATGCCCAAAAACCAGCCGGCGATCACGACGACGATCGCCGCGACGATCGTAATCAGCCAGCCATTGCCGCCGCCCGGCGAACGCCGCGAATCAGACGGCGTCAACCGCCGGCGCCGTCCGAGATCGTCGCCGTTCACACGCAAATGATTATCCTCGGAAGCAGGCAGCTCCTCGGAACTGCGTGAAGATTATGCGCGTGATTACGGTGCGCGTGCCCGTCGATCTCCACGCAGTCGCCCGCAGCGGCTGCAGCGCATTTGCGTCTGCGACTCCGTTAAAATTGTACCATGTGCTCTCGCTCGCGGTTCGCGAAGCGATTGGCGCGCGTGCGCCGCACGAACATTTCGCGCGCAGCTTGCGCGCAACGCTGGCAGGATTGCGCGCAGGACGTTTCACCGTCGACGTCGACGGCCGAACCTTCGCGCACCCCGACGAAGTTGTGGTTTGCCGCGCGACGGCGCGCGTACGATTCTTTCTAGCGCGCGAGCGACTCGAGTATCGGCGGCAGACGGCCCTGGCGCGCGAGCATTAGCTGCGCGAAGAGCGCGTTCGGCCACGCAAAGTCATCTCGCGTATACGATTCAGGCCAATCCGCATTAAACGACTCGTGCAGGCGGTGATCGCCGGTATCCGAGGCGGCGATGTACCCCATCACGCGGCCAATCTCGTTTTGATCGGTCGCCGTAATCACCTCGACCACCAGCGCTAAAGGCCAGACATATCCGTGCGGCGTGTGCGGGCTGCCGATTCCGGCCGCATACCTGCCGCTAAAATAATACGGGTTGCGAGACGACAGGACGAAATTTCGCGTCGCTTTATAGACTGAGTCGTGGGCACTGACGTAGCCGAAGTACGGCGCCGAAAGCAGCGAAGGAATATTGGCGTCGTCCATCAGGTTCGCGTGCCCGAACCCGTCGATTTCGTACGCATAGATCCGGCCGAAGCCTGGCTCATTGACGAGCGCGTAATGTTCGATGCCCAGACGGATCTGCACCGAGAGACCCCAGGCCTCTTGCGCGAGCGCTCCATCGCGGTACACCTGCTTTTCGATCTCGGTCAGCTGGCGCAGCACGACGGCCGCGAACATGTTGTCCGGAATGTTGTATTGGTAACGCGCAGCGTCGTCCGAGGGCCGGAACGCAGTCCAGACTAATCCCGTATAGGCAACCCGCGTTCCCATGCCGTTATTGGCCAACTCTGAATGACGGTAATGCGAGCGCGTCGCGTGATGCTGCTCGAGCCGCAAGGTTCGCAGCGCGACCGTCAGCGCCCGCTGCAGTTGCGGCGTGAAGATCGAGCGGTCGCCGGTCGTTTTCCAGTAGACGTACGCCAATCGAATGGGATACAGCAGCGAGTCCATCTCGAATTTGCGCTCGCTAATCTGGTAATCTTTGGTGAACGCGTTTGCGTAGGGATCGATGAGGATGTATTTCGCCTGGCGCGCAATTGCGCCGCGCAGCATATTCCGAACGTAAGAATCCGTGATGGCCAAGCCGATGTACGGCGTCAGGACGGCGCTCGAATCGCGCAGCCACTCTCCATCGATGTCGCCCGTCGAAACAAACGTCGTGCCGTCGGGTTCGATCGTGGTGTGCCGGCTGTATGCCTCGTCATAGGCGCGCTGGTAGATCTGCTGCAGCGTCACCGCAACCGCCGGCGGCGCGTTAGGGATTTCAACAGTAGGAGAGGCAATAGCTCCGCTCGACGGTGCAACCAGCCCAAGGGCGAGGGCCGACGCCGCGGCAATACAAGCGACTCTCACGTACTGGAGCCTATCCAAAAACCCGCCTTCAGACGTTTCAATCCAACGTCTTTATTGGCATAATGAATTCAGCGAATTACCGCAAACTACCTAGAACGACCAAGAAAGAGAGTTCGCCCATCACGCGTCACCGCAGTATTGTCGGCCTGGGCCTGGCAGCGGCGCTCGTGATTGCACTGCCGGCCAAGGCAGACCAGCGCTACAGTGTCAGCGGAAACGATCGCTACCGGATCGGATCCGCGGACCTGCAAAGCAACATTTCCTACAGCGGCACGCAGCAGCTAACGGTTCGGCGCGCCGCGAATCAGACGCAGTTCAGAGCGGAAGCCAAGTACGTGCGCGTGGATGAAAGCGGGAGCGTTCCCGCGCATGCGGCCTACGCGCAGGTTCTCACGCCGCAAGGCGAGCTGCAAGACCTCACCGACTCCGATCCCGACTACCTGACGGTTCTCAACCAGCCTTTCGCAATCGAACTGGACCAGGAAACCTTGCACGATCTGATGCGCCTGCAGGGACGCGTGCCCTTCGATTTTCCGGCTCCCATCATGGGCGGAAGGTTGCGCGGCTATCTGCAGCGCGGCGCCAGCGGGCGCGTCGCGGCCCAGCCGGCGCTGGCCGTGAATTTTGACGCCGCCGGGCCGATGTCCGGACCCTTGCCCGACCGCAGCACGATGGCGATGCGCGGTACGATGCGCATGCGCGGCACGGCCTACTATGCACTTCAAGGCGTCCCTATTCTGCTGGCGCTGCGCGAGACGCTGACGATCTCGGGGACGCTCCAGAGCGGCAACCAACACTCGCCGGTAACGATTATTTACGAGCGTTCGATCAAGGCACAGCCGGACTTGCCCTCGACGACCCAAGCCGACTCACACTAGACTGCGGCCAGTAACTCAACGGTCATCGGGTGCGTGAACGGCACCTCGCGCAAGTGCACGAGCGGCGTGAAGGCCAAGTGGTTTTGGTGGCAATCGATCAGCATCTCGATTCCGCGCTTTACTGAGCTGGTCTCTTCGATATATTTGTTGAGCTTTTTCACGATGTAGCCGCACGGATCGCGCAAGAGTTTCGCGTAGTACGGGTCGTCGGTGAGGCCTTGCGAACTGACGCCCGCTTTGGGCACGAGCCATACAAACCACGGATCTTCGTTTTTTCGGTAGCCGATGAGGACCAAGGGTATAGCTCGTGAGGAATCGAGCGCCGGGAGAAAACTGCACATCGTGTACGCATCGAATGAAACTTCCCGTGGCTCGATCGCTTCCATCAATCTCTACCCCCATCAAGCAAAAACCGCTCGCCGCGACGCGCGACGAACGGTTAAGTTTTCTCTATGAACGCTTGAGGCGCCATGGCGGACGGGTTCGCCCAGCCCTATGTGAAACCTTCGCGGCAGGCCGCGGTGTTGGGACGCGTATATGAGCGCTCTCGCCCCGCTCCTGAGGGAGTACTACGTGCCGCCTCCGGCACAGAAAAAGGCGACCAAGCGCATTGGCGCTCCGGGTACCGATCGCTTCGACAGCATCGTAGACGAATACGAGCGCCGGCTCTATGGCTTCGCCTTGCGCATGACGGGCAACCGCGAAGACGCCGAAGAGATCGTGCAAGACGCGTTCGTGCGAGCGTATCGCGCGCTCGCAAAGATGTCGCCCGAACAGCGCGCGGAGCTGCGGCTGCAGCCCTGGCTGTATACGATTACCTTGAACGTCACCCGGAACCGGCTGCGCGGAAAGCGGCCCACAAATGTCGCGCTCGACTCCCTGGCCGACCCCGACGCGCTGCTCCGCGGCTCGCGCCACGATGGCCCGGCGCAGCCTGAAAACATCCTCGAGCGAAACGCCGATATGGCGCTGGTGGAGCGAGCGCTCCTCCAACTCCCGATGCATCTGCGCGCCGCAGCCACGCTGCGGTTCATCGAAGGCCGCAGCCATCCGGAGATCGCCGAAATCCTTAACCAGCCGATCGGAACCGTGAAGTCGCACGTGCATCGGGCCGTGCGCATTCTACGGCGCATCCTCGGCCCGCAAATCGGCAGAACCGTGCCGGAAGGAGCCACTGTCCATGCGATGTCGTGAAGTCGAAGCGCTGTGGGATGATATCCGTGAGGGTATGCCCCCGCTGCGTGCCGCCGTCCACAATCATCTGCGTGCTTGCCAGAAGTGTCAGGATTTGTACGAACAATACGAAGGCGTCGCATACTGCCTCTCGTGCCTGCCGCAGCCCGAACCCTCGTGCGATCTCGCAAAGCGCGTGATCGAACACATCGCAACCTTGCGAGACAAGTATCGCAGCACGCCGATCACGCTGACGTGGGTGCGCACGCAAATCGGCCGCGTGTACGTCGGGTACAAGGGAACGCGCATCGCGTTCATCGGCCTCGACCGCGGCGACGGGCCCGACAAAGTGCGCGAGCAGATCGAGCACAGGCTGCACCGCCACGTCGACCAGGGTCAAACACCGGACTGGCTGCAGAAAATTTTTGACGATTATTTCAAGACCTGGCACGTGGACGAAGACAAGATGGACATCAGCGATCTGACGCCGTTCGAACAAGAAGCCCTCAAGGCCGCGTACAGCATCCCGCCGGGTGAAGTACGTTCCTACGCCTGGGTCGCGCAGACCATCGGGCGTCCGCGTGCGGCGCGCGCGGTCGGCCAAGTGATGGCGCGCAATCCGCTGCCGCTCTTCTTTCCCTGCCACCGCGTGGTCGACTCCAGCGGCGCGCTGCACAATTACGGCTACGGCATCGAGATGAAGGCGCGCTTGCTGACGATGGAGGGCTATCGCCCGCAGCGCTGAACGTCGATCGTCAAATTAGTCCGCAAGTTCCCTCAGATACAGATCAACGAGGGCTAACAGCCGGACGGAGGAGGTGGTCATCGTAAGCAGCGATAGTAATAGGTTTTCTAAAGTTACGATGAACGGAGGTGCCGCCCCGTAAGGCGGCACCCAAATGCCACTAATCCAGCCGGCTCAAGGAGCCGGCTTTTTTTCACCTAACCTTTTTGATAAGTGTCTAATGCGGTTCTCGTTACGGGGTTCGAGCCATTCGGCGGCAGCAGCGTCAACCCCAGCGAACTGGTCGCGCGCAGTCTCGAAGGGCGCCTGATTGCGGGGCGTCTTGTCGTCACGCGAATCTTTCCCGTGGAAACGGCGGGGATTCCGGAACTTCTGCGGCGAGCATTCGCGGAAGAGCAACCAGATTTGGTCCTCTGCACGGGGCTGGCGGCCGGCCGCACCGCGGTCTCGCTCGAGCGCGTGGCGGTGAACATGCTCGATTTCGAACAGCCCGACAACACCGGTGAGGTTCGCAAGAACGAACCCATCCTGCGCGGCGGACCCGACGCCCGGCTCTCTCCCATGCCGATCGCGGAGATCGTCGATGCGTGGCAGCGCAACGGCATTCCGGGCTATGTCTCCAACTCGGCCGGGACCTATGTGTGCAACCAGGCCCTTTATGAAGCGCTCGGCCTGGCGGAGTCCGTCTCGCCTCCCGTCACCGCGGGCTTTATTCACCTGCCGTATCTGCCCGAGCAAGCCATTGCGGCCGGACCGGGAAACAGTCCATCGATGTCACTAGAGTTAATGACGCACGCCGTCGAGCTGGCGATCGCCGCCACGGTCCCATGGATCGAAAGGCGCAACGCCGGCAGGCAAGCTGCGGCGGCCGGAGTTTAAGGAGCAGCATCTGAGCGACCCCCGCACCGCCGCCATCCCCGACGTTCACGGACACGCCAAGGGCGAGCACAAACCGTTTGCCGAGGAACGTCCTATCGCGTATTCCGCGCGCATGCTCTTCTTATGGTTCTATCACGCGTGCCACCGGGGGTGGCCGCGTTTCATGATGGTCTCCGACCATATCAACTACCTCACGTTCGAAGATCCCGGCGCGGTCAACACCGTCCGGCGAGCCCTCAAGCTCGCTGAGGCGGGCGATCTCTACGGCGCGGCCGAAACGGCCGGCGTCGACGTGGCCCATGCAGCCGTCGTCTCCGAAGGTTTGCGCCGCGGGATGCGCTTTTCGATCGGCGCGGAGATCGACAATGATCCGCGCGCCAGACCTGACGCGCAAAACATCGTCGATGCGATGCGTCCGGACGGCATGATTCGTTCGGTGCACTTTCTGACGATCGAACATCCCGAAAAGGGTCCCGATTGGCAGTGGCCGTTCGACAATCCTGAATTCAAAGATCTGTTCGCGGTCGTCGGCACCCAAAAAACGTGGGAGCTCTACATCGCGAAGCTGATCGAAGATATCGAAAAACTTCCCGGCCAGATCGTCGCGCACATCTACGCGCCGGCGACGTTCGGAAACTGGCCGGACATGAAACGCCTCGAGCAGTACGAGAACCGCGTCCTGGACGCGTGCGCCGCGCGCGGGCTGGCAATAGAGATCAACACGCGCGTGCTCTACCGCGATCATCCGCACGATCAAAAACAAAAGTATCGCGAGTCGCTCGTGCGGCTGCTCAAAAAGGCCAAAGCCAAGGGCGTCGGCGTTGCGGTCGGTTCGGACGCGCACAGTCCCAAAGATCAGGGCGCGGGTTTTGAGATCGTGCTCAAACTGCTCGATGAAGCGAAGATCAACGAGCTCGTCTTTCCGGTCGGCGGCAGGCTTGCGCGCGTCGCACTACGCGCAACCAAAGAGCACATGCAAAAAGTTTTGTCGCGCGAGCCCGCCGTTCAGGCGGGCAGCAGCATCACCGGCTACAGCCGCGCCGAATTGGGTCTCCCCGAGCGGGACGAAGCCGAAGAGCGCGCGCTGCGCCGTAAACCACGCCGCGCTGCCGCTGCGGGCAAACGCGTCAGCCCGCCGGCTCGCACGACGAAACGGCCGGTCAAACCGCCGCGCAAAATGGTCAAGGCCGTCAAACCGGCCAAGGCCGCCAAACCGGCCAAACTCGCCAAAGTCAAAGCCGCGCCGAAAAAGAAGATCGCAAAGAAATTGAAAGTCGCCAAGAAGCCCGTGCGCAAAGCCGCGGCCAAAGCGCCGGCGAAAAAGAAAACTTCTCCGAAAAAATCCGCGCCCAAGAAAGCCGCACCCAAAGGCAAGAAAAAAACTCCAGCTCGTAAACGACGTTAAACTTCCAAGGAGACTTCCCCATGCCGGACATTTCGCGCGTTCGTAATATCGCCGTCGTCGGAACCCACCACGCCGGCAAAACCACGCTCATCGAAGCAATCCTTTCACACTGCGGCGCAATCGGCCGCAAAGGGGCCGTCACCGACGGAACCAGCACGACCGATTACGAGCCCGAGTGCATCGCGCACGCGCAATCAACGACGGTCAGCTTCGCCCACTGTACGGCGGACGGCCCTTCGACAGGCTCAGGAGACATCACACTCGTCGATTGCCCCGGCTTCATAGACTTTTTCGAGGAAACGAAACTGGCGATCTCCGGCTGCGACGCGGCGGTCGTTGTCTTGGACGGCGAGCCGCTGCGCGTTCCGCAGACGCAAGCACTGATCGACTTCATCGAATCGCGTAAGATGCCGCACCTGTTCGTCGTGAACAAGATGGATCGCCCCGGTTCGGATTTTGCGCGAACTCTTGAGGCATTGCAAAACGCATACGGCCGCCACGTGGTGGCCGAGCAATTGCCGATCGGCGCGGCGGAGAATTTCAAAGGGTTCGTCGATTTGACTGACTCCAAAGCGCACGTGTACGACGGCGCGGGCGAGAAGGATGGCGAGGTCCCCGCCGACATGCAGGATCGCGTAGCGCAAGCGCACGCGCAATTGCTCGAAGCGATCGCGGACTTCGACGATCATTTAATGGAGGAGCTGCTCGAAGGCGTCGAGCCGGCGATCGAAGAGGTCGAGAAAGATCTTTGCGTGGAGTGCGCCCACGATCAAATAGTGCCGGTGCTCGTGGCCGCCGGCCTGCCCGGTTACGGCGTTTCCGGGCTCGTGCGCGCGATGGAGAAATGGTTCCCGTCGCCGGCCGATGCGCCGGTCCTCGACGCTGAAGGGCGGCCGATCGAACCCAAAGCCGATGGTCCGGTCATCGCGCAAGTCATCAAGACCTCAATCCACCCGCAGTCGGGCAAACTCTCGATCGTGCGCATTGTTTCCGGTACGCTCAAGTCCGATGCAACACTGACCGACATCACGAAGGGCGGCGAGAAAGTGCGCTCCGGCGGGCTCTACCGCTTGCAAGGCAAAAAGGTGGAAGCAGTTCCCGAAGCCGGCCCGGGAAGCATCGTTGCGATCGCGCGCTTGGAAAGCGTCGCCACGGGCGACACGCTGACGGAAAGCAATTTCAAAGTGCTCTTGCCGCGCGTGCCCGCCAACGAGCCCGTTTTCGCCGTCGCAATCCGCCCGAAAGAGCGCATGGACGAAGCCAAGATCTCGCAGATGCTGGCGCGCATCGTGGACGAAGATCCGTCGCTGCGCCTGGAGCGCGCGCCCATCACAAACGAACTCTTGCTGATGGGCAATGGCGAGCAGCACGTCTCGATTGCGGTCGAACGGCTCACGCGCAAATACAAAGTCGAAGTCGTCATCGCGCCGCCCATGATCCCGTACCAAGAGTCGATCACCGCCGGGACCGAAGTGCACGCACGGTATAAGCATCAAACCGGCGGCCACGGACAATTCGGCGATGTCTGGTTGCGCTTCCAGCCGCAGGATCGCGGGCATGGCGTTACCTTCGAAGTGAAGATCGTCGGCGGTGTCGTTCCGCGCCAATTCTTCGGGGCGGTCGAAAAAGGCGTGCGCGAAGCGCTGATGCACGGCAGCGTCGGCGGCTATCCGGTTACGGATTTGCACGTCGTGCTCTTTGACGGCGCCTACCACGACGTCGATTCGAGCGAACAAGCCTTTAGGACAGCAGGCGGCATGGGCGTACGCGACGCCATGCCCAAATGCAATCCCGTCGTGCTCGAACCGATCGTGCACGTCGCCGTCACAGTTCCCTCAAACTACACGTCGTCGGTCATGCAGCAACTCACCGGTAAACGCGGGCAAATCCTAGGCATGAATCCGGCCGACAAGCCGGGCTACGATACGGTTGAGGCCTACGTTCCGCAGGTCGAACTCGCACGCTACATCACCGAATTGCGCACTGCGACCCAGGGCCTGGGAACGTATTCCTGGCGCCACGAGCGCTTCGACCCCGTTCCGGGTAAATGGACTGCTCCGAAAGCTGCGGTATAAAAATGAAGTACGTATTGGCTCTGGCCGCGATCGCGTCGCTGCTCGCCGGCTGCACGAAAACCGCGGGGCCCAGCGCCACTACCACGCTGTCGTGCGGAGCGCCCGCCGATCCGCCGGCCGCCGGCGCGCAGCGCGGCACCCTTCGCGTCTCGATTCAGCAAGACATCAAGAACCTCAATCCGCTGCTCAGTTCGAACACGACCGACGGCATGATCATGTTCCTCGCGTTCCTGCCGCTCTTGCACGCCAACCCGAAGGGCGAGCCGGTAGCGTCCGCGGGACTCGCGGCGGAGGTTCCTACGCTCGAAAACGGCGGCATCAGCCAAGATGGTCTCACCATAACGTACCATTTGCGCAAGAACATCAAATGGACGGACGGCGTTCCCGTTACGAGCGGGGACGTCAAGTGGTCGTGGCAAGCGATCATGAGCAACAGCAACAACATCATTTCGCGACACGGCTACGATTTCATCAAAAGCGTAGACACGCCCGACGACTACACCGTCGTCGTTCATCTCGTGCGGAAGTTTGCCCCAATCATCAACACGTTTTTCGCCGACAGCGACCAGCCGTATCCCGTCGTGCCGGCGCACGTGCTCGCCAAGTATCCGAACATCAACACAATCCCGTTCAACTCGGCGCCGACCGTCAGCGACGGGCCGTTCAAGTTTCAACAGTGGGCGCACGGCGATCACATCACCTATGTGGCCAACGACAACTTCTTTGCGGGCAAGCCCGGGCTGGCAAAGATCGTCATAAAAGTCGTGCCCGATGAAAATACAACGCGTGCGATGTTGCAAACCCACGCGCTCGACTGGATGTTCGAAGCGTCGTTGAGCAACTACCCGCAAGTCAAGAACATTCCGGGCGTCTGTTTGGCGTGGGTTGACGTGAACGGCTACGAAGACCTGCAGCTCAACGTCGAGAAAGGCCAAACGCTGCACGACATGCACGTGCGCCGCGCGGTTGCCTATGCGATCGACAAGCAGCGCATCGTCAACACGTTGACGTTTGGGCAAACGCGGGTTGCGGTTGAAGACCAGCCGTGGTGGATGTGGTCGTACTATCCCAACGTCATGCAATATCCGCCCAACGTTCAAGCCGGCCGTCGCGAGCTGCTGGCGGCCGGCTACAAGCCGCGAGCCGACGGCATCATGATGAAAAACGGGCAGCCGCTAACCCTCACATTGGTCAGCAACAACAGCAACGTGACGCGCCGTAAGAACAGCATCGAGATGCAGCAGATGCTGCGCCAAGTCGGCATCGTTGCCGACATCAAGTACTACCCGGGCGACATACTCTTCGCGCCGGTCGGCGAAGGCGGCATTCTGCAGGGCGGCAAATTCGATTTGAGCCTAGCCGGCTGGTATGCCGGAATCGATCCGGACGATGCTTCGCAATATGCGTGCGCGAACGTCGCGCCCAAGGGCTACAACTACTCGCGCTACTGCAACTCAGATATGGAAGCAGCGCAAAAGATCGCGCTCAACAGCTACGATCGTCCGACGCGCAAGAAAGCGTATGAGCTGATCCAAACGTATCTAGCGCGCGATCTCCCGGAGATTTATCTTTACTACGAGCGGGCGATGCACCCCATCAGCATTAAATTCAAGGGTTTCGCGCCAAATCCGGCGACTGAATCCTGGAACGCCTGGCAGTGGAGTATTTAGGCTCCAGCGACTCGCTGGGGCGCCTTCCGGACCTCAACTGGCTGCGCAAGATCATCGTCGAGCGCGCGCTGACCCGTGGGGACTATATGCTTTCGGGCGGCACGCGCAGCGACTACTATATCGACAAGTTCCGGCTCTTCTCCGACCCGCACGTGCTGCGGCGGATCGCCCGGCTCTTCGTGCCGGTGATCGCCGACGTCAATCCGGATCTGATCGGCGGCACGGAGCTCGGCGGCGTTGTGATCGCCACCGCCGTTTCACAACTGGCGAACCTTCCGATGATCGCCGTACGCAAAAAACCGAAAGGCTACGGCGCTTTCGCAGGCGATTATGTTGAAGGCGCGTGGGAACCGGGACAAAAAGTGCTGCTGCTCGAGGACGTCGTCACGACCGCGCGCGAGCTGCTGGCAGCCAAAGATCGACTCGAAGAACTCAAACTGCGCGTAACGTGCTGCGCCGTCGTGAGCCGCGGTCTCGCTCCTGTGCGCTCACTGCTGCAATTTTCGCTTCCGCGGAGCGACGCCAAGACCGAGAACTAACGCTTGTCATCCTGAGGAATCGAAGGACCCTGAGCGAAGTCGAAGGGCTTCCTAGTGTCATCGCACCGCAGTGAAAGGTTAATGCGCGCGGCTCTTCCCAGTGTCATGGTGAGCTTGTCGAACCACCCCCGAGCAGGGCGCTCAGCGCCCGTGACGAGGGGACTCACTAAGGTAACGAGTTGTAAACGTCCTCGGCGTGGCCCTCGACGCTAACCTTCGGCCAAACCTTGCGGATCGTACCGTCTGCGTTAATCAGAAACGTGGTACGCGCATCCACTCCGAAAGCTTCGTACATCTTGCCGTCCGTGTCCGCGATGAGCGGAAACGGGAAGGAGTATTTGGCTTTGAATTTTTGGTGGTTCGCGACGGAGTCTTTGCTGACTCCGACGATTTGGGCATCCTTCGCTTGAAAGCGGTCGATGGCGTCGCGAAACTGCGACCCTTCGCTCGTTCAACCCGGTGTGTCGTCTTTGGGATAGAACCATAAGACGAGCGGCTTGCCGAGCAGCTCGCGCGTATTGAATTTCTTGCCTTCATCGTCGACGACGTCGAGTTCGGGCATCTTGGCGCCTTCAGTCAGCATATTCTCTCTATACGGCACTACGGGCTAGCTCGGCCTGCGCGATCAGCCTCGTATAGCTCGGGCGGTCGACAATGAAGAGAATGCTCACGAGGAAAACGAGCATGAAGGCGATGGCGCTGCCAAACGCTGCCGGGAAGCCAAAGTTGGTCGCAATCCAGGTAAGGATGAGCGAATTGAACGCACCCATGATGTTCAGGGCGCCATTGTACACGCCGTAGACGAAGCCGGTCGAGGCTTGATTTGGGGAGATGTCGATAATATTCACCGCCCAAGCGCCGACGGTCAAGTTCATCATCAGTTCCGCGAGCCCGATCAGCACCGCCGTCAGGCCGCCAAGCCCCGCCCGCGCGCTAAAAATTGAAAGCACCATGCACAGCATCGTGACGACCATTGGCGCCGCAGTGCCGATGCGACGCGCGGTGAGCCGATCATAGTGCTTGACCAACCGATCGTTAAAGGGGCCGGAAAGAATGAACCCCGCAAAGCCGAGCAGCGCGCCGAGACTCGCCCACGCCGAACTCTTCAGAATGCTCATATGGAACGTGTAAAACATGTAGCTCGGCACCCAGTATAAAAACGTAAACAGAATGTATCCGAACGTCATGTAGACGAGCAGCATCCCGAAACCGGTGCGACTCAGGAGAACGTTCTTAATGCCGGGCCAGTCGGCTTTCTCGTCGTGGGCCGCGCGGTTGCCGATGTGAGCAATTTCTTTTACGTTGACGCGCGGATCAAGGGCCGGCCGGTCGCGCACGATAAAAATCCAGAACGGCAGAATCAGCAACCCGGCCAAACCAAATACAATGAACGTCCACTGCCAGCCGAATCGCACGAGAATCAAGCCGGCCAGCAACGTGCCGACGGCCGGGCCCAAAAACTGACCGGATCCCGCCCACGTGTAGAGCGTCGAACGTTCTCCGGGCGCGGCCCACGCACTCGCGCACTTTGCATTGATCGGCCAGATCGCTGACTCGCCCGCGCCCATTAAGGCGCGGACGCCAAACCACCCGGCGAGCGTCCCGGCGAAGGGCGTGGCGATGGTAAACGCCGACCACCAGCCGAGCGTGAGCGGCAACGACCAGCGCAGACCCAGCCGATCCGCCAGCCAGCCGCCGGGGAAATTGAAGACGGCGTAGGCGATTCCCCAGGCGAATGCGATCGCACCGATCTGCTCCAAACTGAAGCCGAACTGATGCCGGATCGCCGGGATCGAGACCGAAAAATTCACCCGGTCCATGTAATTGACGAAGACACTCAAGAACATGAGCAGGAAAATGAGATATCTTCGCTTGGTCATGGCTCTGAAACTATCGAGAAAGAGCGGGCAAACTCCTAGCCGAAACGCTGATGGACAAGGGAGGATCCTAATGCGCCGTTTGGTCACCGTGCTTGCTTTGATCGTGTCGTCGGTATGCGCGGGGTCGCCTCGTTTGCAGGCCTCGCCCTTGCCCAAACTCGACCACATCGTCGTGATCATGCTGGAAAACCACAGCGACGCGAGCATCATCGGCGATCCCGCGGCGCCGGCCATCACACAGTACGCCAAACAGTACGCGTACGCGGCAAATTTCTACGGCGTCACCCACCCAAGTTTGCCGAACTACATAGCGATAACGTCCGGTTCCAACTGGTACAGCAATTCGGACGATCCCACGCAGCGGTTTAACCACTGGAATCTGGTGGACGCACTCGAAGCTCACCACGTCTCGTGGAAGGCGTACATGCAAGGCCTGCCGTCGCCGGGCTTCGCAGACAACTTCTATCCGGCCAATGAAAACACGGCTCTGTACGTCATCCGTCACGATCCGTTCATGCTTTACGACGATGTGCGGAACAATCCAAAACGGCGCGCAAAAGTCGTGCCGCTGGATTGGCTGAGCGCCGATGCCAAGCGCGGCACGCTTGCGCAATTCATTTGGATCTCGCCCGATGTCTGCAAAGACATGCACGGCACGCCGGAGGAACCGTGTCCGTACGCCGGGGATTCGGCCCTTCGGCGCAGCGGAGACGACTTCGTCAAGCAATGGGTCCCCGTTCTGTTGCATGCTAAGGGCTGGACGAAACGTTCGGTGATTTTCATTTTAACAGACGAAACGACGTACAACGGCGATAAGACCACGGGCGGATGGCTCAATGCCGACGGGTGCTGCGATTCACCGGTGCTGCCGCCGGGCACGGATCTGTTGCCGAAAGGCGGCACGTACGGCGGCGGCAAGATCCCATTCATCGCGATCGGCGGCAACGTGAAGCGCGGCTATACCTCCACCGTTGCGTACAATCACTACTCGGTCTTGCGGACGATCGAAGACGCGTGGGGTCTGGAGCGCTTAGGTTTTACGTCGGATGTGGAAAACGTCCGCACGTTAGCGGATTTATTCGCTATTCCGCTTTAAACTGCGAGAGCGGCACGATGTACAGGAGCTGGTCGTCGGCCTCCGTCTCGGCAAAATCGCGAATCGGGCGCAGCCTTCCGGCTCGCCACGCGTAAAGCGCGACCGTGCCCTCAGCGCGCGGAAGCCGGTCCGACGCGCTGCGCACGCCGATGTTGAAACTCTCGCCCGCAAACGCAACGCGCCCGCGCGTCCCCGGAAAGCGCGCCAAGCCGGCGATCATCGGAGCGGTCTCTGCAGATTCAGGCGATCGTCGCTCGAGACCGGGATGATGCACACCGCGCCCGCAACGCCTGCAGCGCGCAGCGCTTCGTCGTCCGCAGGCCATAGCTGGACCACGTCGTGCCCACGCGTCGCGCGCAGCTCATCGCAGACGCGCAGGGCAAGGTCATCGCCGCCAACGACAATAATCAAAGGCAGCTCACGCATGAACGAATCTTCGGCAGACTCCCTAAAGCTCCGCCGCGCGCATCCGCTCGCGATCTCCCTGATCGCGCGATTGCGTGCCATTCCTCATGCCCGGATTCTAGAAATCGGTTCCGGGAGCGGCCGCAACACGGAGGCGTTAGAAGCTGCCGGGTTTGAAGTCGATTCGATTGCCGACGGCGAGGAGATCCGTGTTCGCGATAGCTACTACGACGGCGCGCTTAGCACACACGCGCTTTTGCATGGAACGCCCGGCACCGTCGCAGCGAATCTCGATTCGATTGCGCGCTCGCTGAAGACCGGAGCGCCCTTGCACGCGACGTTCGCCTCAACGCGCGACGCACGGTTTGGAAAAGGCGTGCGGATCTCGAAACACGTTTTTGCTGCCGAAACAGGCGACGAGGCCAACGTTCCGCATGTGTATTTTACGGACGAGGAATTGCGTTCGCTCTTAGAGTCGCGATTCAGCGTCGAGTCGCTTCAGGAAACGGCCGCCGATGCAATCATTGGGCAATGGGCGCATCGCGAACCCCTGCACGGCGTCATGCACTGGTTCGTCCGCTGCGTGGCTAAGGTTTAGTTTTTCTCGACCGTGATGAGATCGCGCATCGGGCTCGACGCGTTGGCGTAAAGCCGCTTCTCCGTCCGTCCCGCTAAAAAGGCGAGCCGCCCGGCTTCGATGGCGCGCTTCATCGCCTCGGCCATCAGTACCGGCTCTTGGGCAGCGGCAATGCCGGTGTTCATCAGCACCGCGTCCACCCCGAGCTCCATCGCAATGGCTGCATCGCTCGCCGTGCCAACGCCGGCATCGACGATCACCGGAATGTTGGCGCGCTCTTTGATGATGCGAATCGAATAGGGATTGCAGACGCCGAGGCCGCTGCCGATCGGCGCGGCCAGCGGCATGACCGCCGCACAGCCTAATTCTTCCAATTGTTTGCACGCAACCGGGTCATCGATAATGTACGGCAGAACGGTAAAACCGTCGCGCACGAGTTCGGCCGCGGCCGCCAGCGTTTCACGCGTGTCCGGATAGAGCGTCTGCGAATCGCCGATGACTTCGAGTTTGATCAGATCCGTTTCAACCAGTTCGCGTGCCAGTTGCGCCGTCAGCACGGCTTCTTTCGCGCTGTAGCAGCCCGCCGTGTTCGGCAAGATCGTGTAACGGTTGCGATCGATGTAATCGAGCAGCGTTTTGCCGCTCTTGTCGTCGAGATTGATGCGTCGAATAGCGACCGTCACCATCTGCGCGCCGCTGGCCGCATGCGCGGCTTGCATCACTTCGAACGACGGGTATTTTGCCGTGCCGACGATGAGCCGCGAAGTGAACTCTCGCTGGCCGATTCGCAGGGTATCTTGCGCCCTATCCACCCGCCACCGCCCGAATGATTTCGATGCGGTCGCCATCCCGCACGACTTCGTCGGCAAACGCCGCCCGCCGCAGGACTCGATCGTTCTTGGCGACTGCAATGCCGCGCTCGGGCGCGGCGAGGTGGGCCAGCAAGCCTTCCATCGTCAGGCCTTCCGGAAGCTCGCGCAGCTCGCCGTTAATCGTCGCCTTCATCATCTGAACGTTTTACATGTTGGTATAGACTGGGCCCTCCCCGCCTTGCGGGGGTACCCAAGTGATGATCTGGTAGGGGTCCATGATGTCGCACGTCTTGCAGTGGACGCAGTTGGTGAAGTTGATCTGCAAGCGCCCTTCGACTTGTCCGTTTGATTTTTCGTAGAACGGCTCATACACTTGCGCCGGGCAAAAGTACTGACACGGATTGCCGTACTCGACCGTGCAGCGATCGCGGCAGATGTCGAAGTCCGCGACCTTCAAATGGCTCGGCTGATTTTCTTCGTGCGTCACGCCGCTGTTGTAGACGTCGGTGAGTTTTCCGAACGTCAGCACGTTGTCGACTTTCGCGCGCGGCGTCTCCTTAGGCCTGTAACCGGCCTTTTCCATGCGCGCATACCCCTCGGTGCCGTGCAATTTGTTCTTGATGCCGAAACCGCGCCCGCCGGTCACCATGCCGAGGCCGACATTGAGCATGCCGGCAATCAAACCGCCCTCGAAACCCTGATGAAAATTGCGCGCCGCGAAGAGCTCTCGATAGGCCCACGAGTTTCTGAATTTGCTTTCGATTGCCGAGAGCTGCTCGGAACCGAAGTTGCCGGCCTGTAGCGCTTCAAAGGCCGTCTCCGCCGCCAGCATCCCCGACTTCATCGCCAGATGGATGCCCTTGAGGCGCATGCCGTTGAGGAAACCGGCCGAATCGCCGATGATGAGCAACCCGTCGCTGTACATGCGCGGCATCGCGAACAGTCCGCCTTCCGGAATGGCCTTGGCGCCGTACCGGACGAGCGTCGCGTCTTGCAGCAGCGCGCGCACCGCCGGATGCAGTTTAAAACGCTGCAACTCGTTCTGCGGATCGGTGGTCGGGTTGCGGTAATCCAAGCCCGTCACGAATCCCACGTCCAGGATGTCGTTCTTCATGCCGTAGATGAAGCCGCCGCCGAATGTATCGGACGGCAGCGGATAACCCAGAGTGTGAACCACGCTTCCGGGCTGCACCCGGCCGGGCGGACATTGCCACAGCTCTTTGACGCCCGCGGCATACACTTGTGGTTCTTTTCCCGCGTCGAGATTCAAACGCGGCGTCGCCTGCTTTACCAGCGTTCCGCGCGGGCCCTCGCCGAGCACGACGATTTTCGCGAGAATATCTGCGCCCGGTTCATAGTTCGGTTTGGGGTTGCCGTTCTTGTCTAGCCCTTTGTCACCGATGCGCACGCCGATCACGCGATCGCCGTCCCACAACAATTCCTGCCCCGGAAAAGCCGGGAAAACTTGTGCGCCGGCAGTTTCGGCCTTCGCTCCGAGCCACTTAGCGATCTTCTGCAGCGACGCAACGTACTTGCCGCGATTGTTGAGCATCGGCGGATTGATCGGCGCTTTGATTTTCGCTTTCTCGGTAAGGAACCAAAGCTGATCGCTCGTTACCTCCGATTCAACCGGCGCGTCATTGCGCCAATCGGGCAAAAGCTCGTCGAGCGCCTTCGGATCGAGCACCGCTCCGGAGAGCCCGTGACTGCCGATCTCGCCGCTCTTGTCGATCACCAGGACTTCCAGCTCGCGCCCGGCGGCTTTCGCCAGTTGCATCAGGCGAATCGCGCCCGCCAAACTGGCCGGGCCGGCGCCCACGAAGAGAACGTCTACTTCGAGCGATTCGCGTTCCGGCATAAACCCGCGTTTCGCGGGCGGACGAGCCCATACCTTAGCCGAATCTGCGCGTCACGTGAAGATACAGGTTGGTGTTATGGGCTCCGCAGGCGGCGCGATTTCCGACGCCGAGCTGGCGCTTGCGACCCGGATGGGACGGCGGATCGCCGAACGCGACTGCACGATCGTCACGGGCGCCTGCCCGGGCTTGCCGCATGCCGCCGTCCTCGGCGCGCACGAAGCCAACGGAATAAGTCTCGGCGTCTCACCCGCGCTCTCACCCGAGGAGCACGTCAACGTCTACGGATCGCCGCTGCAACCGTACACGACGATGGTTTTCACCGGTTCGGGTTTGATGGGCCGCGAGACGCACAATATCCACAGCTCCGACTTTGTGCTGTTCGTGGGCGGCCGCAGCGGTACGCTCGGCGAGTTCTGCATCGCCTACGACGAAGGCAAACTGATCGGCGTGCTCACCAACTCCGGCGGCATCTCGAATGAGTTCTTGCGAATCGCGGCTTTGGTCCAGAAAGACACCGGCTCGATCCTCATGTCCGACGACAATCCGGAGGCGCTGGTCGATCGCTGTCTCGACAGGTATCGCAGCGAATCAATTCCCAGTTCGCAAGCCTTCGATCGCAATGCTCAGTCGGTCATGCCTTCGCCGCGCCCGCGTCTGCGTATCGTGCAGGAATCGAGTGGCTGAACTTACGTTTGTGGGCGCTGCCGGCACCGTTACCGGAAGCAAACATCTGCTCAGCAGCCAGGGCAAAAAACTCTTCATCGATTGCGGGCTCTTCCAAGGAACCTCCGATATCGTCGCGCTCAACAGCGTGCCGCTGCCGGTTCAGCCGGCACAACTCGATGCGGTCATTATCACGCACGGGCACGTCGATCACATCGGCTATTTGCCCAAATTGGTGCGCGATGGTTTCAAGGGACCGATCTATGCGGCGACGCCGACGCGTGCGCTGATGCGCATCGTGCTCGAGGATGCCGCGCACCTTCAGCGCCATCTGCGCAAGCGCGGTTTCCAGGAGGAGCCGTACGCGCCTCCGCCCTTCTACGACAAGTCCAACGTCCAACAAACGATTCAGCAAACGCAAACCCTCGATCTCGAAAAGCCTTTTCAAGTCGCGGGCTTCAGTGCGCTGTACAAGAATGCGGCGCACATCATCGGCTCGGCGTTCGTCACGATCGAAGTCGAAGGCAAGCGCGCGATCTTCTCAGGCGATATCGGCCGCTACAATCGCACGCTGTTGTACGATCCAGCACCGATGGGGGCGGCCGACGTCTTAGTGTGCGAGTCGACCTACGGCGACCGCGTTCATCCGCCCGACGCGCTCCAGCAACTGGGACAAACGTTGGTGGCCGGCGTGGCTCGCGGCGGCGCAATCGTCATTCCGGCGTTCGCCGTCGAGCGTTCGCAAGAAATTCTGTTTTCCATCGGACAACTGCAGCGCACGAACCCGACGCTGGCAAACGTGCCGGTCTTCCTCGACAGCCCGATGGCGGCACATGTGGACGAGCTCTTCAAGGACTACCCGGATTGGCACAAACCGGTTGCGTTCGAGACTGACGGCAAACCCTTTGGCTGCAACAACCTCACCGTCGCGGTGGAAAGCGAGCAATCCAAAGCGATCAACGACGTGCGCGGCCCGCACATTATTCTGTCGGCCAGCGGCATGGCAGCCGGCGGCCGCGTGCTGCATCATCTGCACAACCACGTCTCCGATCCGAAAGCGACGATTCTCTTCGTCGGATTCCAAGGTGCCGGCACGCTCGGGTTTCTGATTACCAACGGTGCGAAAACCATCAAAATCTATGGCGACATTCTGCCGGTTCGCGCGACCACCGGCATCATCTCAGGCTACAGCGCCCACGCCGACCGCAACGAAATTCAACAGTGGCTCGACACCTGCACGAGCAAACCCACGTATTACGCCGTGCACGGCGATCCGGTTTCAGCGCAATCGCTCTGCGATCTCGTCAAAATGAAATACAGCTGGGACGCCTATGTTGCCGCCCGCGGCACTACCGTTACTTTGTAATCCTAAAGTGTCATCCTGAGGAATCGAAGGACCCTGAGGTATCGAAGGGCGCGCGAGCACCGTCGAGGGCAGATTGCGCGGGCCTCGACTTCGCTCGGCCGTGGTTCGACAGGCTCACCATGACACGCTAAGAGCCCGCGTCGCCGAGGTCAGAGCAGCAGCAACTTCGGCGTAGCCAGCCACAGCAGAACGCCGGCGCGCGAGCTCGCGTCGGGAAGATCGACGCAGGCAAGACCGCCTTTTTTTAGGTCGACTCTAGCTCCGCCGATTAGCCGGCCGATCGTCGAACTCATGCTCGGCTCGTGGCCGACCAACATGATCGCCTTTGCGTCAGCGTGGTCTTGCAAGATCTCTTCCAACGATCCAAGATCGAAGCCGGTTCCGAGTCGCGCGTCCTCTTTGATGGCCGTAATCTTGAGCGCGCTCGCCACTATCTCCGCAGTTTCTCGCGCGCGCGCGAGCGGACTCGTAATGATCGCGTCGAGATCCAGATCCAGTTTTCGGATCGCCTTCGCTTCGCGCGCCATTCGTTCGCGCCCATCGTCGGTCAATGGTCGGTCAAAATCGCTGCCTTTTTTCCATTCACCGGGTTCGGCCGCGGCGCCGTGGCGCAAAAAGTATGTTTTCAATCGTGCGTCCATTCCAGCATCGTCTTCCATTCGTTATTTGGAAAGCGTTCTTTACTCTTGATCGTATCGACGTACTTGCGTTTGCCGCTGCGGTTGCCTTTGCCCATGAATAAACCGCCGACGAGGCGGTGGTCCCAGAAATAGAGGGCACGGTACCATTTCTTCTCTTTGTCGACCGTGAAGACGGTCTCGATGTCCTTCCGGTATTCGGGTGAAAGGCCGAATTGCGTGATCGTCTGGCCTTTGAAGAGCAAGCTCGAGTATTCCGGAACGTCATGATATTTCTCATCGCCGCCCATCATGTTCTGCGCCACGACCTTGCCGTGGGCGCCCGCGTTGTTCCAGGTGCCCATGCGATAGCGCATTTCAAGAATCGGATCGTAAAAATCGGCGATGTCGCCGGCTGCGAAGATGCCTTTGACATTTGTCTCCAAGCCGTCGTCGCAAAGAATCCCGTTCGGGCTCGTCTCCACCCCGCTGCCGTCGAGTACTTCCGTATTCATGCGCAGGCCCAACCCGACCCCGTAGCACTGCGCTTCGATCTCCGCCCCATTTTTCGTGCGAATCTTCTTCACCACGCCGTTGTCGCGTACGAATTCCGTAATTTCGTCGCCATAATGCATATGCACGCCATCGGTCTTGGCAGCTTCATCGATCAGGTTGCCCGCGATCTCGTCGAGCATGCGCGAAAGCGCGTAGGGTCCGCGCATGATCCAATGCGTCTCGACCTTGCGCGACACAAATGCTTCGGCAAGTTCGTATGCGATGAACGAGCCGCCAATTGCGACGCCGGCCTTGGCGGTTTCCAGCTCTTGCGAGATCGCCTTCGTGTCGGACATGTATTGAAAATTGTAGACATTCGCGCCGTCACATCCGGGCGCCGGATGGGGATTCGGCCGTCCGCCGGTTGCGACGAGCAAGGCGTCGTAGGGATAAGACTTGCCGCCGGCCTGAACGACGTGTTCTTCTGAAACGACCCGCTCGACGCGGGTCTCCAGGTGCAATTCGATCTTGTGTTTTTCATGCCACTCGAGGTCGCGCATGATCACTTTCTGTTCGGTGACTTGTTTGCGCAGCATCGGTGGCAGCGCGATCCGGTTATAGAGCGTGTACGGCTCGTCGGTGAATAGGATGATCGTGCACGATGGATCGTGCTTGCGCAGTTGCTCTGCTGCCGTTGTCCCGGCAAAACCGTTGCCGACGATCACATAGCGCCGAAAATCTCCAACCGAATTCACTAAAGGCCGCCATTCGCCCCTGAACGAAAACGCTCCCGTAGATGGAAGTGCGGCTCGTGCAACTGTTGGCTTCCTTTATTAGCGTCAGCGCCGATTACGCGTTGGCGCGGCTCGAATTCGCCATGCGCGATCCGGCGGCTCCGGCACCGCCGATGATCGAACGGCTGCCCGACGCCTCCGAGGAGTCACTGCGCAGTTGCTGGCCCGAAATCGAAGCCCAATTGGAAACCGCCCTTGCCTATGCGAAACACCTTCCCCCTTCACGCAGTAACGACGATGAGAAAGGCGCCACCGGCTGGCTGCGGCGGACGGTCCGCGAATTGGACCAATATGCGCGCGCCATTCGTTGGGTGCTCACGGTGACCGAACGATGAACGACGAGACTCTAGAAAAAGCCAAGCAAAAGGTTAAGGAAGCGCTCGATCAAACAAAACCGCAGATCGAAGAAGCCGCCGATCAATTGACCAAGCTCTTCAAAAAAGGCGCCGTCAAAGCCAAAGAAGCCGCGGACGCTGCCGCGCGCGCAATCCGCGACGACATCAACAAGCGTCCTTAACGGGCGCTACTGCACAAAGGTCGAGCGCAAAACAAAATAGCCCGGCACGTTTTCACAGAACGCTTTGCCGGGCGCGTACGTGGCCTTGCGCGCTTCGTTCACCACCGCCTGGTCGAGCATCGGCGTGCCGATCGGTTCCCATACCCATGCGTCAACGACGCTTCCGTCGCGATCGACTGCAACCACCACGACCGTTACGCCGGTCGGACGTGCGGACGGATCGTCGCGTCCGAGAATCGCGGGATAGTGAAACGGGCCGGGTTTAATCGTTACGACGTCGCTAAACGGCTCCGCGCACGTGGGGACGACCGGCGCGGGGACCGGCAACGCGGCCAACACGATCGGATCCTTTGAAAGCGGCGGCATCGGCCGCGCGGGATTGCGCTTGTCCTTGGGCGAGAACGGCGTCGGCGAGCAGGCTACTGTGCCGAATCGATCCCAATTCAAAAGTGCGTCGCCCTTCGCTGAGGCTTGCACGACGTACGCATAAAGCAGCGATGCAGCCGGCGGCAATTTTGCAACGATGTCATTCGACAGATAATCTTCGTGGCTAAACGTGGCGCCTTGATCGTTGTAGTCCTGTTTTAACAGCGTCAAGGCGACATCGCTAAAAGATATCGCATACCACCCTTTGGTCGTCTGGACGCGAATGACGTCGCTCACCGTGCGCGGGCTGATCGCGCCGAGCTTAAAGCGATAAGAGTTGGCGTCAACTTGCGCAGGTTCACCCACCAGCGTAGCGGGGCAGAACTCCGCGGCAGCTTGGGCTCGCGCTCCGGTGATCGAGATGAACGCTGCAAACAGGGCGCCAAACACCATGAAACTTGCAAGAAGTACCCGGCTTTTCATGCTGCGATTCTTCGCAGGGCTGCGCAGGATTTCCCTAGCGACGCAGGCGAGTACGACACATTCATGGCCGTAAAATCCGACACCGCGCCGAAGTTTGAGCGACACGGATTAAGCGACGAGCAACTCGTCGCGATGCTGCGCGTCATGATTTTGCATCGGACGCTCGAAAACCGCGGCTTCGCGCTCAACCGGCAGGGAAAGATCCCGTTCGCCTCGGCCAGCGAAGGACACGAAGCGGTGCAAGCAGGCGCGGCGATGGCGTTCGTGCGCGGTAAAGACATCCTCGTTCCGTACTATCGCGATCTCGGTCTTGATCTCGGCATCGGCCTGACGTCGTACGAAGTGATGCTCTCACTCTTCGCGCGCGCCGAAGACCACAGCGGCGGGCGGCAGTTTCCGCACCACTATGCCAGCCGCAGGCTCGGACTGTATACGATTAGCTCCGTCATCGCAGCGCAAACTTCGCATGCGGTCGGCGCGGCCTACGCGTTGAAGCTAAACAAAGAGCACGGGCGCGCCGTCCTGACGACGTTCGGCGATGGCGCGACAAGCGAAGGCGAGTGGCACGAGTCCGTAAATTTCGCGGCGGTACACAAACTGCCGATCGTTTTTCTCTGCGAAAACAACGAATGGGCGATCAGCACGCCGCTCTCCGCGCAGATGGGCCAGCCCGATATCTACAAGCGCGCGGCCGGCTACGGCATGCCGGGCGTCGTCGTCAACGGTTTCGATCCGATCGCGTGTTACGCGGTTACGAAAGAGGCGATGGATCGCGCGCGGCACGGCGGCGGCCCGACGCTGGTCGAGGCCAAGTGCTACCGCTTTTTGTCGCATACGACCGACGATGACGATCGCAGTTACCGCACGCGCGAGGAAGTCGCAGAGCGCCGCAAGGACGATCCTGTTCCAAAATTCGAGCGGCTGCTGCTCGAGCAGGGCGTGCTGACGCCCCAGGCTCTAGATGCCCTCAAGGCCTCGATTCTAGCCGAAACAAACGATGCGACCGACCGGGCCGAGGCCGTCGCCTACCCGCTCCCCGAGGACCTGTACGGCCGGCTCTACGAGGGTCCGTGGGAGCCGTGGCAATAACTTAAGCCTTGATGGCCAACACCCCGACGCAGACGCGCAAATCGCTGGAGCGCCACGGGCTTTCTGACGATCAGCTGAAGGCCATCTTCCGCACGATGCTGTTGCAGCGGCAACTCGACAACCGCGGCTTTCAGCTGAACCGTCAGGGCAAAGTGCCGTTCGCGCTCGGCAGCGAGGGACACGAAGCGCTGCAAGCCGGCGCGGCCATGGCGTTCGCGCGCGGCAAGGATATTCTCGCGCCCTACTATCGCGATCTCGGACTCTCGGTCGGCATCGGCTTGACGCCGTACGAAATCATGCTCTCGATTTTCGCGCGCGCCGCCGATCACAACGGCGGGCGGCAATTTCCGAACCACTATTCGTCCAAGCGCGCCGGGCTGATGTCGTTCTCGTCGATTCTGGCCGCGCACATTCCGCACGCGGTCGGCGCAGCGTACGCGCTGCAGTACCGTAAAGAAACCGGGCGCGCCGTGCTGGTCACCTTCGGCGACGGTACGACCAGCGAAGGCGAGTGGCACGAATCCATGAACTTCGCGGCCGTGCACAAACTGCCGATCGTTTTCTTATGCGAGAACAATCAGTGGGCGATCTCCACGCCGCTTTCGCTCCAAATGGGCCAGCCCGACATCTACAAACGCGGCGAAGGCTACGGCATGCCGGGCGAACAGTTTGACGGATTCGATCCGCTGGCAACCTACGACGCGGTCAAACGGGCAATGGAGCGGGCGCGCAACGGCGGCGGTCCGACGCTGCTCGAAGGCGTCTGCTACCGCTTCCTCGCGCATTCAACCGACGACAACGATTTGACGTACCGCACGCGTGAGGAGATCGACGAGCATCGCAAGGACGACCCGCTGCCGCGTTTTGAGAATCTGCTGCTCGAGAGCGGCGTGATAACGGCCGAGGAGGTCGCGGCGCTCAAAAAAGACGTGCTGCGCGAAACCAACGAAGCGACCGACAAAGCCGAAGCGATGCCGTTTCCGACCGCCGACGATCTGTACAAGCACATCTACGAAGGAGCCTGGGAACCGTGGCAGTAGCGACTTCTTCCTCGAAGGTGCTCAACAACGTCGAGGCCGTCCGCGACACGCTCTACGAAGCGCTCAAGAGCGACGACCGCGTCGTCATTTTGGGTGAAGACGTCGGCGCGCGCGGCAACGTCTTTCTGATCACCAAAGATTTCGTCAAAGAATTCGGCACCGAGCGGATCATCGACACACCGATCGCCGAAGCCTCGATCGTCGGCATCGCGGTGGGCATGGCGATGGAAGGCTTGCGTCCGATTGCGGAGATTCAGTTCGCCGATTTTATCTATCCGTCGTTCAATCAAATCGTCGGCGAAGCGGCCAAGACGCGCTATCGCTCCAACGGCGAGTACACGTGCCCGCTGGTCATCCGCACGCCGTACGGCGGGGGCGTGCGCGGCGCGCTTTCGCATTCCGTGTCGATCGAGGCGCTCTTCTATCACGTCCCGGGACTCAAAATTGTCGTGCCGTCATTTCCGGCCGACGTCAAAGGTTTGCTCAACGCGGCGATCGACGATCCCGATCCGGTGCTCTTCCTTGAACATAAGAAAACGTATCGTCTCATCAAAGGCGAGGTCCCGGACGGGCATTACGTCATCCCAATCGGCAAGGCGGACGTTAAGAAGGAAGGTTCGCAACTGACGGTTGTTTCGTACGGGTTATACGTGCACTGGGCACTCGAAGCCGCGAATCAGCTTGAAAGCGAAGGCATGTCGGTCGAAGTGATAGATCTGCGTTCGGTGCGTCCGATGGATCGTAACGCGATCTTACAGAGTGTGCGCAAAACGCGCAAACTGCTGATCGTTCACGAGGACAATAAGTTCGGCGGCATCGGCGCCGAGATTAGCGCGATGGTCGCCGAGGAAGCGCTCTTCGATTTGGATGCGCCGATTCGCCGGCTCGCTGCGCCCGACGTTCCCGCAATGGGCTACGCGATGCCGCTCGAGGAAGCGTATATGAGTTCGCCCGCCAAAATGGCCGACGCGATGCGCGAAATGGTGAAGTTCTAACTATGGCAACGACCATCACGATGCCGCAGCTCGGCGAAACCGTTACCGAAGGTACGGTCGAGCGCTGGCTCAAGAAACCGGGCGACGCCGTTGAAAAATACGAAGCGTTCGTTGAGGTCTCGACCGACAAGGTGAACTCCGAAGTTCCCTCGCCGGTCACCGGGACGATTAAAGAGCTCTTGGTGCAAGAGGGCGCGACGGTCGCCACGGGCACGCCGATCGCGGTGATCGATGATGTCGCGGCAGCGAGCAAATCTGCGCCGGCAACCAAGCCCGCGGAAACCGCCGTCACGCAGGAAGACCGCGAAACCGCACCGCCCAAGTCACGCGACGCGATGGCGGAAAGCGCCAACCTCGAACCGGTTCCGGGCTTCAACATTCCGCAGCTCGAGGTTAAATCTGCCGCCGCTTCGTCGGGCGCGCCGGCAATGGTTCCGCCGCGCAGCAATGGCCAACGCGAAGAAGCCGCGCTGCGTGGCGTCTCGCCAGCTGTCCGCCGTTTGGCGCGCGAGCATCATATCGATGTTCGCAACGTTCGAGGTTCGGGAACGAACGGACGCGTGACCGCTGATGACGTGCTTGCGGCTGCAAAGCTCGTTCCAAGCGGAGCCCCGAAGGCCGCACCACCGATGGAAGCGCCGCGCGCGCCGTCCAAGCCCGGTCCCGGAAACACGAGCACGTACGCCGATCCGATTCCCGGCACGACGATTCATCTCAGCAGCATGCGCCGCATCATCGCGGAGCGCATGGTCGAATCGCGCAAGACCGCACCGCATGCGTGGTCTATGGTCGAAGTAGACGTCACCAACGTCTGGGAATGGCGCAAACGCGAAAAGGACCGTTTCGAACGCGACACCGGCGTCAAGCTCACACTTCTTCCGTTCTTCATCCGCGCCGTGGTCGAATCGCTCGCCGCGTTTCCGCTAATGAATGCGAAGTTCTTGACCGAAGGTCCGTCGATCTACGTCGAAAAGGATGTTAACATCGGCATCGCGATCGGCTTGCCTGCCAATCTGGTCGTGCCGGTCATTAAGCATGCCGACAAACTTTCGATCAAAGGCATCGCGCTGGCCGCGGGCGATCTCATAGAGCGCGCGCGCAAGAATAAACTTTCAACTGACGATCTCAAAGACGGCACATTCACTGTCAACAATACCGGCGCGAACGGGTCGCTGGCCTCGGCGCCGATTATCAATGCGGGCCAAGCCGGCATCGTCACGATGGAAACTGTCGTAAAACGGCCGATGGTGCAAGACGACGATTCGATCGCGATCCGCTTTGTGATGAACTCGTGCTTATCTTTGGATCATCGCGTTGTAGACGGCTACGTCGCCAGTGGCTTCCTCGCCGACCTCAAGAAGCGTCTGGAATCAATGGGCCCCCGCGGCGCCCTCTAAGAGTTGCCGGCTGAACGATTAGTTGTCGTCCGCTAATGTTGTCATCCTGAGCGAAGCATTTCGCGTTTGGCGAAATGGCAGGTCATCCTGAGTTTGTTGAAGGGCGAAGGGCGGCCGAGCGACGTCGAGGCCCGCGTGAGGAAAGTCACGCTACTTATCCTGAAGGTTGAAGATTGGCCACTGTGGCGCGAGGTTCGACTCGAAGCATTGCGCGAAGCGCCTTACGCCTTCGGGTCCAAGCTCAGCGACTGGCAGGGAATGGGCGACACCGAAGAGCGTTGGAGAGACCGCCTTGCCTCCGTTCCACTCAATATCATCGCTCAATTAGATGGGAAGCCGGCGGGCATGGTCAGCGCTTTGAACATGGATGAAAATCGAACAGTCGAACTTATCTCGATGTGGGTCGCGCTGTTCGCACGCGGAGGGGGTGTTGGCGACGCGTTAATTCAAGGCGTGGTGGCCTGGGCGAAAGAGCACCACGCTACCCGCGTCGTGCTGGCGGTCAGAAATGACAACCAGCCCGCAATAACGCTTTATGGCCGCCACGGCTTCATCGACAGTGGGCCTGTTCCTGATCTCTCCAAAAACGCGCCGCTCGAGCGCCTACTGATCAAGCGCATAACGTCCGATTGAGTTTGCTACCCGTCACGCGGCCCTCGACTGGCTCGGGCGTCCTTCGACAGGCTCAGGATGACACATTATAAAAGACCAAAGTCCGTTTATGCAGATTCGCAAAAGTTTCCGCTTCGAGGCTGCGCACACGCTGCCGTTCCACTTGGGAAAATGCGCACGGCCGCACGGCCATTCGTACCGGCTTGAGGTCGCCGTGCGCGGGCCGCTGCAAACCGAAGGAGCGGCGCGCGGAATGATCGAGGATTTCGACGTGCTCGGAGCGATCGTCGACCGGCACGTCATCGACGCGCTCGACCACACATCGCTCAATGACACAATCGAAAATCCGACGTGCGAGCATATCGTGATGTGGATTTGGAAGCGCTTGCATCCGGTACTGCCGGCGCTCGATGAGCTCGTCCTCTGGGAAACCGAAACGGCCCGCGCCATCCTGCGTAAGAGCGATTTCACATAATGCTCCCACTCGCGGAGATCTTCTACAGCATCCAGGGCGAAGGCGAGTTCACGGGAACGCCGGCTGTTTTCGTGCGACTGGCAGGCTGCAATCTGTCATGCGATTTCTGCGATACCGACTACTCGCTAAAATTCTTCGCGAGCGCCGACGACGTTGTAGCCAAAGTACGCGAGCTCGGA
>Ga0102924_1000658_pt1 | contig 42550 bp, 43 predicted proteins | sample PaiPotPPM11metaG_FD_80116 | JGI IMG/M metagenome (GOLD analysis project Ga0102924, IMG submission 80116) | Iron sulfur acid spring bacterial and archeal communities from Banff, Canada, to study Microbial Dark Matter (Phase II) - Paint Pots PPM... ...
CCCTCCCGGTTACCATCAGGAATCCCGGATTTCGCGATCTAGGTGAACCAGCCCCCGGCCTGGGGAGTCCTACGCTCTGGGACCGCCAGTGCGCTGCTGGTGATCCCGGAGTGCTGGCCAGCCAGGCCGGCGGAGAAGGTGGGCATCATGAGACCTTCCCGGTGTGTCCTTGTCCTGGCGATAGGGGCGATTTCCCTGAGCGTGACGGCGGCCGCTAGCGCCGCGGCTTCCACCCCGCCGGCTGGCTCGTGGGGGAAGGCGATCGAGGTGCCCGGACTGGGCGCCCTGAACAGGGACGGGTTCGCCGAGGTGCGGTCGGTGTCGTGCGGCTCGGCGGGCAACTGCGTGGCCGGCGGGTATTACCGCGACCGCCGCGGCCGCTCTCAGGGGTTCGTGACGGTCGAGCGCGGCGGCCACTGGGGCACGGCCATCGAGGTGCCCGGGCTGGGGGCCCTGAACGCCGGCGGAGACGCCGAGGTGCTGTCGGTATCGTGCGGCTCGGCGGGCAACTGCGCGATCGGCGGGTACTACACCGTCCGCCCCGAGAACTCCCAGGGGTTCGTGGCGGTCGAGCGCGACGGCCGCTGGGGCACCGCGATTGAGGTGCCCGGGCTGGCGGGACTGAACAAGGGTGGGCTCGCCGAGGTGTCGTCGGTGTCGTGCGGCTCGGCGGGCAGCTGCGCGGCCGGCGGGAACTATGACCTCGCCTCTGGCTACTCCGTAGGGTTCGTGGCCGTCGAGCGCGGCGGCCGCTGGGGCGCGGCGATCGAGGTGCCCGGCCTGGACGCTCTGGTCAAGCTGAACGCCGCGGTGACCTCGGTATCGTGCGTCGCGGCCGGAACCTGCGTGGCCGGCGGGTGGTACATCGGCCACCGCGGTGGCCTCCAGGTGTTCGTGACTGATGAGCGCGGCGGCCGATGGAGTACGGCGATCGAGGTGCCTGGCCTGGCGGCCCTGAACAAGAAGGCGATTGCGTTCCTCGGCTCGGTGTCGTGCGGTTCCGCGGGCAGCTGCGCCGCCGGCGGGTTTTACGTCGATCGCGGCGATCATCAGCAGGGGTTCGTGGCTGTTGAGCGCGGCGGTCGCTGGACCGAGGCGATCGAGGTGCCGGGCCTGGCCGCCCTGAACAAGGATGAGGAGGCGTCCGTCGACACCGTGTCCTGCCCCTCGGCGGGCAACTGCGCCATCGGCGGGAGCTACATAGACGGCCATGGTCAGCCCCGCTGGTTTGTGGCCAGCCAGCGCAACGGCGCCTGGCGCAAGGCCATCCCGGTGCCCGGCGTGCCTGCCCTGCCCAGGGGCTATGGCCCCGGGCACGAGCCGCTGTCATGCGGCTCGGCCGGAAACTGTGCCGTCGGCGGCGAATACTACGACCGCCGCGGTCACCGGCAGGCGTTCGTGGCCGTCGAGCGCGGCCGCTGGGGCAAGGCGATCGAGGTGCCCGGCCTTGGGAGCCTGAACGCCGGCGGGCTCGCCTTCATCGAGTCGGTGTCGTGCACTCCGTCCGGCGGCTGCGCGGCCGGAGGGGTATACAACGCCGGCCACCATCGCTCCCAGGGCTTCGTCGTGAGCCTGACTGCGTGAGCCGGACGAGCCGGGCAGAGGCGCGGGAGGATCTGCGTCCGCTGGCACCATTTGCATAAAATCAGCCAATTTTCAACTGTTGACCGTAAATGTTGGCTCCGTTAAGTTACGCGCAGGTAACTGACGTTCAGCTACCTCCCGGGCGTCCCTGAGACGCGCTGGGACGATCCCGCACCGAAGGGGCCCTCATGATCCTGCGATTAAGGCGGAGCGTGACCGTCGTGTCCGCCGCCCTCCTGGCGGTCGGCGCAGCCGCCGCGGCCGGCAGCGCGGCCGGCGCCTCACCGGCTGGCCACGGGCCGGCTCATGTGTCCATCTCACGGGAGATCTCGCACGGCGCGCATGCCTCGCAGCCGCGCCGGACCCGGGCGGACTCCCGGGCCACGCACGCCTGCCCGGCCGTGATCGTCGTCGGCCGCAGTTCCTGTTTCGCGCTCCGGCGTGACGGGCTGCGCTCCGAGCGCGTGAGCGCCTCGCCCAACGCGGTCCCGTCCGGCTTCGGCTACGGGCCCTCCCAGTTGCAGTCGGCCTACAACCTGACCTCGGCCTCAGCCAGTGACGGCTCGGGCCGCACCATCGCGATCGTGGATGCCTACGACGACCCGACGGCCGCCAGTGACCTGGCCGCCTACCGGTCGGCCGCCGGCCTGCCCGCGGTGCCGAGCTTCGAGAAGCTCAACCAGAACGGCCAGACCTCCCCGCTCCCGGCCGAGGCTCCGGCCAGCGACGACTGGACGCTGGAAGAGTCGCTCGACCTGGACATGGCCTCGGCGATCTGCCCGCTGTGCAACATCGTGCTGGTCGAGGCCAACGACGACACCAGCAACGGGCTCTACGTCGCGGAGAACACCGCCGCCAGCGTGGCCGGTTACATCTCCAACTCCTGGGGTGGCACGGAGGCGTCCAGCGACACCTCGCTCGACTCGCAGTACTTCAGCCACCCCGGCGACGTGATCACCGCATCGGCCGGCGACTCCGACTACGGCGTGATCTACCCGGCGACCTCGCCGAACGTCGTCGCGGTCGGCGGGACCAGCCTCAGCACCTCGTCCAACTCGCGCGGCTGGACCGAATCGGTCTGGAACACCTCGCCCGGGTCCGAGGGCACCGGCTCAGGTTGCTCGGCCTTTGAGCCGCAGCCGTCCTGGCAGGCCGCGCTCGGGCTGTCCGGCTGCTCCAACCGGATCGACAACGACGTCGCCGCCGACGCCGACCCCAACACCGGCGTCGCGGTCTACGACACCTCCAACGGCAACGGCGGATGGAACGAGGTCGGCGGCACCAGCGCCTCGTCGCCGATGCTGGCCGCCATGTTCGCGCTGGCCGGCAGCCCCGGTAACACCCCGGCCGACGACATCTACACCCACGCCAGCGACTTCTTCGACGTCACCAGCGGCAACGACGGCAGTTGCAGCCCGGCCTACCTGTGCACCGCCGAGACCGGCTATGACGGCCCGACCGGCATCGGCACCCCCGATGGCACCGGCGGCCTGACCAGCGGCGGCGGCACCACCGGCAACACGGTGACCGTCACCAACCCCGGCAGCCAGACCAGCACCACTGGCTCCGCGGCCTCCCTGCAGATCCACGCCAGCGACTCGGCCTCCGGCCAGACCCTGACCTACTCGGCAACCGGCCTGCCGGCCGGCCTGTCGATCAACTCCAGCTCCGGGCTGATCTCCGGAACCCCGACCACGGCCGGGACCAGCAGCGTCACGGTGACGGCCAAGGACACGACCGGCGCGTCCGGCTCGGCCGCCTTCACCTGGACGGTCAGCTCCTCCTCCACCGGCTGCAGTTCGACCAGCAACATCGTCAAGAACCCCAACTTCGCCAGCGGATCGACCAGCTGGACCGCGAGTTCCGGCGTCATCGGCCAGTGGGCTCCGAACGAGCCTCCGCTCTCCCCGTCCACCTATGACGCGTGGCTCGACGGCTACGGCGAGCCGTGGACCGACACCCTGTCCCAGACCGTGACCGAGCCCTCCGGCTGCACCGGCACGCTCGAGGTGTGGCTGCACATCGACAGCGACCAGACCAGCGGCACCAACGGGTCCTTCACCGTCCAGGTCGCGGGCACCACGGTCGGGACGTTCACCAACCTCAACGCCAACAGCGGCTACACCGAGCACAGCTTCACGATCCCGTCGGCCGACGCCGGCAAGTCGCTGAAGCTGCTGTTCACCGGCGTCGAGAACAACAACAACAACACCGACTACGTCGTCGGCCAGGTGGAGCTCATCCCCTGAACCGGGACGCTTAACCCCTGAGTAAGTAAGGCCTGCGGGCGGCCGCACAACGCCGCCCGCAGGCCTGCATTACGGACGGCGTGACCGTTTTACCGCTGCACCCACAGGCGTGCCCCGGCCGGGATCTTGGCCGAGGCGGGGAGGGTCCCGCTCAGCACCTGGTCGAGATAGTCGTGGGTGACCGTGTCGTAATGGTCAAAATGGATCGCGGTGGCGCGCAGGACCGCTGCCGGGCTCATGTCGCAGACAGTGGCGATCTGCTGCAGCGAGCGATGGCCCTGGGTGTCCCATTCCTGCCATGTCCGGTCGGCCGGGAGCTTCCCGGTCAGCACCAGGGTCTCCAGCTCCCCGGCCAGGGTGTGCGGCTCGGCTGGCCCGCTGCCGAGGAAGGCGTTGTAGTCAACGCGTACCCCGTGCAGGAGCGTGCTGTCGCTGTACTGCCAGATGGTCGGGGTCCAGCCGCCGTAGGGGGCCCAGCCGGCGCCGCTCTGGTAGCTGGTGTAGTCGCTGGAGACCAGCGCCAGGCCCAGGTCCTTGAGCGGGGTCAGGTCGGGCTGGCCCCAGACGGAGTCCCAGTACCAGCGGGGCAGGTAGTTGAGGTGCACGGTGCCGCCGAGTGCGCGCAGGTCCTGCACGAACGCCACGTTCTGCGCCAGCGTTGGCTTGCTGCCGGTCTGATTCTGGGTCTCGACGTCGACCATGATCCCCACGTCAGGGCCGGCGTTGTCGTAGCAGAACTGGGCCTGGGCCTTCGGGTCCTCGCTGTTCAGGAAGTGGTAGGCGAAGTGGAAGGCCCCGGCCGCCTTGGCCTGCGCCACCTGCGCGGCGTACTGGGGGTTGAGGTAGTAGGTGCCCTCACTGCGCTTGATGCACACGGCGTCGACGCCGCGCAGGTCCATCGCGCCCTGGGAGGCGGAGATGTCGGGATAGAACAATCCCTTGGTTGAGATCTGTGGCACGTCAGCTGACATTGGCTTTTCCCCGTTCTTACAAGTGCTGACTTACGCCTGAAAACAGGCAGGCCGGAATCTCCTTTCATGAATGCGTTATCGGACGCGGCAAGACGCCGCTCCGCAATGGCCGCCACGCGCGCCTGCGGCAGATGCCCCCTTTTAACAAAGCGCGGTGGATGTTCTAGCTAAGACGCGAGGAGTCCGCGGCCTGGTTCCCCTCAATGGTCGTTGTTTGGTAGATCTTTTTCTGCTGCCCGTTAAGAGCACCAGTGACAGGGATCGGGTCGCATGCGACAATGGAGCTACGCACCGGCAGCTGGAGGCCTTATGGCGACACAGGCAATGGCGTGGGCCGCGATGCGCTGCGCACGGACGCGCGGTGACCTGGTGGCGCGCTTTGTCCGTGAGGCAGACCAGTGGCAGCTAGCCGAGGCCACTCCGGTCGACGAGTCCGTTGACTCCGGCGAGGCCCGGCTGGAGGTCGCGGGCAGCTTCGGGCTCGCTCCGGGTTACGAGGGCTGCCCCGGCTGCCAGGCGGCCAGCTACGTCAGGTGCGACAGTTGCGGCTCGCTCAGCTGCTGGACCGGCGAGCCCGCCTTCACCTGCGGCTGGTGCGGCACCAGCGGGCAGGTCAACGGCCGCATCCAGGCCATCGACGCGGTCGACGGCGGCTAGCCCGGTACTGGCGTCGCGCCGGGGCCGCTGTGGTCTGGTCGGCTGCCGGGTCGGTGCCGAGCATCTCGGTGGCGACCGCTGACCAGAGCACCTCGCGGGCGTTTTCCAGGATGCGGGGCTCCGGTGGCTGGACCGTGCCCATCGCGGCCAGCAGTTCGCTGGCCTGGAACTCGGCCTGGTTATCGGTCATGGTCTCGCTCCGGTCTGGTCAGCGTCACGTTCGGTCAGCACGCGGCGCAAGGTGGCCCGGGCGCGGTGCAGGCGGCTCCGCGCGGTTCCCGGCGGGATGCCCAGGATCTTCGCCGCTTCGGCCGGGGTCAGCTGCTCCCAGGCGACGAGCAGCAGCACCTCGCGTTCGGCCGCCGGCAGCCCCCGTACCGCCGCCGCCGCTACCCTGGCCGGCCCGGCCGCGTCCAGCCGGTCGTTGACGGCGTCCCACGGGTCCGTGCTGGTCTCGCCGCGGGCCGCGGCCTGGTCGTCGCGGCTGGTCCTCCAGTGCTCGTGCAGCACGTTGCGCGCGATCCCGTACAGCCACGGCCGGGCGTCGCCGGTGCTGGTGTCGTAGCCGCCGCGCGCCGCGAAGGCCCGCAGCCATACCTCGGCCAGCAGGTCATCGGCGGCCTGCTGGCCGGCCCGGCGGGCCAGGTAGGCGTGGATGGCGAGCTCATGGCGGCGCGCCACCTCGACGAACGCGTCGGGGCGGCCGCGCGCCGATCGCTCGATCAGGACTGCGTCGGGCTCCATGCCGCTCCTCGCTGCGCCGCCGCTGACCATCCCGCCACCAGCGCGGTACCGGGCCGCCGAATGATCATCGTGCCCTCCGGCGCCTCCGGTCGCGTTCCTGGCGGCCAGGCGGCCAGCTCCAGGCGGCCGGCACCGGGCCTGCCGAGCTCGTCCCAGACGACGGCCCGCTCAGCCAGGTGAGTGGCCAGGGCCGCGCCGCCCGGTCCGTAACCACGGAAGGCAACGCCGCGGGGGAGATCGCCGCCGGCGAGCCGCGAGGGCACGGCGACCGACGCCACCGCGAGCCGGCCGGCGGCGTCGTAGCGGGCCAAGCCGCCCAGGGGCAGCCGCCTGGCGATACGCCGCTGAGACTGATTCGCGTGCCCCTCGTGCCGGCCCATCATGTTCAGCCTGGACAGGCCCGGCTCGGTCAGGGCCAGCCACAAGTCCAGGTCGGCTAGCTCAGCGATGCCGCTGACGCGCAGCCCGGCAGGAGCAGCGATCTCTGCCTCGGCACCGGAAAGCGCCTCATGCAGGGGACCGGCCCCGGGCGCGGGCCCGTCGGCGATCACCGCGTGCAGGCCCGGCTGCGGGCCGAGCGGCACCACCGCCTCCGGCCCCGCCGAGCGGCCGGTCATCCTGATGAACCCGCACCGGCGGGCCGAGCGGCCGGCCCAGCGGGTCGCCGCATGCTCGAAGGCCACCGACAGCTGGATGCCCCGGACTGAGATCGGCGCCACGATGCGCCCGCCGGGGCCGAGCTGAGCCAGCCACCGCGGGGCCAGGTCCCACACGCCCGCGGTCACGATGACCCGGTCATAAGGGGCGTGGCCAGGAACCCCGTCCGCGCCATCGCCCTGCACCACCACGACGTCCGGGTAGCCGGCGGCGGCCAGGCTGGCCCGCGCCCGATCGGCCAGGTCGGACTCGACGTCGATGGTGACCACCGACCCGCGGTCACCGACGATCTCCGCGATCAGCGCCGCGTTGTACCCGGTCCCCGTCCCGACCTCCAGCACCCGCTGGCCGGCGGCCAGCCCGGCCTGCTCCAGCATGATCGCCATCATGGCGGGCTGAGTGGACGCGCTGACCGGGAGCCCGACGGCATCCGACTTGACCACGATGGCCGTGTCCTCGTAGGCCTCGGCGGCCGATTCCCCGGACACGAACACGTGCCGCGGGACCGTCCTGAAGGCCTCGCTCACCGCGGCGCCAGCGACCCCGCTGGCCCGCAGGCGGCCTGCTAGCCGGCCTCTGGCCTCCGCTAGCTCGTCAGTGCCCACGCTGCTGGCTCGCGCGCTCATCGGCTGGTATCCAATCTGCCGCCCGGGGATGGTCTCTACTCCGCTATTGCGGGAATCCCCGGCAGCGTTCGCCGTGAGCTGGCCAGAGCAGCCGGAATGGATGGATCCAAGGGTCAACGCCTTGTGAAACCCTTCACAAGGCGCTTCCGCGGAAGCGCTCCCTGCTCCCCGCAGATGACCCCGGGGCACCGGAACCGTCTACACGTTCAGCAGCGCGAAGCGACATAGCTGGAGGACCCGTGCGGAAGATGTTCTCGTTCATGATCACCAGCGCCGACGGCTACCACGCCGACCCGGGCCAGGCCCTGGACTGGCAGACCATCGACGAGGAGTTCAGCCGGTTCGCGCTGGCGCAGCTCCGCGAGGCGGACACGCTGGTGTTCGGCCGGGTGACCTACGAGCTCATGGCCGCCTTCTGGCCCACGCCCGCCGGCGAGGAGTCCGACCCGGATGTCGCGAAGGCGATGAACACCACCCCCAAGATCGTCATCTCGCGGACCCTGCCGCAGGCCACCTGGGCCGGCACGCAGATCATCAGCAACCACGCCGAAGAGGAACTGGCCAGGCTCAAGCAGCGACCCGGCAAGGACATCGTGATCCCGGGCAGCTCAACACTGACCGCCGGGCTGTTGCACACGGGCCTGCTCGACGAGCTGCGGATCCTGGTGAACCCGGTCATCCTGGGCCAGGGCAGGTCCCTGTTCGCAGGAGCAGGCAAGACCAGCCTCAAACTGCTCAAGACTCAGCAATTCACCTCAGGCAACGTCCTGCTCTACTACCAGCCCATCACGCGCTAATCCCCGGCCTCAGGCCAAGGTGGCCGGGCGGGGCTTTCCGGGGGCCACGGTGCGGGCCAGGATGCCCAGCGTGGCCCGCAGCGCGCTCTCCGGGATCACCGGGAAGATGGCGGCGTCCTTCCACTCCTGCCCGGCCGTCGACCAGTCGTAGTAGGACGTCACCAGCGTGCCCTCGGGGATGCGCTCCAGGCGGTAGCCATAGACATGGCCCAGGTTCAGCTGCCCGCGCACGGTCCAGGCGATCTCCCGGTCCGGCTCGAACGTGACGATCTCGACGGTGACGTCGTACAGCCCGAGGGGATAGTCATTGAGTGCTTCCCGGTCCATGTGCACCACGAAGCTGTCACCCGCCCCGGTGACGACGTCCCCGCTGGCTGCCATCAGCATGCCGGAGCTGTCGATGGCAACGTGGCCGCTGGGGTCGGTGAGCACGGCAAAGATCTCCGCCGGCGAGACGGCCACTGCCCGCTGCACCTCAAGTCGCTCCGTCACGAACCGATTGTCGCACCGGTCAGGGGCTCCGGGGAGACGATGGTGCCGGCCGTGCCCTCGAGCAGCGCGGGAGCGGCGTCGAGGCGGCCGATCGCCGCCATCCGGCCCGTTGCCTCCACGAACCGGCAGGCCGCCTCCACCTTCGGGCCCATCGAGCCGGCCGCGAACGAGTGCGCCCGAAGTTCCTTGGGGGTGGCCTGCCTGATGGGCCGGGCGTCCGGGGTGCCGAAGCCGTCGACCACGGCATCGACGTCGGTCAGCAGCAGCAGGGCGTCGGCGTCCACGGCCTCGGCCAGCAGGGCCGCGGTCAGGTCCTTGTCCACCACGGCCTCGACGCCCCGCAGCCCGCCCGAGGCGTCCGCCACCACCGGGATCCCGCCGCCGCCGGCGCACACGACCAGCGCGCCGCTGCCCAGCAGCAGCTTGATCAGGGGCAGCTCGATCAGCTCAAGCGGCTCGGGGCAGGGCACGACCCGGCGCCAGGAGGCGCCGTCGCGGCGCACCACCCAGCCCCGCTGGGCGGCCAGGTCCAGCGCTTCCTGCTCCTGGTAGACCGGGCCGACGAACTTGGTGGGCACGCCGAACGCCGGATCGTCCGGGTCGACCCTGGTCTGGCCGATCAGGCATCCGGCGGCCTTGCCGGGTGCGGCCCCGCGCAGCGCCCTGACCAGCCAGTACCCGATCATGCCCTGGGTCTGCGCGCCGAGCACGTCCAGCGAGTACGGGCGGGTCAGCGCCGGGTCACTGGCGCTCTCCAGGGCCAGCAGGCCGACCTGGGGTCCGTTGCCGTGGGTCACGATCAGGTCGTGGGCCACGGCCAGCGGCGCCAGCGACGTGACCGCCTGCTGGACGTGGTGCTCCTGGATGTCTTCATCGGGTTTCTCGCCCCGCTCCAGCAGGGCGTTGCCGCCCACCGCCGCGACTACTCTCATGATCCGGGGCCGAGCGGCCGGGGGCCCAGCGTGGACACCATGAGCGCCTTGATCGTGGGCATGCGGTTGGCCGCCTCGTCGAACACCACCGAGGCGGGCGACTCGAATACCTCATCGGTGACTTCCAGCGCGTCCAGCCCGCGATTGGCGTAGATCTGCTGGCCGATCCCGGTGTCGCGGTTGTGCAGCGCGGGCAGGCAGTGCATGAACTTCACGTCCGGGTTGCCGGTGGCCTTCATGACGCCCGAGTTCACCTGGTAGGGAAGCAGCTGGTCGATCCGGGCGTTCCACTGGTCCTCCGGCTCGCCCAGCGACAGCCACACGTCGGTGTAGAGGAAGTCCGCGCCGGCCACGCCCGCGCTGACCTCGTCGGTGACCGTGAGCCGGGCACCCGATCCGGCCGCCAGGCCGGCCGCGATGTCGCGCACCTCGGGGGAGGGCTGCAGGGTCGCCGGGGCGCAGATGCGCCCGTCCATGCCCAGCGTGGCCGCGGTGACCAGCAGCGAGTTGGCCGTGTTGTTCCGGCCATCGCCCAGGTAGCAGAACGTCATCTCGGCCAGCGGCTTGGCCGAGTGGTCGGTCATGGTCAGGATGTCGGCCAGCATCTGGGTCGGGTGCCAGGTCTTGGTCAGCCCGTTCCACACCGGCACCCCGGCGAACTCGCCCAGCTGGTCGATGGCCTCCTGAGAGGATCCGCGGTACTCGATGGCGTCGAACATGCGCCCGAGCACCCGCGCGGTGTCCTTGACCGACTCCTTGTGGCCCAGCTGGGTCTCGCCGGGGCCGAGGTAGCTGACGTGGCCGCCCTCGTCGTGGGCGGCGACCTCGAACGCGGACCGGGTCCGCGTGGAGGTCTCCTCGAAGATCAGGGCGATGTTGCGGCCCGCCAGCCGCTCCCCGGTCACCCCGCGGAGCTTGTCCGCCCGCAGCTGACGGGCCAGGTCCACCAGGAAGAGAAACTCGGCGGCGGTGAGATCAGTTTCTTTCAACAGGCTGCGCCCGGTCAGGTCCATAGCGTGCTCCTTAAACGGCGTTGATCGCGCTGCGAGGCCGGGTCGCGCTCGATCGGGCAGGTCATGCACCGAGGACCGCCGCGGCCGCGGCCGAGTTCACTGCCCGGCACCTCGATTACCTCGATGCCGTTCTTGCGCAGCATGGTGTTGGTGGCGTTGTTACGGTCATAGCCGAAGATCACGCCGGGGGCGACCGCCAGGTAGTTGGTCCCGTCGTCCCACTGCTCGCGCTCCGCGGCCCGGATGTCCTCGTCGGTGATCAGCACGTTAACCGTGTCCACGCCGATCGCCTCGGCCAGGGCGTCCCACAGGCTGTGGTTGTGGGCCACCTTCAGGTCCCCTTCGGGGTCCGGGGTGATGGTCCACGATCTCGGGTTCCGGTCGATGTAGGGGTAGAGCACGAAGGTCGCGCGGTCGATCATCGGATGTTCTGCGGGGTGAGCCGGGACAGCTCGAGGCCGGGCCGGTGAATGACGGCCTGCCGCAGCTGGCCCACTTCTGACTGCACTCCCAGGGTCATGATGCTTCCTCCTTGTTGACCCGGATGAAGGCGTAGATGATGACGCCGGCCAGCACGACGACCATGGCCTGGTACACCGCCGAGTACCCCGAGGCGAAGGTCACCCACAGCGAGAACAGCACCGCCGCGGCGGAGATCGACAGGTCACGGGCCAGCTGCCAGGCCTGCACCGGCCGGCGGCGGGCCACCAGGTAGCTGAGCTGGGCTCAGGCCGAGAACAGGTACGGGATGGCCACCGTGACCACGGTCAGGTCGACCAGGTAGGTGAACACGGTCAGGCCTGAGCTGGAGGTGTAGCGCCACAGCATCAGCAGCGACGGCAGCACGGCCGCGACGATCACGCCGAACCAGGCCGTACCCCGGCGGTCGGTCCAGGCGAACTGCCGCGGGAACAGGCCGTCGCTGGGTGGCGCCCGTGACACCCCGGCGCTGACCAGGGTCCAGCCCAGCAGCGCCCCGAACCCGGAGGTCGCGGGCCAGCGCGGCGACCAGCTTCCCGGCCCGGGCGCCGTGCGGGCGGTGATGGCCGCGGTTTCCACCCCGATGAACGAGAACAGCGCGACACCGGCGGCGATCCCGATTGCCGAGTACAGGCTGCCGCCAGAGGCGTTGAACGCGCCGAAGTTGGCCTTTTTAACATAAAAACCAGCCGATCACGCCGACGAACAACAGCGGCAGGTACTTGAGCACGACGGTGATGTTCTGGAGCCAGGCGGTCTGGCGGAGCCCGACCAGGTTGATCGCGGCCGGGATCGCCGAACTCGTGCCTGGCGTAGGCGTAGAACCCGCCGTCCGGGTTGGGCACCCGCCTGGTGAGCTGGCCGAACAGGACGGCCAGCACCATCGCGCTGTCGGCGACGACCGCCAGCACGACGCGACTGGACCTGCTGCTGGTCCTTGGCTGCTGCTGGCTCCGGTTCCTGATGCTGCCCGCCGGGAGGGGTGGCGCTGACAGCGCTGGACATGGGTGCCTCCTCCCGGGGCGGCCAGCCTGATCGCCCCGCAGCGCATGAAGGTTGCTACTGGCATCCACGATCCCCACAGGCCGCACATTCGCCTCCGGCAATACCCCGGGCGAGATCGGAATTCTGCGTGACATTCCGGTGTCCGGAGGCGATGAGCCGATGTGCCAGCCATCAGCATGTCATTCCGTTCTGCCCGCTTCCGGCTGCTGGCCGCGGGGCAGCTGGCCTCGGGCCTCGGGGACGCGCTGTATGCCGTCGCCCTGCCCTGGTACGTCCTGCGGTCCCAACGGGGCGCGGTGCTGCTGGGGATCGTGCTGGCCGCCTACGGCACCGCCAGGGCGGCGGCGCTGCTGGGCGGAGGCTGGGCGGCCGACCGGTGGCGCCCCTGGCCGGTGATGCTGGCCGCCGACTCGGTCCGGGCCGTCGTGGTGGCCTTGCTCGCGGTGGTGGCGGCGACCGGCAGGCCAGTGGCGTGGAACCTGGTGCCGATCGGCGTTGTGGCCGGCGCGGGGGAAGGGCTGTTCCTGCCCGGATCCTCGGCCGTCGTGCCGTCCCTGCTGCCCGACGAGGCGCTGGAGGCGGGCAACGCCGTGCTGTCGGGCAGCGGCCAGCTGACGGGCTTGCTCGGGCCGGCGATCGGGGGAGTGGTGGTGGCGGTGATCGGGCCGGCCGCGGCCTTCGGGGTCGATGCGGCCACGTTCGTGGTCTCGGCGCTGGCCCTGGCTGGCGTGCTGGCCGCCAGCCGCGTGGCCCGGTCGGCGCCGATGGCCGCGCCAGCTCCGGCCGCGCCAGCCCCCGCCGAGGGCGGCGAGGCGCCCGGCCTGTGGCGGCTGTTTCGCGGCCAGCGGCTGCTCCAGCTGTTCTTCCTGATACCGCTGATGGCCAATCTCGGGGCCGGCGCCGCCTTCGATATCGCGCTGCCGGCGCTGGCGCGGGGGCCGTTCTCGATCGGGTCCAGCGGCTACGGGGCGCTGGTCGCCTGCCTGGCCGCGGGTGGCCTGGCCGGCGTCGTCGTGTCCGGCCGACTCGGTCCTGGCCGCCGGCCGGGCATCCGGGTGGCCGGGATCTTCCTGGGCGCGGGCGCTTTCCTGGCCGCCGTGCCCTATCTGGGCGGCGCCATCGCGGCGGGCGCCTGCCTGGTGGTGTCCGGAGGGCTCGTCGCGATCGGGAACGTGCTGCTCCTCACCATGCTGCAGCGGTGGGCGCGCGCCGGGTCGCTGGGCCGGGTCATGAGCCTGATCATGCTGGGCAGCATCGGCGCGTTCCCGCTCTCGGTCGCGGCGGGCGGCGTGGCCGTCCAGGATCTCGGTCCCGGTCCGGTGTTTCCATCGCCTTGGCCATCCTCATGCTGACCATCCTGGCCGCGCTGACCCAGGACGAGTTCCGGCGGTTCGGGATGATGGACGCGTGACGCCCATCGAGTGGGAGCAGGCCCTGCCCGAGCTCCGGGCCAGGCTGCTCCGGCGGGCGCGGAGCCTCGGGACGGATCTCGCCACGGCCGAGGATCTGGTTCAGGACACGCTGTCTGAAGCCTGGCGCCTGCGCGACCGGCTCTACGATCCGGCCGGGATCGATCGCTGGCTGTCGGCCATCCTCACCAACGTCCACCACCGCTGGCTGAGACAGCACGCCAGGGACGTCGCGCATACCGACTACCGGGCCGGCCAGCTGGCCTGTGCTGAGCGCGGTCATGGCTTCGACGTGGAGGCGGAGCTGGAGCGCTACGAGCTGGCCGAGCTGCTGGACCGGGCCATGGGCCAGCTCCCGGAGGAGACCAGGCACGTGCTGGTCGAGCGGTTCGTGGCGGAGATGCCGATTGGTGAGCTGGCCGGTCGGCTGGGCCTGAGCCAGGGCGCGGTCCGCATGCGCCCGCAGCGAGGCAAGCTAGCCCTGCGCGAGGTCCTGACCACCACCTGCAAAGACGACGCGCTGGCCTACGGGCTCATCCGGGAGGCCGAGGCCGGGTGGCAGGCGACCAGGATCTGGTGCCCGCACTGCGGGGCCGTCCGCCTGCGGGGCCGGTTCTGTGAGCCCGGGCGGCGCCTGGAGCTGGCCTGCCCGCTGGGCTGCGAGTTCGCCGTGTCGGCCGACAGCCGTGTCTACGGCGATGTCACCGGCTTCCGGCCCGCGCTCAAGCGGGCGACGGCGTTCTCACACGAGTTCTTTCGTGACCGGATCCGCGGGTTCCAGACCGGGCTCACTCCCGGCGGGATCCACGAGGTCTGGGCCGACGACGTGCGGCATGACTGGCCGAGGATCACGACCACCTTGAGCGGCCACGCTCTGTCCAGCCCGAAGGCCGGCGATTCTGGCACGAGCATCCCAGCTTCACTCACCATGATCATTCAGACGAGCCGCGTGATCACGGTCAGTTGTCAGTGATATTGACGGAGAAGTGACCGTGATCATGACGTCGTCTGGATCTGGCGGAGGAACTCGGCGTTGGGCTGGCGGGTCTTGTCCAGGAGCAGCTCGAGGGCGTGCTGCGGGTCGAGGCTGGCCAGCGCGCGGCGCAGGCTGACGACCGCGGCGTGCTCGGCCGGGTCCATGAGCAGGTCGTCGCGGCGGGTGCCGGACGGGGCGGCGTCGATGGCCGGGAAGACGCGCTTTTCCGCCAGGTCGCGGCGGAGCCGCAGTTCCATGTTGCCGGTGCCCTTGAACTCCTCGAACAGCACGTTGTCGAGCTGGGACCCGGTGTCGACCAGGGCGGTGGACAGGATGGTCAGGGAGCCGCCTTCCTCGAGGCAGCGGGCCGCGCCGAGGAACTGCCGGGGCGGCTGCAGGGCCGAGGCCGCGACACCGCCGCTCAGGGTGCGGCTGCTGGCCGGGGCGGCCAGGTTGTAGGCCCGGCCGAGCCGGGTCAGCGAGTCGAGCAGGACGACGACGTCCCGGCCGACCTCGGCCAGGCGCTTGGCGCGCTCGATGGCCAGTTCGGCGGCCCGGACGTGGTCATCGGGGGCCTGGTCGAAGGTCGAGAAGACGACCTCGCCGCGCACCGAGCGCCGCAGGTCGGTGACCTCCTCGGGTCGCTCGCCGACCAGCACCATCATCAGGTGCACGTCGGGGTAGGCGCTGGCGATCGCGTGGGCGATGGTCTTGAGGACCATGGTCTTGCCGGCCTTGGGCGGCGCGACGATGAGGCCGCGCTGGCCCTTGCCGATGGGGGAGACCAGGTCGATGATCCGCGCGGTGGCGGAGGTGTCGCCGGCTTCGAGGCGGAGCCGCTCGCTCGGGTAGACGGGGGTGAGCTGATCGAAGTGCGGGCGCAGTCTGGCCTGGTCGGGCGACAGCCCGCTGATGGTGGTGACGTCGACGAGGCGTTGCTCCCTGGCGGTCCGGCCGTTCTTGCCGTTGCCGTTGCCGTTGCTGCTGCCGTTCCGGCTGCTGGCCTGAGCCTGCGGGGTGGCGGTGCCTTCGATCTGGTCGCCCTTGCGCAGGCCGTACTGGCGAAGCTGGCTCTGGCTGATCGGGATGTCGGCGGGGGACCGGCGGTAGCCGGCCGTGCGCAGGTAACCGCGCCCTTCGCTAACGTCGACGATGCCGTGTACGGGGATAGTGGCGGGAGTTTCCCTGGCAGCTGTATGGAGCTGCTCTGTTGTTGCTGTCATTGGTTTTCCTGTCTGGGGAAGGAGTGAATTCGCGCACGCTTAAGAGAGCCGCTGGCGGATGGATTCCAGGTCGGCAAGTAGCCGCATACGCAGCGGCGATGTCGGAACTCTCGCGAAAAGAAGAACTTCGCTGCGGCGCTTACAAGCTGAGGCGCTCCGGGCTTTGAAGCACCGGGTTTTGGGACTCGGCGGATCACTCAGATGGATCCACTACTGCCACCATATCCGTTAAGCGTCGGCCGCGCCAGTTTCATTCCCCGGCGGCCCGGCCGGAGCGTAGGGTCGTGGCGTGGCAGAGCGCGACTGGGCGGAATGGCACCTGGAGTACGACGAGCCGGGATCTTTGCTCTCGAGGCGGCTGGAGCGGGTGCAGGGGCACCTGCGGGCCGAGCTTGACCGGGCCCCGGCCGGGGACATCCGGCTGATCAGCCTGTGCGCCGGGCAGGGCCGGGACGTGATCGGCGTGCTGGCCGGGCATCCGCGCCGCGACGACGTGCGGGCCCGGCTGGTCGAGCTGGACGAGCGCAACGTCGCGGTGGCGCGGCAGTCGGCGCAGGCGGCCGGGCTGGACGGCGTCGAGGTGGTACAGGCCGACGCCGGGACTACCGACGTCTGTGTCGGCGCGGTGCCGGCCCAGATCGTTGTCGCCTGCGGCATCTTCGGCAACATCAGTGACGACGATGTCCGGGCCACGGTGGCGGCGCTGCCCAGCCTGTCCGCGCCTGGCGCCCTGGTCCTGTGGACCCGGCACCGCAAGCCGCCCGACCTGACCCCGGCGATTCGCTCCTGGTTCGGTGCGGCGGGCTTCCGCGAGGAGGCGTTCGACAGCAGCCCGGACGGCTTCATGACGGTGGGCGCGCAGCGCCTGACCGGGCCGCCCGCCGTGCTGGTGCCCGGCCAGCGGCTGTTCAAGTTCGTCTGCCGGTAGCGTGGGGCGCATGGCGATACCGCCGGATTCTGACTGGTCGTGGCTGCGCGCTGCGGCGGAGGCGCCTGAGGTGACCCTTGAGTTGTACGAGGAGATCCCCGATGACCTTGCCAGGCAGATCGAGGTATCGGACGGGACGATCATCGTCTGCCACTCGCCCAGCGACAAGCACCTGGCAGTACAGCACGCGCTACTCAACGCGCTCGCTGAGGCCGCACGCAAGCACGACCAGCGCAAGGGAACCTGTCACCGGGTCCGAGCTGACATTGACGTCCTGCTCAGCGAGGTGCCGTTCCACTTCCGCCGCCCGGACCTGGCGCTCTTCCGGTGTCTCGACGACTCGCGCGGCGGGCGGTGGAAAGGCAAGCCAGCCGCTGCCGACACGTTGATCGCTGTCGAGATCGTCTCGCCTGGATCTGTCTCTGATGATCTGCTCGTCAAGCGGGTCCGCTACGCTCGGGCCGGGATCGCCCACTACTGGATCGTCCGGCTCGCCCAGAACGACGGCCCTGCCGTGTCCGTCGAGATGCTTCGCCTAACGTCGGACGGCACTTACGCGATGGAACAGGTCACCTTCCGGAAGAAAGACATCCTCGCCATCGATGCCATCGACCCTATCGAGGTCACCGTGACGTGGGATCAGCTGGACGAATGGCTCTAAGCGGAATTGGCCTGAGCGCCACTGGCTGATGCGCCTGCCGCGGGCTGGGTCGGCGATGAGGACGTTCCCGGCGCTGTCCACGGCGACGCCGTACGGGTCGGGGTAGGCCGAGGTGGCCGGGATGCCGTCATCGGTGCCCTTCGCGGTGCCGCCGCCGGCGATGACATAGGTCCGGCCAGCGATCATGTTCTGGCCGTAGAAGCGCCCGTCCTAGGCCCGTCTTACCAGCATGCTGAACTGGCTGGCATGGCGTCGAGTTGACGATAAAAGGGCAACTTATCCTGTTAATTCCCTTGTTCGCATTAACCGGTCAGGGTGATGTCGATGGTGTGGTGGCCGGTGAGCGAGGCGGGGAGGCCGGCCGGCTCGGCCGGGGCGCCGTCGATGCTGAACGCGCTGATGGCGTTGCCCGCGCCGTGCCGGGCAATGGTCAGGCTGGCGCCGCGGTAGCCGATGCCGGATAGCGTCGCGTCGCCGAAGGCGGGCGGCAGGGTGGGGGCGAAGGTGATGCCGTCGGTGGTGAGCCTCAGGCCGAACAGGCCGGCGTGGATCATGCGGAGATAGGCGGTGGCGGACCAGGTCTGGTCGGGCTCTGACGTCCAGGGGGAGGCGGGGAAGCCGCCGCTGACGGTCTGCCAGCCGCCGTCGACGGCGCCGGTGCGGGCGTTGTAGATCTCGGCGAACTGGCCGCTGGCGCTGGCCAGCCCGGCCAGCGAGCGGACCTCGGACTCAAACCGGGCCACGTCGCCTGCGGTGGCCGCGGCATCCGCCCAGAAGCCCTGCACCACCGGCCAGACGAGCTTGTTGTGCCGGCCGGGCCTGGTGTCGCTGTAGCGGGGATAGCTCGGGTAGGTGCCGGTGATGCCGTAGGGCTGGACGTGCGCCTGGCGCATGACCGACTGGGCCTGAGCCTTGCTGGCGATGCCGAACAGGATCGCGAACGACAGCCCGGCGCCCTCCTCGGTCGGGTCAAGCTGGCCGGCCAGGGGGCCGTCGCCGTGGATGAAGTAGCCATACAGGCCGGCGCCCGGGTTCCACAGGTGCTGGTTGACGGCGGTCTTCAGGGCGCCGGCCGCCTGGCTCAGCGCGGCCGCCTCGCTCGCGGGCCGTCCCAGCGCGGTGGCCATGAGCGCGGCGCAGCGGTAGGCGTCGTAGTACAGGCAGTTGGTGCTCAGCGTCATCATGACCCGGGCGGCGGGGTAGCTGCCGACGAACGAGCCCTGGCTCTCGGCGGGGTCGGCGGGCGGGGCCGGGTAGCCGGAGATTCCGTCGTTGAAGAACGCCGGGCCTTCGAACAGGTCGCGGGCGGCGTTGAAGTTCTGGCTCCGGCGCCGGGCCAGGGTGCTGGTCACCGTCTGGTAGGCGCTGGCCAGGAAGGGCTGATCGCCGGTGGCCAGGTAGTGGTTCCAGGCCGCGGTGGCCCAGATGACCTGGTCCCACCACTGCGTGTCCTGGGTGACGATGAGGCTGCTGTCGGGCTGCCGGGTGACCGCGGCCCACAGGGTGCTGGCGGCGGCCCGGGGATGGAGCAGGCTGCCGGCGTTCCAGGCGTTGACCGCGCCGTCCCTGGTCCAGGCCTGGCCGGCATACCCGGCGCCGGCCTGGATGATGCTGCCCCCGGACACCAGGCCCGAGGCGCTGTCCGACGGCTGGTACGGGACGGTGTTGACGTCGAGCAGGTTGGCCAGCGCCATGCGGTAGGCGCGGGCGAGTGCCGGCTGCGTGGCCGAGCTGGCGAAAGTCAGGCCTGGCCTGGGGGTCATGGGATCCCGTCGAGGATGTCGGCGATGGTCTTGGGCTGGGAGAGGCAGGGGCTCAGCGGATACCCTAGATGGCATGGAGATCCGGGCGAGTGACAAGCTCCCCGGAGCCAAGGTGCGCTTCAAGCGGCGGGCCCCGGCCGGGTCGACGTCCAGTGCCCAGCCGCGGGAATGGCTGGCGCTAGCGGACGGAGCGGTCCAGGAAGCCAGGACCGAGGCCAGGACCGAGGGGCCTGCTCTGGCCCTGGTCGGTGAGCCGCTGCCGTACCAGCCGGGTCGCGTTGAGCGGCGCAGCGGCGTGCCCGCCGAGGTCATCACGGCCGATTTCGTGCCCGATTCCTGTAGCTGCTCGTGGGCGTATGCCCAGGGGAAGCTGACCTTGAAGCACTACAACGCGGCCTGCCGGGTGCATCCGGCAGGCCTCGGCCGCTGATAACGGACATTCTCGCCCCGGCCAGCCCCGCGGATGGAACGGGGCGGTACGGGATGGGCGAGACGCAGGCGTTCGTAGTGACACTGAGTAACTGGCACTGGGCCTCGGCCACCGAGGTGCCGGGCACCGCCACGCTGAACGCCGGCGGGAGCGCCGAGCTGGCGGTCGTGTCCTGCCGGAAGGTCGGCGCATCACGGCCAGGCGTTCTACATCCGGCGATCCTAGCCGCGGGGCCGACCGGTGATCATGTCATCGGTGCAGCTCAGCAGGGGTGATAGGACATTAATGAGACATTGGCGGGCTGGTCATCCCGGGACAAATCCGCTTGGCTGCATGTCGTGTAGCCGAGGCAGCAGCCCGCGGCTGGCCGAGGCCGGATCTGGAGGGGAATCGGCGTCGGGCCCAGTCGGCGGCGACTGACGCGAGCAACCTGGATCGGCCTATCCAGGTAGCTCCGGCTCCTAGCCGTCGGTGCCCGCGAGCAGGGCACGGACCTTGTCGGCTGCGTCGCGATTCTGCAGGTCGTCGAAGATGACGAGGGCCTGCAGCCAGGCTTCCTGAGCCTGCGCGACCTGGCCGGCCGCCCGCCAGGTCTCGCCGAGGTGGGTGAGGGATTCCGCTTCAGGGGGGCGGTCGCCGGCTTCCCGGTGCATGCTGAGCGCGCGCTGGTAGCAGGCGGCCGCTTCGCCGAGGTGGCCCAGATGGTGCTCGGCGTACCCCAGGCTGTCCCACACGTAACCCTCTAACCAGTGGTGGCCGACTTCCGTGCACAGGGCCAGCGCCTGGCGGCAGGTCGCGCGGGCCTGCTCGTAGTCACCGAGGAGGCCGTAAGTCCAGCCGACGTTGTTGAGCGCCGCGGCCTCGGACGCCTTGTCGCCGATCGCCTGGTACAGGCGCAGCGCGTTCTCGGCGTGCTCGAGCACGTCGGCGTAGCGGCCCTGACCTTCGGCCAGGGTGCCGAGATTGAATTCAACCTTGGCCTCGCCGAGGCGGTTGCCGAGCTGCTGGTACAGCGTGCGGCTGGCCGTGAACAGGCGGGAACCCTCGTCGTAATCGCCCAGGTCAGAGCGGGCGACCGCGAGCAGGCGGCTGCACACGGCCTGGGCCGCCGTGTCGCCTAGGCGGGTCGCCGCGCTGAGCGCGGTGCGCTGGGTCGCGGCCCATTCCTGCCAGTGCCCGCGACTTTGCAGGAACGGGACCAGGGCCCAGGGGAGCTGCCAGGCGCAGACGTCGAACCCGGACTCGGCGGCCAGGGTGACGGCGGCCAGCAGGACCTGGTGCTCGGCCTCGAACCAGGCCAGCGCCTGCCGCTGATCGGCGGCCCGCTCGGGTGCGGCGTCCGGGCCGGGCGCGGCCACGACGACCGGCTCGTGCGACGGGTTCACCAGCTGGGCGCCATGGGCGGCGGCCTGCAGGTAGTGGTCGAGCACCCGGCCGATGGCGGCACCGCGCTCCGGTTCGCTGATGGCGTCGCGGGCCTGCTCGGCGGCGTAGGCGCGCAGCAGGTCGTGAAAGGCGTACCGGCCGGGAAGGCGCTCGGTGATCAGGTGCGCGCGGATGAGCTCACGGAGATCCCGGCGGGCCCGGGCCAGGTCGCAGCCGGCCAGGCTGGCCGCGGCCGGCCCGCTGATGTCAGGACCGGGGTGGACTCCCAGGAGCCGGAACATCCGCGCCCCGTCGAGGCTGAGGTGGCGGACCGACCAGGAGAACACCGAGCGGACGCTGGCCGCCGGATCGCCGGCGTCCAGGGCGTCCAGCCGGCCGGGGGCGTTACGCAGCTCGTCGGCCAGCGCGGCCAGCGGCAGGCCGGGCCGGGTGGCGGCCCAGGCGGCCGCGATGGCTACGGCCAGCGGCAGGCACGCGGTCAGGCTGGCGATCTCGCTGACCGCGCCGGGCTCGGCGGCGGCGCGGGCGGGGCCGATCCGTGCCGCCAGCAGCTCGGTGGCCTCGCCAGAGGCCAGCACGTCCAGTGACAGCAGCCGGGCGCCGTCCGCCGCGGCCAGCCCGGTCAGCTGGCTGCGGCTGGTCACCAGGACCAGGGTCCCGGCGGAGGCCGGCAGCAGCGGCCGGACCTGCTGCTCGTCGCGGGCGTTGTCCAGGACGATCAGCAGCCGCCGGCCCGCCACCAGGCTGCGGTACAGGCCCGCCTGTCCCTCCGGGCTGGCCGGGACGCGCCCGGCGGTCACCCCGAGGGCGTCCAGAAACCGGCGGATGGCCTCAGCCGGGGCTACCGGGGTGCCAGAAGGGTCAAAACCGCGCAGGTTCACATACAGCTGCCCGTCCGGAAAGCGACCGGCCACCTGGTGCGCCCAGTACAGGGCCAGCGCGGTCTTGCCCACGCCGGCCATCCCGGCGATGGCGCTGATCATCACCGTCCCCGGCCGGCTGGCGCTGGCCGCGTCGAGGACCCGGGTGAGCCGCTCCAGCTCAGCAGCGCGACCGGTGAAGTCGGCCACCGCCGCCGGCAACTGCCGGGGCACCGCGCGGTCAGCGGGCTGATCGTCGGCGGCCAGCAGGCGGTCCAGCAGGTCGGCCGAGACTTTCAGCGCCCGGGCCAGCCGGGGCCGGAGCCACGGCAGCGGCTCGCTCTCGCCGCGTTCCCACCGCACGACCGTGGAGCGCCCGACGGCCACCAGCTCGGCCAGCGCTTCCTGAGTCAGCCCCAGCGCCTTGCGGCGCTGGACCAGGCGCTGCCGCCTGGCCACGGCGGCGGGGGTGGCATCTGCTGGCATAACGAGACGTTATCGCGGCCGGCCGCTGCGATTGCACGGCGGCCGCCTGCTGCTACTGCCCGATCTGCAGCACGATCTTGCCGCGGGTGTGGCCGCCCGCGACCCTGGCCAGCGCCTCACGCGCCTCATCCAGCGGGAACACCGCCTCGACCTGGGGACGCAGCTGGCCCGCCTCGACCAGGCGGCGCAGTTCCTCCAGCCGCTGCCGGTCGCCGTGAGCGGCGAAGGACTCGCCGGTGATGCCGCGCTCCAGCGGGGCGGGCGGGCCCGCCAGGATTATGGAAATCATCCGGCCGCCGTCGCGGACCGCGCCGATGGCCTGGTCGCGGGTCTGGCCGCCGACGCAGTCCAGCAGCAGGTCGACGCCGCCGGGGACGGCGGCGCGGACCTGCTGGACCCAGCCGGCGGCGTGGTAGTCGAACACCTCGCTGGCGCCCAGGCTCCGCACGTAGTCGTGGTGGGCCGGGCTGGCCACGCCCAGCGGGCGGCCGCCCAGGGCGGCCGCGATCTGCACCGCGGCGCTGCCCACGCCGCCCGCGGCGGCGGTGATGAGCACGGTCTGGCCGGGCTGGAGGTGTCCCCGGTCGGCCAGGCCCTCGTAGGCGGTTCCGGCGGCGATGACCAGCCCAGCCGCCGCGGGGAAGGTCACCCCGGCGGGCATCGGACCCAGGCGGTCGGCTGGCGCCACCGCTAGCTCGGCGAACCCGCCGCCGGCCGGGAACAGGACCCCGTAGACCCGTTCGCCCGGCTGGACGTCGGTCCCCTCGCCGGCCGCTTCCACGACGCCGGCGATCTCCTGACCGGGGACGAACGGCAGGACGATGCCAGGGAAGCCGCCGCCGAGGAACCCGACGTCCCACGGGCCGACCCCCGCGCCGCGGACCCGGACCAGCGCCTGTCCCGGTGCGGGTTCGGGGTCGGGGAGCTCACCCAGCCGCACGCTGTCGATCCCGTCAAGCTGATCCGCCAGCGCTGCTCGCATAGCTCTGTCTCCTCACGTTGCTTTCCCGGGGCTGGTGCTCCTGCCGCCGGCGGGCGGCACTCCGGATGACCGTGGCCGCGATGACCGACGCCAGCAAGGTAAGCCCGGCCGCGACCGCCATGGCCAGGTTGTACCCCGATGTCAGCGCCTGCCGGCCCGACTCGCCGGTCGCCGACGCGGTGTAACTGGCCGCGACGGCGGAGATGACGGCCAGGCCGATCGCACCGCCCATCTGCTGCGCGGTGCTGATCAGCCCGGAGGCGAGGCCGGCCTGGCGGGCCGGCACACCCCCGGTGGCCGCCGCGTACGCCGACGGGTAGCTCATGCCGTAGCCGACCGGCATCACCAGCAGGGCCGGCAGCAGGTGCAGAAGGTAGTTTCCGTGCACCGGCAGGAAGCAGGCCCAGGCCATGCCGGCGGCCACCAGGGCCGGACCGAGTATGAGGTAGCGCCGGGGCCCGTGGCGGGCGATCAGCCGGCGCATCTGGGCCGCTACCGGGCCCATGACCACCGGGACTGGCAGGATGGCCAGCCCGGTCCCGACAGCGCTGTAGTGCTCGACGAGCTGCAGGTACAGCGTGATCAGGAAGAACATGCCCAGGTTGCCCCCGTAGACCGCGGCCATCGCCGCGTTGGCCCCGGAGACGCTCCGGTTCCTGAAGATGGCCAGCGGAACGAGGGGCTGCTCCGCGCGCTGCTCGTGCACCACGAACAGGCCGAGCAGGACCAGCGCCCCGGCCAGCGCGGGCAGCGTCCGGGCGCCGAGCCAGCCCCAGGCCGGGGCCTGAGTGAAGTAGAAGACCGCTGCCATCAGCCCGGCCGTGACCAGGGCGGCCCCTGGCACATCGAGCGTGGCCCTGGTTTCCCTGGGCCCGTAGGCCGGCACGACCCGGGCGATCACGACGCTCATCACCACGCCGACCGGGACGTTGATGAAGAAGTTCCACCGCCAGCCGGCGTACTCCGTCAGCACGCCGCCCAGCAGCAGGCCGGCCGCCGCGCCCGCGGTAGCGACCATCGACCAGTAGCCCAGAGCCTGGTTGCGCTTGTTTCCCTGGCTGAAGGTGGCCAGCACGATCGACAGCGCGGCCGGCGACATCAGCGCGGCCGACAGGCCCTGCGCGCCGCGCAGGACGATCAGCAGCGCCGGATCCGGGCTGATCCCGGCCAGGAACGAGCAGGCGGTGAACGCCGCCATGCCGGTCAGGAGCATCCGGCGCCGCCCGAACAGGTCGGCCGCGCGGCCCCCGAACAGCAGGAACCCTCCGAAGGCCAGCACGTACGCGGTGACCACCCAGCCAATCGCCGCGTTGCCGAAGTGCAGCTGCACCTTGATGGCCGGCAGCGCGACGTTGATGACCGTGACGTCCAGGATGACCATGAACTGCGCGATCGCCACGCAGGCGAACACCAGCCACTGAGAACCTCGATGACTCATGCCAGCCAGCCTGAAGCGATTCCCGAGACTGGTACAGGGAGTTGTTTATACTGGTACTAACCTCACCAGGCAGGACGCCGGGCGAGGTGATCTCATGACAGACATGGTCCAGCGCGAAGAGCTCGCGTCGTTCCTGCGGTCGCGGCGCGAGGCTACCGACCCGGTCAGCGTCGGCCTGCGGCCCGGACCCCGGCGGCGGACCCCTGGCCTGCGCCGCGAGGAACTCGCGCAGCTGTCCGGGATCAGCGTCACCTGGTACACCTGGCTGGAGCAGGGCCGCCACATCAGCGTCAGCCGGCAGGTGATCGAGAGCCTGGCCCGCGTGCTGCGGATGACCCCGGCCGAGCGGGAGCACCTGTTCACGGTCGCGGGCCTCACGCTGCCCGCCGAGACCGCCGGCCGGCCGGACGTCGATGACACGCTGCGGCGCCTGGTGGAGGCGCTTGACCCCAATCCCGCCTTCGTCGCCAATCCCTGGTGGGACCTGCTGGCCTACAACCGGACCTATTCCGCCCTGCACGGCGGCCTCGATGACCGCCCGCCCGCCGAGCGCAACGTGCTGTGGCTGTTCTTCGCCACCGACCCGGCCCGCTACCTGATCGCCAACTGGGACGATGAGGCCCGCCAGCTGGTCGGCCAGCTCCGCGCGCACCTGGCCCAGTACCCGGTTGATCCCCGCGGGCCCGAGCTCGTCGCCACGCTCACCGCGGCCAGCCCCAGGTTCGCCGGGCTCTGGCAGGAACACGGGACCGCGCGATTCCGCAATTACCGTAAGGGATACCAGCATCCGGTCGCCGGACTGCTCAGCCTGGACTACATCAAGCTCGAAGCGGCCAGCAACGACCAGCAGCACCTCGTCGTGATGCTGCCCGCCGACCAGGCCAGCGCGGACAAGCTGAGCCAGCTGTGCTGACGCGACAAGCACTGAGGAGGATGCCTACCGTCGGCCTGGGCTGGCTGGCCCGGATCAACGCCCGCCACCCGTGGAGCCACAACGAGTACTTCCACGGCTGGATCCTGCGTCACCTGCCCGCCCGCCGCCAGTCCGCCGTTGATGTCGGCTGCGGGGCGGGCGTGCTGACCGGGCAGCTGGCCGGGGCGTTTGTGCAGGTCACCGGGATCGATGCGGACGCCGGCATGGCCGCCGCCGCGGCCGCGCGGCTGGCTGATGATGCGCGGGTGACCATCCGCCGGTGCCGTTTCGAGGACTTCGCCGCGACCGCGGGGGAGGGCCAGGCCGACCTGATCACGATGGTGGCGGTGCTGCACCATCTCGACCTGGAGGGCACGCTGGCCCGCATCCCGGCCCTGCTGGCCCCCGGCGGCCGCCTGCTGGTCGTCGGCCTGGCCCGGGTGGACTCGCCGTCTGACCTGCTGATTGACCTGTTGTCGGCGGCGGCGAATCCGGTCATGGGCCTGATCCGGCATCCCCGCCCGGCCCGGCCGGGCGGGCCTGTCGCCGGCGAGCCTGTCATGCCGGTCCGGGATCCCGCCGCCACGCTGGCCCAGATCACCGCGGCGGCCAGGGCCCGCCTGCCGGGCGTCACCGTCCGGCGGCGGTTGTTCTTCCGCTACACCCTGCGCTGGGACAAGCCAGGCAGCGAAGTTATGCCTGGCTAAGCACCTACCATCGGCCGGGCCGGATCCTACGAAAGTCGCATGCCGTCGGCCGAGGCCATCCTTTCGCAGGGGCCGGACCCTACTGGCTGCCCTGCCGGGCGACGCCCGCGGCGGAGTGCAATGGGGGCATGCAGACAGAATCACAGCTCACGCAGGCACTCCCACCGGGCCGCTACGAGATCGATGCCAGCCAGTCGGCGGTGAGATTCCGGACCCGGCACATGTTCGGGCTGGGCCCGGTCCGGGGGACGTTCGCGATCCAGTCGGGCTCGGCGGAGATCGCCGAGGCGCTGGCCGGCTCGGCCTTGCGCGCCGAGATTGACGCGGCGAGCTTCACGACCGGGAACCGGCAGCGCGACCAGAGCGTGCGGTCGGCCCAGTTCCTGGACGCTGAGCGCTTCCCGGTCATTTCGTTCCAGGACGGGCTGGTGGCCGCCGACGGTCAGACGGTGCACGGGATGCTCACCGTGCGCGAGGTGTCCCGGCCGGTCACCCTGTCCATCGGCCAGGTGCAGGCGGACCCGCGGTCGTTCACCGCCAGCGCCACCCTCCGCATCGACCGGAACGAGTTCGGCGTGACGGCACTACCGGGCCTGGCCGGGCGGTATCTCGACCTGACCATTGAGGTCCGGTGCGCCCGGAGATAGGTGTCCGGCTCGCTGGGCGATCCAGACGTAGCCGATCGCGGTGGCCACTGCGACGGCTGCGCCTGCCAGGTAGAGCTGCTGGTAGCTGACGTAGCGGATGGCCAGTGCGCCCACCGCCTGGAGGGGCGCCTGCGGGCCGAAGAAAACGAGGAGGACGGCGGCGGATACCCGGCCTTGCAACTCCGGCGGCGTGGAGCGCTGCGCGAGGTTCAGCAGGGCAAGAAATATCCAGGGCAGCGCGAAACCGAGCACGACCGAGCCGGCGATCGCCAGCGGAAGCCAGCCGGATGCGCGCATCACACTGCCGAGGGCGAAGTTGGCCATGCCCAGGACGGCCAGCCACCTTTCGCCGGCCAGCCGCAGCAGCCGGCCGCTGACCATGCTGGCCGCTATCGAGCCCGCGCCCAGCCCGGCACTGAACACGCCGAGGAAGCTGGGCGGCTCGCCGACGCCCTGGACCAGGCTGTACTGCGCGGCGACCAGCACGGCGGAGAAGCCCATCACGACCGACGCGGCCAAAAGCAGCCGGCGCAGTTCGGGCGTTCGGCGGATGTGCCCGAATCCGGCCAGCAGGTCGGCCCGCCAGTGTCCGGGACGGCGTGCTGGCCGGGCTTCCCGCAGCCGGATCCGGGACAGCATCAGCGCCGCGACCGCGAACGTGACCGCGTCGAAGACGCTCACCGGCCCGCCGCCGACCAGCGCGAACAGGCCCGCACCGAAGAGCGGCGACACCAGCCGGCCGGCCTCCTGGAACCCCAGGCTCCAGCCGTTCAGCTCCTGCCGCAGGTCACGGGACAGCATGACGGCGAACAGCGCGTCCTCGGCCGGGGCCGACAGCGTGAGGTGGATGCCGTACCAGGTCATGACGGCGAAGATCAGCCAGACCGAGCCGGGCCCGCCGACGGCCAGCAGGGGCAGGACCAGCACGGCGGAGACGAGGTTGAGCCAGACGAGAAACCGGCGGCGGCGCACCCGGTCGGCCAGCGCTCCGGCCAGCGGCCCGGCCAGGGACGGGGCGTAGATGCACACCGACACCAGGGCCGCCTCGCTGCTGCTGCCGGTCAGGGACTTTACCCAGATGCCCGCGGCCAGCGACATGGCGCTGTCGCCGATCACCGACACGGCCAGGGCGGTCAGGTAAAGCCGCCCGTTCCGCCGCTCGGCCGCGGCGCTTTCATCGTCCCCCGGGGAGGCGACTTCCGAGTACCGGTATTCAGATTTACTGCGATTGTTAAATAGCCTGGTTTTCCTTTCCGGCATGGCTTGAATTCTGCCACTTGATATTTGCCGCTGCAATGCCGAGTTTACCGCAGTAAATACCGCCCTTATTTGCTTATGACTTTGCCGCGAACCGTGGAAGCGGGTTGGATGGTCTTATGACGACCCACCCCCGGGAAGGGAGCTGTGCATGGCCTCGCTGGTCCTGAAGATGTCCGTGTCGCTCGACGGCTATGTCGCACCCAGGGACGGGAGCACCGACTGGATCGCCGCGGGAGGCTCCGAGGACGGCCTCAGCTGGACTGTCGAGACCGTGAGCAACGCCCGCGCGCACCTCATGGGCGCTACCACCTATGCGGCGATGGCCGCCCACTGGCCCGGCGCCTCCGGACCGTTCGCCAAGCCGATGAACGAGATCCCCAAGGTCGTGTTCTCGGACTCCCTCGCGTCCGCCGACTGGGAAGAGACGACGATCGCCGCCGGAGACCTGGCCGACGCCATCACGCGGCTCAAGCAGGAGCACTCCGACGGATACCTGCTCGCCCACGGCGGGGCACGCTTCGCCCGGTCGCTGGTCGAGACCGGGTTGATCGACGAGTACCGCCTGCTCATCCACCCGGTCGTGCTGGGCGCCGGCGAGCGGATCTTCCTCACACCGCTCACCATCGAGCCAGTGAGCACCACCGTCTTCAGCGGCGGAGCCGTCGCCCACGTCTTCGCAGCGCACCCAGCAGCATGACCGGGATGATCGAGGGCGCTAGCGCATCCGGACGATGTTGCCCGTGATCATTGACGCCGCTGGAGCACAGAGCAGCAAGATCGCTCCTGCGACGTCCTCCGGCCGGGCGACATGGATGTGGTCGTCGCTGTGGCTGACGAACTCCCGGACGTCGTCGGTCACCCAGCCGGTGTCGGTGACTGGGGGGTAGATCATGTTGGCGGTCACGCCTAGGCGTCCCAGTTCAACCGATGCGGCCATGGTGTAGTTCTCCAGCGCGGCCTTGGCCGCGCCGTAGCTGAGCTCGCCGGGAAAGCCCATCGGGCCGCCGGAGGTCAGGCCGATGATGCGTCCCCAGGTGGCCTGGCGCTCCAGGTGACGGCGGGCGAACTCGGCGATCATCAGAGCGCCGGCACGGGCGTCGACTCCGAAGGTCTGGTCAAAGGTGGCTGCGGTGAGCGTGTCCGGTGACTTCCTGCCGACGGCGCGGCGGGCGGCGAAGGAGTCGTGGGCGCAGTGGCCGGTGGCGTTGTTAATGAGTATGTCGACCGGGCCGAAGGCCTGTTCTGCCTCGGCGAACAGGCGCGGGATAACCGAGACATCCAGCAGGTCGGCCTCGACGGCCCGGGCCTGCCCGCCGTCTGCGACGATGCCGGCCGCCACCTGGTGGCCGTCGGCGCGGCGGCTGTCCTGATATCGCGCCGGGTACTGGGCGGAGGCCTCGGTCCTGAGGTAGGTGAGCAGGACCGCCGCGCCGTGCACAGCGAGCAGGCGCGCCGTGGCTGCTCCGATGCCGTGATTGGCGCCAGACACCAGGGCGACATGGCCGGTCAGGTCGGGTTGGGCAGGCATGGTCCAGTTCCCTTCACATCCGAGTGGTTTCGACGTAGGAACTGCTACCTGCCTGCCATGGCACCCGACACTGTCACCCGCCGCGGTGGCCGTCAAACCTTTAACCCGCCCGGCCGCCCTGGAGGGTTAGTCGACCTCGACCGGCAGTTCGTAGATCTCGTCGGTGGGGTGCCCGGCCAGCTCGTGCACCCGCAGGACGGCCTCCTTCGACGGACCGGACGACAGGCAGAAGACCTTGCCCGAATCCGGGTCGAGCCAGGCGCGCTCGAAGTGCACGCCCTCGCGGCCTTCGATCTCCAGATCCCGCTCATGCGCCTCGCGAAGCTGGCTTTCCGTGGCGCCGATGAATCCGCTGTGCACGTCCATGAACTTGGCCATGTCAGCTATCTCCTGACTAGATCGAGTGGCTCGGAGTGTCCAGCTTGGGGCTGGACACCCCTCGCTGGTCATCGGGCAGATGACCTATAAATCGCTGCCAGTTACTTACTACCCAGGGGCGCGGTGCCCTTGACGAGTGCTTCCGCGGAAGCGCTTTGTGCACGCTTTCACAAGCCGCTTCCGCGGAAGCGCGTCCACCCGTATTGACGCGTCCGGCGCGCTGGGGGAGCCTACATCTAGTAAGAAAGTTTCCTTTTAGTTAGGCGCCTGGCCGCCGGATGGGTGTGGCTGATGAAGACCGGACTCATCAGGCGGTTAGGTGCCGGGGCCCTTGTGACCGTGCTGGGCAGTGCCGGGTTGCTGGCGCTGCCCAGCACGGCGCAGGCAGCCACCTCGCTGCCGTGCGACATCTACGCCGCGGGCGGCACGCCGTGCGTGGCCGCCTACAGCACGGTCCGGGCCCTGTACGCGTCCTACGACGGGCCGCTGTACCAGGTCCGGCGGGTCTCCGACGGCGCCACGGCCAACGTCGGGCTGCTGTCGGCCGGCGGCTACGCCAACGCCACCGACCAGGACACCTTCTGCGCCCGCACCACCTGCGTCATCACCGAGCTGTTCGACCAGTCGCCCGAGGGCAACAACCTGACCATCGAGGGCGCGGGCGGGGCGGCCGGCGCCGATGTCGGGGCCAACGCCGCGGCACTGCCGGTCACGGCCGGGGGCCACAAGGTCTACGGCCTGTATATCGCCGGGCAGACGGGCTACCGGGATAACAGCACGCACGGGGTCGCGGTCAACGGCCAGCCCGAGGGCATGTACATGGTGGCCAGCGGCACCCACGTCAATTCTGGCTGCTGTTTTGACTTCGGCAACGCCGAGACCAACACCGATGACAACGGCAACGGGCACATGGACGCGGTGAACGTCGGCACCGAGTGCTATTTCTCGCCGTGCTCCGGCAGCGGCCCGTGGGTCGAGGCGGACATGGAGAACGGGTTGTTCTCCGGCGGCAACGGGCCCAACACGGCCAACGACGGGAACAGCAGCGACTTCGTCACCGCCATGCTGAAGAACAACGGCCAGACGACCTACGCGCTCAAGGGCGGCAATGCGCAGTCCGGCGGGCTGTCGACCTGGTGGGAAGGCGCACTGCCGGATATCGGCGGCTACACGCCCATGCACCAGGAGGGTGCGATCGTGCTGGGCACCGGGGGAGATAACAGTAACTGGTCGGTCGGGTCCTTCTTTGAAGGTGTCATGACGGCGGGTTACCCCAGCGACGCCACCGACGACGCCGTCCAGGCCAGCATCGTGGCGGCGGGCTACTCAGGAGCCTCCAACGGCGGGACGCCCCCGGCGGGCACGATCACCGGGCCGGGCGGGCAGTGCGTGGACGTGATCGGCGACGACAGCGGGACCGACGGCGCCCTGGTGGACCTGTGGGGCTGCCAGTCCTACGCCATCGATCAGCACTGGACGCACAACTCCGACGACTCGCTCAGCACGCTGGGCCGGTGCCTGGACATCGACGGGGACGGCACGGCGGCGGGCACCAAGGTCGAGCTGTGGGACTGCAACGGGGTCGGCGGCCAGAAATGGGTCCAGCAGGCCAACGGGTCGCTGCTCAACCCGCAGTCGGGCCTGTGCCTCGACGACCCCAGCGACAACACCGCCAACGGCACTCAGCTCCAGATCTGGACCTGCAACGGCACCCCCGCCCAGCAGTTCTCGGTCAACGGCGGCGGGATGGTCGACGGTCCTGGCGGCCAGTGCGTCGACGTGGCCGGTGACGATACCGGCACCGACGGCACCTTCGTCCAGCTGTGGGGCTGCCAGTCCTACGCGATCGACCAGCACTGGTACCGCAACGCCAACGGCTCGCTGGAGACCCTGGGGCGCTGCCTGGACATCGACGGGGACGGCACGGCGGCGGGCACCAAGGTCGAGCTGTGGGACTGCAACGGCATCGGCGGCCAGGTCTGGGAGCAGCAGGCCAACGGATCGCTGCTCAACCCGCAGTCGGGCCTGTGCCTCGACGACCCCAGCGGCAACACCGCCGACGGAACCCAGCTCCAGATCTGGACGTGCAACGGCACCCCCGCCCAGCAGTTCCCGCTGAGCTAAGGCGCCGGTCGGGTGCGGGCAGCCCCGGGGCGTTGCCTGTTGACGCTTGAATGGCCGTGTCGGTAATTTTGTTTCGATTTGTCCGCCCGCCGAGCAGGAGCTGACATGGCCAGTAGCAGGGCACGGATCACGGGGGCGGCAGCGGCGGGGTTAGCGGTGTTCGCCCTGGTCGCAGCGGCTTCCGCGGCGCAGGCCGGCGTGGTCAGGGCCCATGTGGCCAGGGCCCGGGTGACCAGGGCCCGGGTGACCAGGGCCGCGGCGGCGGGTACGCGGGTGGTGCGGTACCACGGGTACCGGATCAGCGTCCCGGCGTCGTGGCCCGTTTACCACTTGTCGGCCGACCCGGCGCGCTGCGTCCTGCTCAACAGGAACGCCGTCTACCTGGGCACTCCCGGTGCCCGCCAGCGCTGCCCGGCGCGGGCCTACGGGCACGCCGACGCCGTGCTGATCCAGCCCGAGCCGCGGGCGCTGCCGCCGCAGACCGTTGTGCTGCCCGCCAGCACCGCCGCGCTCCCGGCCACCCTGCCCGCCCGGGCGGCCGCGATGGACCAGGCCAACCACACGCTGCACGTGTCGGCCCCCGGCCCGGGCGTGCTGGTGACCGCGAGCTACGGCAGCGACCAGAAGCTGATCCGCTCCATCCTGGCCGGCGCGACGATGACCAGCAGAACCAAAGCCAAAGCCAAGGCCAGCCCGGCCAGGGGCAGCGCGACCCAGCCCGGCGAGCTGACCGGCCTGCCGGGCCGCGGCCTGGGCTTCGACGCCTGCACCGCTCCCTCGGTGACAACGATGACCGACTGGCTGGCGTCCCCCTACCGGGTGATCGGCACCTACCTGGGCGGCGAGAACTGGGCCTGCACGTACGGGAACTTCAACTCGGCGTGGGTGACCCAGGTGGCCAGCGAGGGCTGGCGGTACATCCCGATCTGGGTCGGCCTGCAGGCGCCGTGCTCGACCATCCCGCGGGTAGCGGTCATCGACCCGGCCCAGGCCGCCCAGGAGGGCCAGGCCGACGCGGCCAGTGCCGCCGCCACGGCGCAGAGCTTCGGGTACGGCCAGGGCTCGCCGATCTACTTCGACATGGAGGGCTACAACAGCTCCAATACGACCTGCGCGCAGGCCGTGCTCACGTTCCTCGGCGCGTGGACGCAGGGCCTGCACGCGGCGGGCTACCTGTCCGGCGTGTACTCCAGCGCCGGGTCGGGGATCGCCGGCCTGGCGTCCGAGTACGGCAACCCGGGCTATGCCAGTCCGGACGACGTCTGGATCGCCGACTGGAACGGCAGCCCCGGCCTCAGCGATCCGTACCTGCCCGACAGTGACTGGCCTGGTCAGCGGCTGCACCAGTATTACGGCGGCCACAACGAGACCTGGGGCGGGGTGACGCTGAACATCGACAGCGACTCCCAGGGCGGCGCGGTGGCAGGCCTGGCCGACGTGCACCAGGCCAGGCGGCCGGCCCTGCTCGGCGAGCCCGACGCACTGCCCGTGGCGCCCGGTCAGTCCGGTACCGCCGTGCTGGTCGTCCGGGGCACCGGCGGGGCGCAGGCGGCGGTCAGCTGGCAGGCGCACGCGCCGGCCGGGCTGACCGTCACGCCCAGTCAGGGCACCACGTTCGTGCCGCCCGGCGGGGTGCGCATCGTGCCGCTGCGCGTGACCGCCGACGCGTCGCTGGCGCCGGGCCGGTACCAGGTGCCGGTGACCGCGACCGCCGGAGGGCAGGTCCTCACCGAGACCTTCGAGCTGGTCAGCGTCGTCCAGGCGGGCGGGGCGCTGCCGACCAGCTACCCGGTGGTGCTGTACGCGGCCGATCCGGCCAGCATGGCGGTGGCGGCGGCCACGGCGCGGACCCTGGCGCTGCCGCCCGGCGACGTGACCGGCAGCTTCAGCCAGGCCTGGACCGACGTGAGCGGGGGAGCGGACCTGGTGCTCGCGGTCGGCCAGGCGGCCGGCGACGCGCTGAACTTCAATGCCTGCGGCTGGTCCAACCCGGCCGGGGAGGCCGCAGGCAGCACGCCGTTCTTCGACGTCGGAGTCCCGCTGCAGAGCCCGCCGGGGGCCGACATCTTCGAGCCGGCTGGCGGCAGCGACACGTTCGTCACCGCCCAGCTGACCGGCCAGCTGGCCCAGTACGCGCTGGCCGGCACGCTGCCCGATGACGGCGGCCCGCCGGCCGGCCCGGCCGCCTTCCAGGACACCTGCCTGGGCTCACCCGACGTCACCGTCCCTCCCGCTACGCGTCGCGGCGCACCAGGAACACCGCGCCCGCCGCGAGGGCCAGCACCGCGTAGCCGCACATGATGACGAGCCCGGTCCAGGGGGCGAAGGCGCCGGGACCGGGGTTGTTGATCAGTGTCTCGCCGATCTCGACGGGCAGCAGGCGCAGAACCTGGTGCTGGAGCGAGCCAGGAAGCGCCCCGGCCATGATCGGCAGCACGAGTATCAGGCCGACGTAGACGCTGATCGCGCCGGCGGTGTGCCGGACCAGGACGGCTATGCCGAGGGCCAGGAGCCCGACGACGCACAGATACAGGCCGATGCCGGTGACCGCCCGGAGCGCGCCCGGGCTGGACAGCGTGTCGCTCCTGGCTGGTGAGGTGAGGAATTCCTGGCCGAGCAGGAAGCTGGCGAACGCGGTGAACTCGGCCACCACCAGGGCGGCCACGCCGAGCACGAGGACCTTGGCGGCCAGCACCATCGGGCGGCGCGGCGCGGTGGCCAGGGTGGCCCGGATCGTGCCGGTGGCGTACTCGCTGCTCATGACCAGGATGCCGAGGATGCCGAGCAGGAGCGTGCCGCCGAGGTACGCGCCCGTGAGGCTCACCTCGATGGGATCAAACGCGGCCCTGTTGCCGGCCGGCATCGTCGCCCAGTGCGCGCGCGTCACCCCGGTCGCGATGCCGCTGGCGGCCAGGCCGACGAACACGGTCATGCCCAGGGTCCACAGCGTGGAGCGTACGGTGCGCAGCTTCGTCCACTCACTGCGCACGAGATCGGCCGTCCCGTAGTGACCGGCCGGGATGGTGGTGACGCTCATCGGTCTGCTCCCTGGTATTCGATGCTCTGCTCGGTGAGCTCCATGAACGCCTCCTCCAGCGACGCCGTCTCGGCCGCCAGCTCGTGCAGCGTGACCGGCAGGCTCGCGGCCAGGTCGCCGATCGCCTCCCGGTCCATGCCGCGGACGGTGAGCGCGCCGTCCTCTAGGTCAGTCTCGGCGCCGTGCTCGTCGGGCGCGGCGCGGAGCCGGTCCAGCTGGGGCGAGCGCACCCGCACGAACCGCGCCGCGCTCCTGGCGGTCAGCTCGGCCACGGGCTGCTGGGCCAGGAACCGCCCCCGGCCGATGACGACGACCTCGTCCGCGGTGAGGGCCATCTCGCTCATGAGGTGGCTCGACACGAACACGGTCCGGCCCTCGGCGGCCAGGCCCTTCAGCAGATTGCGGACCCAGCGGATCCCGTCGGGATCGAGCCCGTTGACCGGCTCGTCGCAGATCAGCACCCCCGGATCGCCGAGCAGCGCGGCGGCCATGCCCAGCCGCTGGGCCATCCCGAGGGAGAACTTCCCGGCCCGCTGGCCCGCCACCGAGGCCAGGCCGACGAGCTCGAGCACCTCGCCCACCCGGCGCGGCGGTATCCGGTTGGCCTCGGCCAGCATCCGCAGATGGGCCCGTGCGCTCCGCCCGGGGTGGATCGCCTTGGCCTCCAGCAGGGCCCCGATCTCCCGCAGGGGCCAGTCCAGGTCGTGATACTGCTTTCCGTTAACGGTGACCCGCCCCCCGGTCGGGTAGTCGAGCCCCATGATCATTCGCATGGTCGTCGACTTGCCCGACCCGTTGGGCCCGAGGAACCCGGTGACGATCCCCGGCCGGACCGTGAAGGACAGGTCGTCCACGGCCACCTTTTCCCCGTAGCGCTTGGTGAGGTGCTGTGCCTCGATGAACGTCATGGCCGAGAGCGTAGGGACCGGCGGCCCCGCCATTCGAGCCCCCGGAGGCTGATTCCGCGGGCCGGGGGAGTGGTCCGAAGGTCGTACCCGGGCCGCCGCCGGGTCATCCCGCGGTCGCTCGATCCCGCACCGGGTCACCGGTAGCGTTACCTGCGGTGATGATGATGATCGGATCTGCTGTGCGCCGACCGTACGGCCCGTCCGCGGTGGCCGGGTTCCGAGACGTCCGCGAGCGCGTGCGGGTGTTCCTCGACCCCTCGTCAACAAGCCACCGTCCCGGTCGCCTCGCCCGCGCGGCCGCGTCGTGGCGAGCCTTCACGCGCGCTCATATCCGGCTGACCGACGGAGCCCTGGCCTTGGCCGTCCTGGCCGTGGGCCTGGCCAGCGATCAACTCGCGCACCGGTCGGCATGGGCCGGCCTGCTTACCTTCCTGCTCGCGCTCCCGCTGGCCTGGCGGCGGCGCGGCCCGGTGCCGGTGTTCCTGGTCGTCGCCGTCGTGGCGTTCGCCCAGTGGCTGGCCGGCATCCTGGTCGTGGCCGACGTGGCGCTCCTGGCCGCCCTGTACACCGTCGCCGCCCGGCGCCCGCCCCGGGTGGCGGCCGCCGGGGCCGTCATCCTGGAGGGCGGCGCCGTTCTGGCCGCCGCCCGGTGGGGTCAGTCGGCCCTGGCCACGTTCGCGTTCCTGTCCGCGCTGGTCGTGGCCGCCCTCGTCACCGGCCTGTACGTCCGGGCGCGCCGCCTGTACGTCGCGGGCCTGGTCGAGCGCGCCGCGCGGCTGGAGTTCGAGCGAGACCAGCAGGCGCTCCTGGCCGCGGCCGCCGAGCGGGCCCGGATCTCCCGCGAGATGCACGACGTGGTGGCCCACAGCCTGGCGGTCGTGATCTCCCTGGCCAACGGCGCGACGGCCAAACTCGCCCGCGACCCGGAGCAGTCCCGCGAGGCGCTCGAGTCGATCTCCGAGCTGGGCCGCGAGGCCCTGGCCGACACCCGGCGGCTGCTGTCGGTCCTGCGCACCGAGGAGGGAACCGCGGCGCGCGCACCGCAGCCCGGCATCGAGCAGATCGAGGCCCTGGTCCACCGGGCCGCCGCCACCGGCCTGGCGGCCACCCTCACCGTCCGCGGCGATCCCGTCCCCGTCGCCCCCGGCCTGGCCCTCAGCGCCTACCGGATCGTCCAGGAAGCGATCACCAACGCGGTCAAGCACGCCCAGCGGGCCACCACTCTCACCGTCGAGCTGGCCTGGGCGCCGGGAAGGCTGAAGATCGCGGTCACCGACGACGGGCACGGCGGCCCGCCAGTTACCGGCGCTGCGAATACCGGCACTGCGAATACCGGCGCTGCGAACGGCTTCGGCCTGGCCGGGATGCGCGAGCGGGCCGCCCTCTGCGGCGGCACGGCTACGGCCGGCCCGGGGCCCGAGCGCGGATGGACCGTCACGGCGACCATCGCGCTGCCTGAGGGCGGGCCGTGATCTCGGTCATCCTGGTCGACGACCAGCCCCTGTTGCGCAAGGGCTTCCGGATGGTCCTCGAAGAGGAGGACGGCATCGTCGTGGTCGGCGAGGCCTCCGACGGCGCGGCCGGGCTCGAACTGGCCCGCCGCTGCCATCCCGACGTCGTGGTCATGGACATCCGGATGCCCGGCATGGACGGGATCCAGGCCACCCGCGAGATCCTGGCCGCCGAACCCGGCTCGCGCGTCCTGATCCTCACCACCTTCGACCTGGACGAGTACGCCTTCGGCGCGCTCCGCCTGGGGGCCAGCGGCTTCATCCTCAAGGACGTCCTGCCGTCCGAGTTCGTCCGGGCCGTCCGGTCGGTGGCCGACGGCGACGCCGTTGTCGCCCCGAGCGTGACCCGGCGCCTGCTCGACGTGTTCGGGCACCACATCCCCGACCCGCAGCGGGCCGGCCCGGCCTCCCACCCCGAGCTCGACCAGCTCACCGCCAGGGAGCGGGAGATCCTGGCCGAGCTGGCTGGCGGCTTCTCGAACGCCGAGATCGCCGAGCGGCTGTTCGTGGCCGAGGCCACGGTCAAGACCCATCTTGGCCGGGTACTGACCAAGCTCGGCCTGCGCGACCGGGTCCAGGCGGTGGTCTACGCCTACGAGGCCGGCCTCGTCGACCGCCCGGGCTCGAGGTCCTCGGGGGGCGGCGCGGATGCCTGAGAGCAGGTTCAGCCGGGCCGACTGGAAGTCGCCGGGCCGGCGCGCTTGAAAACCGCCACCTGGCCGGCCTTGGCACCGATGTGGACTGTGGCCGCCCCGGCGAGGAACGCGCTGAACATGGCTCCGAAGAGCGCGAAAACCTGTCCTGAGCTGGATCCCCACGTAGGGTTGTTCAGGTAGGTCGCGGTGTAAACGCCGAAAGCGGCGATGACGCCCGCGCCAGCTGAGAGTACTCCCAGCATTGTCGCGTAGAAGTCGAGGAATCCTCCTCCGATCGCTATCTCTGCCGCGTCCCTGGCCTGCAGCACCCAGACGTACCACGCCCCGGCCAGCACCGCGAGGACCAGCAGGGACATGATCCATTGCCAGGTGGGGTAGGAGAGCGTGACGGTTATCGGGACGTCGACGCGGCCGACGCGCGGGTCCACGATGCTGACGGTGCCCTGGTAGATTCCGGGGTCCGCGAAGTCCGGGCCTGATCGCTGGACGCACAGCTTGAGCAGGACGCGCCCGTTCTGTACCCAGGAGGCGACTCGTACCTTGTCGCCGGGGAGTGGTTCCTGGTCGTCTCGGAGAAAGCCCAGCGGATCCGCGACCTGGAGCAGGGGGGACTGGTTGGCCCCGGAATAGGGGATCGCCCCGGTGGCGGCCCCGCTGATGCCGTACTGGATCGTGAGGGTTTTCGTGGCCAGTGCACGGTTGAATACCAGCGTCGTGGTCTGCCCGCTTATCAGCACGAGCTTGGCCGGCTTGTAGGTCGTCGGGAGCGGCGGCGGCGATCCCGCCTGCCGGGGAATGCCGGGAAACCCGCATGGCGGGGTGTTCGGCGAGGAAGATCGCCACTGCCAGATCGGGAACAGTCCGATGAGCGCGAGAATTGCGATCAGCGTTATAACCCGAGCAGGCGTGATAACCGGGGGCGGCTTCTTATCTGCGTTACCGGGCGAGTTATCGGGCTTATCGGGCGTGGCTGGAAATCGGGTAGCTCCGGCATCAGCCGGCGTGTCAGTAGTCATTAAGCATTCCCCCGCGATAGCGCTGCGGGCACGATCCCCCACGCGATTGGCGCTATGATGATCCAGCAGTGTGGCCCTGATGCAGTGGACTGTCTAGCGGGATCTAATTCTGGACATCACTAATCCTGTCGCCGGGTGTCATATCGCGTAATCATACGCACCATTTATTCGCACTTAGCCGTAATGCCTGGCCCGAAATGGCCGTGCCGGCCCAGGTGATGCGGCTGTGCTGGACGGCAGCGACGCCGCCGGGCAGGCGGCACGGGCGAACTCGTCGCGGTGGGACCCGATTAAGATCTTTCGGACGCGCTCCACCTGATGGCACGGCATCAGGTGCGGCGGCTGCCGGTCGTGGACGCACCCGTCCTGTGCATGACGGTGCTCGTTACGGTTGCGTTCCCGGCGCGGGGAACCCGCCGGTCCATTGCTCGAAGGCGTGCGCTACGCGCAGCACGGTCGCGTCGTCGAAGTGCTTCCCGACGATCATCATTCCGACCGGCAGCCCGTCGGATAGCCCGGCCGGAACCGAGCAGGCCGGGTGGCCGCTGACATCGAAGGGCGAGGTGTTCCCGATCATCTCCAGGCCGCGGGCCAGGATTTCCTCCCGGGCGGCATCCGGGCCGGGCAGCAAGGTCGCGCGGACCGGCAGCGTGGGCATGATGAGCACGTCAAAGCGGGCCAGGGCCTGGTCATAGGCCATGCGCAACCGCGGCGCGAGCTCACGCGCCATGGCGTAATACCGGCCGTGGTAGCGGTCGAGCGCGTAGCGGCCCGCGAGCAGGACCAGCTTGACGGTCTCGGAGAACGCGGTGGGGTCGCTGCGCCACTTGTCGCCGTAGTAGCCGATCAGGTCCGGGTCATACTGGCCTTCCCAGTTCATCCCGTACCCGTTGCCGTCGACCATCTGCGCCGTCGCGCCCTCGGTGGCGATGACGTCCCAGATCTGGCTGCCGTACAGATGCCACGGGATCGATACCTCTTCGGCGCTCATCCCGGCCGCGGCCAGCGTCTCGACCGCGGCCCGGACCGTGGCGTCGACGGCCGGCTCGGAGTTGTCCCGGCCGAACCCCTCGGTGACCACGCCCGCCCGCAGCCCGCCGGCGCCCCGGCCCAGCTCGGCGAGGTAGTCCGGGATGCTGATCTCGGCCGGCTGACGCGGGTCCAGTCCGTCCGGCCCGGCGATGACGGCCAGCGTCAGCGCCACGTCGGCGACGGTCCGCGCCATCGGGCCTAGGTGGTCGATGGTCTGCTCGATCGGGAAGGCCCCGGTGTAGGGAACCAGCCCGTAGGTCGGCTTGTGCCCGACCACGCCGCAGTACGCGGACGGGATCCGGACCGATCCGCCTTGGTCGCCGCCGGTGGCAAGATCGACGGCCCCGGAGGCGAGCAGCGCGGCGCTGCCGCTGGACGAGCCGCCCGCCGACCGCGTGGTGTCCCATGGATTGCGTACCGGTCCGGTCCGTGACGTGTGTGATCCGCCGGAGAAGCAGAGGTCCTCGCAGACCGCCTTGCCGGCGATCGTCGCCCCGGCGTCCAGCAGCCGGCTCACGACCGTCGCGTCGCGGGCCGGAACGAAGCCCTCCACGGTCAGCGACCCGTTCATCATCGGCACGCCGGCAACGGCCGTGTTGTCCTTGATCGCGACGGTACGGCCCGCGAGCGGGCCGTCCTCTCGCGCGGTGATCGAGGTGGTCACATACCAGGCGCCGAGCGGGTTGTCGGCCTCGGCCGGGCGCTTCCAGGCCCGGTCAGGGGGATGCGGTGCGCTCTCGCGGTAGAGGCGCTCGACCGTGTCCCACGATGCCAGGAGGCCGTCCACGGCCGGCTCAAAAGACGCCACGTCGTTCTCGGAAAGGGCCAGGCGGTAGTGCCGTGATACCTGGTTAAGCGCGGCAGCGCCGGGCGGATCGACGGGCATGGCACTCTCCCCAGTCGGCTGGATCTTTCCCGCCACCATAAGAGGGAAGATCGCGATATGACCAGCCCTGGCGCAGTCTGCGGCTGATCCGCCCGGAAGCCCGCCGGCGGTTGCGCGTTAGCTGGTGCTGGCCCGGGTGGCGAGGTCGAACGTCGCCGTCAGCTCGCGGGCGTAGGAGTGCACGTCCAGGCCGGGGTTGGCGCGCTGGGCCAGGACGATGGTGTGGGTGACGGACGAGCGCACCAGCCCGGCCATGACCTGGACGTCGAAGTCCCGCAGTTCTCCCGATACCTGGCCGTCGCGGAGGATCTGCTCGAGGGCCGGCTTGTGCGTTTCCAGGGGCATCGACGCCACGAGCGGCAGGCCGTCAGGGCCGAGGGCGTTGAAGCCGATCTCCAGCACGGCCAGGTGCAGGCTCCGGTGGGCGGTCGTGTAGTCGGCTGACCCGGCCAGGTAGGCGCCGATCTTCCCGGCGGCGCTGGTCTGGGCGGCCAGCCGGGGCTCGATGAACTCGGTGAACGTGGCCACCGCGGTGCGGAGCAGCTCCTGCATGAGCTCGTTCTTGTCGGCGAAGTGGTAAGAGATGACGCTCTTGGCCACGCCGGCCTGCCGGGCGATCTCGGCCATGGTGGCCCGCGTGTAGCCGGTCTCGGCGATGACGTCCGCGGCGCACTGGACGATCTGGGCCCGGCGGGCCGTCTCGGTGAAGGTCCGGGCAGTCCGGGCGGACCCCTCGGTCTTGGGCTGCATCCTCGCACGCTACATTAGGCCAGGAGGTCGAAAATTAGGCCGCCTGGCCGAAGGCCCTGGGAGAGTGCCATGGGATGGGAAGATCACCTGCCCGGAGGGGTCCTGCTGACGACGGTGGAGAAGGTGGCCGGGTACGCCCGGGCGCACTCGGTATGGCCGGTCACGTTCGGCCTGGCCTGCTGCGCGATGGAGCTGTTCTCGACCTTTAGCCCGCGGCACGACCTGGCCCGGTTCGGGATGGAGCGGGCGTCCAACACCCCGCGCCAGGCCGACCTGATGATCGTGGCGGGCCGGGTGAGCCAGAAGATGGCGCCGGTGCTGCGAGAGATCTACGACCAGATGAGCGAGCCCAAGTGGGTCATCTCGATGGGCGTGTGCGCCTCGTCGGGCGGCATGTTCAACAACTACGCGATCGTGCAGGGCGTGGATCACATCGTGCCGGTGGACA
>Ga0102924_1000659_pt1 | contig 42549 bp, 25 predicted proteins | sample PaiPotPPM11metaG_FD_80116 | JGI IMG/M metagenome (GOLD analysis project Ga0102924, IMG submission 80116) | Iron sulfur acid spring bacterial and archeal communities from Banff, Canada, to study Microbial Dark Matter (Phase II) - Paint Pots PPM... ...
GAGCGCGTGGGCGGTGTGCCGCTGGGCCTGGAATGGGTGGCGGCGTTGGCGCAAGACCCGCTCTTGCTGGATGATTGGGAGAGCTTTGAGCGCGGCGAGAAGCCGACCCTGACCCAGCGCGTGCAGCACCTGCTGGACACACCGACGCTTTTGCAGGGGCATTTCGCGAGCAAGCTGCACCCGTTGTTAGAGCGGGTCATCGAGCAGCGCCTCTCGCCGGAAGCGCAGCGCATGGTGCAGATGCTGGCCGTCGCGCCGCTTCCCCTGGGCCAGCCCGCCTTGAAGGCGTTGTGCGAGCATCCGCGCCCCTTCAAAGAGCTACGAGATGCCTCGCTGCTGGTCGCCTACCCTTCCCGCGTGCAACTCTTGCCGATGGTGGCCGCCGCCGTCTTGCACCGTCTCACCGCCGAACAGACACAGGAAGCGGAAACGCACCTGATCACGGCGCTGACGAAATGGCTGAAAGAGGGAACACTGACGGCGCGTGAAGGCGGGAATGTCGCCACCGAACTCGTCATCTTGCTCTTGAAGCAGTACCGTCTATTAGAGGCAGCCCAGTATCTTCTTTCTTACCATCCGCTCATTTTCAATCTCAGATACGCATCGCGTCTGGCGCGCCTCGCGGCTGATGAGATGCAGAAATTCGATTGGCGCGCGATACCCGAAAACGAGTGCGGCGGACTAATGCTGCATTACTCGCTTGCACCATTTTTGAACGAGACAATTGATGAACGACAACAAGCAGCAGACTACCAGCATATCCTGGACCTGGTGGTTGTCGGAAAGGTCACGATCCAGCCCTCAATAGAAGGATATCTCGTAAGTGTCATTATGCAACATGCTGCACATGAATGGCATTTTGAAGAGGAGCAGGCGTTGCTCGATAGATACTCTGCTCGCATGGAAACTCTTCAACTCATGACGCCTGCTTTGCAAGATTATATACTTGAGATGCGAGCCGATCTGCTTGGGGATTGGTGCGACTACGCCAGCAGGAAGGAAGACGCCGAGCAGGCGCGCAGGCTCCGTGAGCAGGCCATAGCGCTTTACGGGCAATGTGTCGCAATCTACTCAAAAGGGAAAGAGCAACCCTCGCTTGACAGCAACTTCACCAAAACGCGGCTGGCCTATTTCTCTAACGCGCTTGGCTACTACCTGGCGCTCGATGGACAGCTCGATGAGGCATTGAAGGCTGTTGAACAAGCCATTGCACTGAAAGAGCAAGGGTTCGTCTTCTTTGGCGGTTTGGCCGTCTCCTATGGAGAAAAAGCGGAGATCTTGATGGAACTTGGCCGCTTGCAGGAGGCGATCGTGTTCGATGAGAAAGCCCTGGCGGAGATAGAACGTTGCGCGGACATGGGACACACCACCTTCCAAGAGGAACGGTGGATGTATCTCGCCAATCGCGGGCGGCTCTATCTACGCTTGGGAAGAATCGATGAAGCGGAGAAAATATTACGGGAAAGCATCCCCTGTATCCATGAACGAAGGAGAATCTACCAGATGTTTGCAGAAGACGCGCTAGATGAAATCAAAGAATGGCAGCAAACGTCCTCGTCGTCTCACTATCAAATTGATTGGCGCTGGGTAGACCATTATCGCGACCTGGCCGCGTATGATTCGTTCTGGTGGCTGGCCGCCGCGGGTCCGTTTACCGAAGACGAGCGGCATCAGTGGGATCAAGCGTATGTTCCCGACATCGATGAGGCGACGAAAGAGCAATTAGGAAGGCTGATTGCTCAATCGCGGCAGCGCGAACTGGACGACGCTATCGCGGAACAGAGGCAGCCGCGCTTTCACTACCCGGCACTTGACATTGACGATGTGCGCCGTCATATCGCCGGGCTGCTGCAATTGGATGCCAACATCCAGACCCAGGAACCACATCCCATTGTACGACGACTGTATCACGATGCTATCGACGAGGAGATCGACTTCTTGCGTTTGATCGAGGCTACCTATGAAAAAGACAATGAGCGGTTCTGGAACCATATGGTACGTCTCAACCCTCTTCCCACCGAGGAAGAAATGAGCTACGCGCTCGCGCGCGTCCGGCAAATGCTGCTCCAGGGCTTACGCTTCCCTGAGACGACAGAGACGAGCGAACAACTCGCAGCGTTCATGCGTGAGCAGTTGCTCCTCTCGCTTGATCTGTCAGTAGACGACGCGCCCATCTTGAAGAGGCCAGCAGAGGCCCTTGCGTCACCCGCTGAGGCTGCGCCACAACAGACGCTTTCCTCCCAGACAGCCAAACGCTTTTTTGCGACGGTGCTGCGCGAGCATGGCTTCGATGGTTGGCAGGTGGTGATCGATCCCACGACCAACGGTGCGCGTATTGAACAAGGACTCCGGCGCGTCTTTGTCGGAGAGAGAGCATTTACAGTCGAGTACATCAAACATCTTCTTTCGCATGAACTGGCCGGGCATGTCGCGCGGTGTGTGGCTGGTGAGCATTCACTTCTGGGTTTGCTGGGCATTCACACGAAAAATTCGCTGGTGGTCGAGGAGGGATTGGCGCTCTATTATGATCGCCAGGTAGAGGGGCGTTCCTCGACAGACGTTGACGTCAGGATTTGGATATCGACGCTGGCAACAGGATTAGGGAGTGGCGTGCAGGTGTCTCCTCAGAAGTTCCTCGCGACCTGCTCGTTCTTGGAATGGGTGTACACTCTCTACCAGTTGCTTTACTACCCCAATATGATAATGGAAAATGCTCAAAAAGTGGCGCATAGCTATGCTCGTTCTCTTTCGACGGGAACCTATCGAGGCGTTCCCAATCTGGAACAAGCAGGAGTCTGTTATCTCCAGGATGTCTTGTACCTACATGGGCTCTGGCTAATCGAGAGGGCGGTAGCGCAAGACGAGACGATTCTGGATCGGCTAGCTGTGGGCGTTATTGGGATGGAATACTTGCCTGAGATCGAGGAATTGGGTATTACCGCCAGCCCTGTATCGTTGAGAAACCTCTTGAGCGATCCAGAATTAGACGACTACATACTATCCTTTGAGGCATCGCCGGATCATCCAGCCCAGCGGGAGCAGAAATAACACGTCCTGATAATTAGTAACATTTTACAGCTTTTTTGCACCCATTTCTGCTACACTGATGCATAGAAGGCGAATAGGTTTTTTCCTGTTCTAGTTCCCAGTATGCTTGCGACAATAGTTGTCTGTAGTGTTCAGCGTTTGCCTTGAGTTAGAAGTCGATGACAGAAAGGAGACATCAATGATGGGCTGGGTATTTATGGACGATCATCAGCCTCCTAAGGAGCCTGATCCACCAAAGCCACCGCCAGGCGGTTAAGACAACGAGTTCATGAGAACTGGCCCTGCTGCAAGTATGCACGAGGCACTCGCGGCAGGGTCTTCTTTTTGGCAGAAGAGAAACAGCCCGAAGACAGAGCGTTGGCTGATAACTGGTAACTTCTTGCAGGTTTTTTGCGTTGCTTTCTGCTACACTGAGGCATAAGGAATGAAGCAGGTTCTTACGCATCAGAAAGAAGAAGCAAGAGCATGGGAATGCAAGACACGCAAGGACTCCGTGAGCAATGGCGCCGCTGGTCTACACCGCCGGAGCGACAACGTGATCGGCACTGGCTGGAACGGTATCGCGACCTCGTGACTTATAACATTGATTGGTGGTGGACGGCGGCTGGGCCGTTTACCGAAGAGGAGCAAGGACAATGGGAGCGGTATCGCAGCGCACTCGCCGACGAAGTGACACGAGCTTCTCTCATAGCACTCATGACCCGTTCGCGACAACGCGAACTACAAGCGGCATGGGCCGAGCAACGCGCGCCGCGCTTCCACTATCCCGCCTTGCCCCTCGATGACGTCCGCGCGCGTCTGGCGGCGTTGTCGCACTTGCGTGCGACGATCTTCCAGGAAGAACCGGACGAACTGGTCAGCTATCTGTATGCCGGGGCTATCGATGAAGCCATGCAGGGGCTTCGTCCGCTGGAAGCGACCGGCGAGGGCAATACCGCGGCCTTCGCGAAGGCAATCATCGCCTGTTTCGTGCCCCCTCTCCTGAAGAGATGATCGCTGCCTTCTTTCGGCTGCGGCGCTTGATCCAGCAAGGGTTGGATCGCTCCGACACTGTGGCTCTCAGTCACTGGCTGCACCACTTCGTCGAGCATCGGCTGTGCCTCATTCTTGACCTGTCCGAAGGCAAAGACGACCCGCCGGTGGTCTCTGAGCAGGAGCGAAGTGAGCAGGCCGTGTCCGCTCAGACGGTCAAAGCCTTCTTTGAGGCCAGCTTGCGCGCCTGCGGCTACGAGGGCTGGCAGGTTGGGCTTGATCGTCGCTTGGATGGATTACACGTCCATGCGGAAACGCGCCGTGTTCTGCTCCCCGCGACGCGCCACACGCTGACAGAGGTGCGGCGTCTGCTCGCGCATGAACTGGCAGGACGGGTGGCGCGCACCTTCGCTGGCGAACACGCGCCCATCGGCTTGCTTGGCATCGGCACACAAGGGCATGCGGCCACCGAAGAGGGGATCGGCTGGTCCTATGAACGCGAAGCCCTGGCCCGCCAGGGGTTGCCTTGTTCTGACGTGGCTCTCTGGTGCGGCACGCTCGCGACGGGTCTGGCAAACGGGGTGGTTGGGTTGCCGCAGACGTTTTGGTCTCTGCATGCCTTTTTTGAACGCCTGCTCCTGCTCGATCGCCGTCTCTCGAGGCCCAGGGAAGAGAGACAGGCAGCGCAGCGCCAGGCGCGGCGGCAGGCTCTTGCGCGCTGTCTCCGCACCTATCGGGGGGTTCCTGATCTGACGCAGGGGGAGGTGTGTTTGTTGCAGGATGTCGCGCCCCTGCGCGGCTGGCAGCAGATCGAACGCGCGGTGGCCGCGGATGCGACGGTACTGGATCGGCTGGCGGCAGGCAACATCGCCTATGCTCTTCTCCCGGTTTTGCAATCGCTGTTGCCGGTACCTCCGCCGCAGCCCCTGCGGGAACTGGCCGCTGATCCTGATCTCGACCAGTTCATCCTCTCGTTTGAAACAACCAGAGAAAACGCCGGAGAGACTGTATGGTGATGCCGGAAAAGGAAGGAGGGAGGTCGCTCGTGAAAGACTGGCTCTCTCTTTTCCCCTTTGAAGGAGCTTGTCTTTCTCCCTCTCCCCGATCCTGTGGCGCCTGGCTGCATCTCCTGGTCAATACCCAATGGCAACACGCGGATCGTCTGAACGTCTCATCCCTGTTACAAGTGCCGATTGAGGTCGACCCAAAGGGACAAAGGGAAATGCTTCACGCTGGTGATGCTATCTGGTTCGTCTCGCCTTCCCCCACCGATATTCCTCATCCGAAGATGAGAGAGTCCTTGTGATCATGAGTGATCCACCTGCTGGAACCTACGAATCAATGACTGAACGGGTCATGTGTCCAGAGCGCACGGGCCTCGGTGAGGTGGAAGCGGAAGAATGAGGGGGTCAGTGACATTGACAAGGATGCCTGGTTTGGAGAGCAGGGTTTGTCTGTACCCATACAATACCATAACAAAGGCACACTTGACACCATGCTTGTGTGTGTGTACAATTTAATCAAGATTTCTTTGTACGCACACAAAAAGGATGGAGCTATGGATGCTCTGGAAATGAGGCAGCGTGGGCGAGGACGTCCGGCAGGGAGCAGAAAACCAGCGACCGAACTGCGCCAGCGCAGAGACTATCGATTTTCACCGGCGACCGTGCATCAGATTGAGCAAGGGCGACAACTCGCACAGACAACCGAAACGGCGTTTGTCGAAGTGGCCATTCAGCAGTATGTGAGCTTTCTGATTGCCAAAGAAGCTGACAGCTGCGAAATAGGACACCATCCCGATTGTTGTGTAACGACGTATAGTGGTCAAGCGAATACGCCCTTCAGAGAATCCAGGCCATGTGGGAACATGGTGTCTGACGCCACTCGCTGAGAAAAAGCGAGCGCAGTCTTGGGCATGACACCCGATAGGCAGCAAAAAACACCTCCTCCTATTCCAGTCTTTCTGGCTGGTTGGTCTGTTCTCAAGCTTCCACCGAGTTCTGTGTTAGCCCAGAGGAATCTTGGGTAAACGAATATCTTGCATCACCGCCCAGACGATGGTCAGGCAACTGGTTTCGGTCGTAAACGCATCGATCTGATCGGTGCGCTGGCGTACATTGCTAAAGAAACTTTCAATGGCATTGGTGCTGCGAATATAGCGATGCATGACGGGTGGAAAGTCGTAAAACGTGAGCAGATGCTCTTCGTCTTCGCACAGACTCCGCACCGCTTCAGGATAGCGGAGCCGATATTTGGCTTTAAAGGCTGCCAGATTCAAGAGCGCCTCTGCTTTGGTCTCCTGCTTCCAAATCCCCGTCAGTTCAGTGACGACCTCCTGGGACTCACGTTTGGGAATGGCATTCATCACATTGCGCTGTTTATGCACCAAACAACGTTGACGTGGGGTGGCAGGAATCAAGGCGGTCACCGCTGCCAGAAGTCCATCATGTCCATCAGTGACGATCAGATCGATCTCGGCCACTAAAGTGACCCCCGTTGTCAAGACAGCAAAATAGGAGGATCGAAGGTGGGGTCTCCTTTCGTGATAAGGGCAAAGTAAACCTCTGCCGGTGTCTGATAGTCGAGCGATTGATGGAGCCGCCGCTCATTGTAAAACTGGAGATAGGCAGCCAGTTCCTGGCGAGCCTGACGCGGACTCTCGTACTGCTTGAGATACACCTCCTCATATTTAATGGTTCGCCATAAGCGTTCGGTAAAAATGTTATCCAGCGCCCGCCCCCGCCCATCCATGCTGATTTGCACCCCATGCGTCTTGAGCAGGGTGAGGTAGGCACTACTGGTAAAATGGGAGCCTTGATCGCTGTTCCAAATGGTCGGACGAGCGATTTGCAAGGCGCGGGTGGCAGCTTCCAATACAAAAGGCAATTGAAGGGTCTGGTCCAGTTCCCAACTCAGGACATAGCGCGAATACCAGTCCAGCACGGCTACCAGATACATCCAACTGCTTTTGAGACGGATGTAGGTGATGTCGATGCCCCAGACGTGATTGGGAGCGTTCGCCGTGACATGGGCCAACAGATAGGGATAAATCGCCCCGGCTCTCTCCCGTCGCGAGAGATTGGGGCCGGGATACATAGCCGCCAAGCCCATCTCTCGCATGTGCCGAGCCACTGCTTTGTGATTGACTGCCAGTCCTTCCCGCTGCAACTGCGCGGCGATGCGCCGATAGCCGTAAAACGGACAGGCGGTGTACAGTTCGTCGATACGATGCTTGAGCGCCACTTCTTCGGCTGAAGGCGGCACTGGCTGGTAATACAGGCTCGTGCGGTTGAGGCTCAGCAACTCCGCTTGGGTCTTCACGGCTAGCTCCTCTCGTTGCCAGTCAATCAGGCTCACCCGTTCTTCACGACTCCAACAATCTGCCGCCTTTTTTTTTCAACCACCCAAGCTGTGTACTCAGGCGGCCAATCTCGGCATATAAGCCTTCCCGTTCTTTCTCCCATTCTGCTTCCTTGACGGCCTGATCGTGGGCCACTTTGTCATCAAAGAGCGCGGGCAAGCCCGCTAACGCTTGATCACGCCAGCGCGTGATCACATTCACATGCACTCCGTAGCTCGAAGCGATCTGGGACAGCGACTTCTCTTCCCGCAAGATCTCTCTCACCACTTTGACTTTAAACTCGGTTGAATACGTCTTTTTAATCGTTGTCATTTCTTCTCCTCCCACCTTCACACCTCCACTTTTTTTGTCTTATTTTATGGGGTCATTATAAAGTGCGCAAAGATCAGAAAGCTGTGCAAGCCGGGCTCACCCTTGAATGGAGCAATGGCGTCGTGGAGGGCCATGTGAATCGGCTCAAATGTCTGAAAAGGACGATGTATGGACGGGCCAAATTTGATCTCCTGCGTCAGCGCGTTCTTTATCGCTCACCCTCTCCTTCATCTGGTTCTTTTCACGCAAAGTGCGGGTGAACCTGACAACGTGGGCCACCATAGTAGTATCCTCTCCTTCACTCTTCTTTGCAAAGTCTGCGCTTTACACAACAATCGGGATGGTGTCTGATGCAGCCTTGCTGAGCCTCTTGTCAACAGATAAGTCCTTTAGAATTCAACGTTCGGTTGCTGAACATAAAAATTGCCCCCGTGAGATACTACTCATGTTGTCAAAAAGTGGCGAATGGCGAGCCAAAGAGATAGCATTGGACCGCCTAGAGAAAGATACGCAGTACTAAATGATTCAACCATCGGTGCCATATAATTCCCAAGAAGGGTGCCACAAACTAACTAAATTAACAGTGAACGAAGATGAAAATGACGAGAATCAGCGCCAAAAACTGTCGGCATAATATGTTCGAGAGCAAGAGGAACAACAACCATGAAGGAACTTGCAGCATTGCAACCATTTCCCGGGCGTAGCATAGACAACTGGCTAACTGATTACCGTCTGGCTCTTGCGGGCAAAGATGCTTCCACCATCGATGCTTACCTGCGTGTGATCCGTCAATTCGCGCGCTGGTTGGCCGAACGCCCCGGCAACGACGGGCAGTTTTACCCGCAGGCCATGACCCGCACAACGATTGATATGTATCTCTCCACGCTCAAAAGCACCAGCCACAAACACCTTGCCCGTGCGGCCCTCTCCGGTTTCTGCACCTGGCTTATTGAAGAGCAGGGCATCCTGGAGAAGAATCCAACACGCGGCATCATGATCCCGCCGCAGGCTGCCCTTGCCCCGCGTGTGCTGAGCGAAGATCAACGCTACGCGCTGCGTGATCTGGTTGACCGCGAGGCTGATCTGCGCGGCAAAGCGGCCTTTGCCCTCGGCTATTGGGCCGGATGCCGTGTCAGCGACGTTTCCTGGCTGCTGATGGAGAACCTGCATGTCACCCAGAAAGCCGGGTGGATGATTGTTGGTCACAAGGGTGGCAAACAACGCGAAGTGGATCTGACCAACGAGGCGCGGCGAGCCTTGCTCGATTATCTCACCGAAGGCGAGCGCAAAGAAAGCGCCTATGTCTTCACAACGTGCCAAGAAGCAGCGGGCCTCGGGTGAAAGCGACGGCTGGCGCTGGACGGAAGATGGCATTCATGTCTGGTGGCAAGGACTCAAAGAGCGGGCGCGACGATCAGAAGCCGAATTCATCGACGATATTACCTTCCATGATCTGCGCCATGACTTTGCCCATCGGGCGCGGGAAGCCGGTTGGTCCCTCGAAGAAGTGGCCTACTATCTGGGACATATCACCAAAAGTGGCACCCTGGCCATTCAAACGACGGTGAGATATACCCAGGTGAGCCGGGAGCAAGTTAAGTGCAAACTGAAAGCCATCAAGGGTTGAAACGACCTCCTTCGTCGATCAGAACAATTGACTTCTGAGGAGCAAGCAGATCTTCTCACGCTTCGTCAGCGCCACCCGGAAGTGGACCAAACCTCTGATCCGATCTAGCAGTTTGCACAGATGCTGCGTACTCGCACCGGCGAGCAGCTCGCCCCCTGGCTTCCCAGGGTTGCTGAGAGTCGGATCCCGCAATTATAGAGCTTTCCGCTGGACATCGAGCGAGATACATCGGCTGTTGTCGCAGACTTTACTTTGCCTCAGAGCAATGGAATCGTCGAGGGAAATCTGAACAAATGAAAGCTTCTTAAACGCATGGGATATGGGCAGGGTTTGAGCCAAATGCTGAGAAGAACGTATCTAGACTGCAAGATCTGATGTGAATGGTATTCCTCTCGCCGCGAATAGCTTCGTCAGAGCAGTTTTTCGGCTTGTTGCCTCCCTCGCGGCATAATATAGTAGCCTCAGTTCAAGAAAAGGAGGCGATAACCGATGAGGGTAGCGGTCATTGGAGCAGGCATCAGCGGACTCACCTTCGCGGCGGCCATGCAGCACTACTCCCCGCAAACACAGGTGGAGGTCTACGAACGAGATCAGATCCCGACAAGCCGCCCGCAGGGCTAGAGCCTCGGCCTCAAAGGCGATGCGGGGCTGATAGTCCTCAAAACCCTTGGGTTGTATGAACAGTTCGCTACAGAGGCCGTATGAGTGATGGGTTACATCTTGTTGCGCACCCCGTGGGATGGGAAGAGCAGGACACAATCTGCCCCTTGACAAGGAGGGGCAGATTGAATTATCTTCCAATATAGGGCCAATTCAATACGTGGCGTATCATAACCATCAATGGAGGAGACAAAGACCCCATGCCTGGAGATGAGCAGCAAGATACAACGGTCTATAAGGTCGTCGTAAATCACGAGGAACAGTATTCTATCTGGCCAGTTGATCGCGAAAATCCCCCCGGCTGGAATGATGTAGGAAAAAGCGGACCGAAGGACGAGTGCTTGGCTTACATCAAAGAAGTATGGACTGATATGAGGCCTCTCAGCTTGCGTAAACAGATGGAAGAAGCGGCGAAACAAGAACAAATCGATCAATGAGCATGTTTCTCCTCAGCTTGATCGTATCACATAGTACTGGAAGGAGGCCTGATGCATAAGTACTGTAGGGCTTACAGGCTTGGAGATTTACGTCGGTTCAATGGTTGGGTTGAAAGACGTGATGAGAACGAGCCGGAACTGAGCAATGATCATATTTGTTACCTTTGGGATGACTTCATTGTTGTGAAGAGTCCTGTGCAGGATAAAGAAGTCCTTTTTGATGCTGTCACTGCTCAATGGCGAGAATTCTGTGTAACAACCTTGAAGTTCGATGTTCCTGAGGACCTGCGTTCTGTCTATCATCAGTTAGCAAGAAAAGACATCAACTATTGATGGAGTATTTTAATGGGCAAAGGGGCTGTCCATTGCTGATATTGACCAGGTGCAACTAAGGGTAGCATACCTCTCGTTTTATCCGCCAGCTCAAGCTCAATAATCCCATGAGCTTATGTGGTGGCTCATGGGCTGACGAGTCTGCCGACCCTTCACTTTACGCGGTCGCTAGAAAAAGAAATGATAGGATAGTGACATCTTGAACAAAGTGCAATAGCCAGGCAAAGGCAATACCCCTCGTTTCTAATATGCTCATACCCCATATGTATCCTGCAAAGCCAGCTAATATGACTCCAATGACTCCAGAAGGCTCACCGTAATAATGTGCCAGGGCAAAAATTGCTGTTGTTATCCAAAGGGCCTGCTTTTGACCGAGAGAAGGCACCAGGCGGGCCAGAAAAATTGAGCGAAATTGGAATTCCTCATTAAATGAATTGAAGGCGGCTATAATCAAAATAGTAGGAAGGTGGATAAACACCGATCCTAACTCGCTTGGCTTCAAATGAAGTGTTGTGCTTAGATAAAGGGGAAGAACACACGCGGCAACGAGCAGGAAAAGTATGGCGAAGCGCAACCAGGAGATGGTTATAGGGAATTTCAGATGGCGTACTACCTGAACAGGTGCGTGAAGATTTCCTTTCGTCAAAAATAGCTCTTTCCGTCCGAGATGGCTTCCGATCAAGGTGAACATCATCAAAACTGTGGGAATAAAGCGCACTAAATATGCAAAGAGAGATTGTAGGTCTGCTGAGAGATGATGTTGCCATTGTTGCCAGAAAGGGCTGGCGGAAAAAAGGGGTATCACTATATGCCAACCGAAGAAAAAAGCTATCAGCGCAAGCAAGTAACCCTGTATAGGTCTCAGGGAAGCAATACAAGCCGCAAAGATAAAGAGCAACAGCAAGAGCGCAGTTATAGCCACATCAAATACCAGTGCGTTATTTGGGACAAACTGTTTCCAGATAATGTAAGGCAGTGTACTGGCAAGGAGCGTAGCCGTCCAGGCGAGAGCAATGAGCCGTGAAACCGTCGGCTGTGTCTCAGTCTTTATGATATCTTTCGTGTTCATCAAACATCTCTCCCTTATGGAAAAAGCATCTTCACTGATGCTTCTACTAATTTCTGTCTACTTCTTTTAGCCGTTGTATTAAGAGCTTATCCGAAAACCTGTGATACACTGAAAACAAAAACATGAGGTGAACAAGAACGATGTCACGAACCCACCCCTGGGAAGTCAGCGATGAGTTGTGGGAGCGAGTGCGCCCCCTCATTTCAGAACGTCCGGCACATCTCAAAGGCGGTCGTCCAGCAGCAGATGATCGACAAATGTTTGCCGCCATCGTCTACGTGCTGCGGACAGGTATCCAATGGAATGCGTTGCCCCGTGAGTTGGGAGCTTCCAGTACCGTCTATGATCGCTTTCGCAGTTGGGAAGCGCAGGGCTTCTTTCACCACCTGTGGCAAGCCGAATTGCAGCACTACGATGAACTGCAAGGCATCGCCTGGGACTGGCAAAGCGTCGATAGCTCGACCGTGAAAGCCCCTTTCGCGCAAGCCGCCGTCGGACCGGCTCCCACTGATCGCGGCAAGCAAGGAACTAAACGGAGCGTGTTGTGTGATCGTCGAGGACTGCCTCTGGCTCTCTTCATTGAGGGGGCCAATCGCCATGACAGCAAATTGCTGTTTTCCACCCTTGATGCCTTGCCCATTGACCGTCCAGAGCCAACGGTTGCCGAGCCACAGAATATGTGTCTGGATGCGGCCTACGATTCTGATCCCATCTATGGCGAGTTGTACGAACGTGGGTATGAACCTCATGTGAGGCTGAACCCTCACTACCACAAATGGTATCAGTCGTCCCACGATCAAGCGAATCCTTTGGAACCAAGCAAAACGCCTCGCCGCTGGGTCGTCGAACGCTTCTTTTCCTGGCTCAATCACTGGCGTCTCCTCCTAGTACGCTGGGAAAAGCTCGGCGAAACCTATCAAGCCTTTTTGCAGTTGGCTTGTGGACTCATCTGTTTTCAGTACACCTCTCATCTGTAGGTTTTCGGATAAGGTCTAAGTCACGAGCAATCGATTGTAAGAGGAGATGTTGCGCACTGCGGAAAAAGAAGTGATTTCCTGGCAACATTTGAAGGATAAAAGAGCGTCGTGTTTGACAGGCCCATAGAGCAAGGTTTTCCTGGCTTACGTCCGGGTCTTCCCATCCTCCAAAAACAGAAATAGGGCAATCAAGAGGATCCTGGCTGCGATACCTGTATGTTCTACATAGTTCAAAATCCGCTAGCAGTGTGGGCATTATCAATTGCATAAGTTCAGTATTCTGCAGAACCGTCTCTGGTGTGCCTCCAAAGGACCGTACTTTTTCTATTGCTTGTTCAGGCAGCAAATGGGGAATGTTGTCCTGCACGCTCAGTTGCGGAGCGGGGTGGCCAGAGATGAATAACTGCACCGGGCTAAGAGAAAACTTCGTTCGAATAGAGCGTGTGAGTTCGAAGCTGATAAGTGCACCCATACTATGGCCGAAGAAGGCAAATGGCCTGTCCAGACGCGGATAAAGAATGGAGGCTAAGGCCTCAATGAGAGGAGCCAGCCGGGTGAAGGGACGCTCTTTGAAGCGATTCTCGCGGCCTGGTAACTGTACTGGATACAGTTCTATTGCCGAGGGCAAAAACTGTGTCCAGGAGCTAAATATTGAGGAGCCTCCTCCTGCATGTGGGAAGCAAAACAGGCGGAGCTGTGCCTGTAAGTTAGGTTTAAAACCGGTGAACCAGATAGTGTCCTCGTCGTGATAGTTCACTTTTTGCATGTGGTTCTTTATCCTCGCTCTCGCACTCTAGGGTCCTATTTCCACTCTTTTTCTGACCAGGCCACGATTTTATCCGTATCCTTGCCTATCCCTGCATAGCATATCCCCTCACCATCCCAGTTGCAAGTTTTCTGCAAGAACACGATATAGCCGAGGACCGCTCAAGAATAATTATGGGAGAACCTTAAAGGGTTGTTTCCTCCGATTGAAGGGGCGTGTCTGCTACTTCGATCGGAGCTGGCACTTTCTTGTTTCGACGGAGCAATCGCCAACTGAGCAGGAAGACGGGCGATAAAACAGCTCCTGCTGCCACCATTGCTGCCCGTAGAGAGTAAATACTTCCGATGGCACCAATTGCTGGTCCTCCCGCAATCTGGCCCAGAGCGTCCGCCTGACCAAGCATTGATAGTACCGTTGCCCGCAGTCGCATGTCAATATGCAGGTTGATCAGAGTAATATAGATGGGTTGGAGTACTTGACCAGCCATCATCGCCCCCCAATATGCCCCAAGCGCGAGAAAGAAATTTCCCGTTAATCCAAACGCAACGATGCAACAGACACGTAGAAGACAGAGCATGGTCAAGCCCCATGCCATTGCAGTAGAACTCTTCATATTTAACCAGCGTCTGGCAGCGCCCGTCGCAATGAAGCTGAAGATGCGCACGCCTGCCGCAATGATGCCAAACCAAACCACTGGTTTAAAATCTCCCAATGCAGGGAAGTGAAAGTCGATAAGGAAGTGGGCTTCTCCGAGGCGACCGAAAGCTTCTTCGCAGGCCCCAAATGCTATACCTGCGATGAGGAACCAGCGCAGTAACGAACTTCTCGCGACCAGGCCCAGGCCGTCTCGCAGCATCTTCCACATCGTCAGCCACGACTGAGTCTCTCCCTGTACCGATGGCCTGGCATGCGTCTCTGGCATCGCAAACAGCAAATAGGCCGCCAATACTATCGTTAACCCTGCACCTGTTACGATGGGGAGCCGCACATCAACTTCAGCGAGTCCAGCGCTAACGAATATACCGGCGAGTGCCGCGACCTGACGAATTTGCGCCGTGTGCAAGAAGACGCTACCGACACGCTCTTCACCGACTTCGTCAGTAATCCATGCTTCTCTTGCTCCACTAATGAAAGTTGCCCCGATCGCCCAGATCGCCAGACCGGTCGCAATAGCAGGAAAGCTAGGCACAAGACCTACAAAGAGGAATGCTGCTCCAGTAATAAGGGTTCCCACGATCACTGACAATCTGCGGCTGTACGTATCCGCCACTACCCCTGTAGGTATCTCGAAGCCAAACGAGGTAATCTCAGCGACTGTCCCTACAAGCACAAGTTGGAATGGATTCATCTTCGCGTTTTGGACGTAGTAGACAGTCAAATAGGTAAACATCATAGCGTTGAACAGTGTCGATGCAGCACTTAGAATCAGATAGACTGAGTAAGAATTCGCCTTACGCATGCACTCCTGCTTTCTTTACGCCCACCGCCCGCTTGAGCAGAAAAATAAAAAGGATTTCCTTCCTCAAGGAGAGAAATGAAGAAAAAACATCTCTCCTGAGAACGAGTAGGCATCAACTTGACCCTTACCCCTTTCAATTGTCGCCTTATCTTGCGTTGAATGGCTTCTCTCACTCAACGGCACATCTATTTGAGAAAGGCATATGATTATCTTACCATAAGAGCATACTCACTTGTCAAATACGATAAGATTATGTTATTATTCTCCTATAAGCTTTTCTGCTTACATTGGAAGCAGTACCATACGGTAGTGGAAAGTTTGTTGTACAAGGGGAAATGAGTGCGTACCCTGAATTCCCTGGCATCTTTTCATTAGATGCCGATAGAAAGGTGCGACAGTTTGCTAAAAAGGCGTGAATTCATTCCTCGTATGTCTCGCTCAGAAGTGCCTTACTCTTTTGAGCTTTCCTTTGCCCAGGAGCGTTTGTGGTTTCTCCAACAATTAGTACCGAATAGTCCGCTTTTTAATATTCCACGTGCTGTACGACTGCGTGGGATGGTACATCTGAGCGCCCTGGAGCGAAGTATCAACGAAGTTATCCGGCGACATGAAGTACTGCGTACCACATTTTCTTTTAAGGATGGGCGACCACGACAAATTATTGCTCCTGATCTGCTTATCCCGCTGCATCTGGAAGATTTGCAAGCCCTCTCAGAGAGTCAACGCGAAGCAGAGCTTCTGAGCCTGGCTCATAGGGAGGCGCAAACTCCTTTCGACCTCGTTGCTGGCCCACTGCTCAGGGCCACGCTTGCCCGCCTCTCAAGCTCGGAGTACGTCCTTTTCTTGACTATGCACCATATTATTTCTGATGGTTGGTCTATGGGCATACTTCTTCAGGAGCTTACTACACTATATCAGGCATTTTCTGCAGGCGATCCCTCCCCGCTTAAGGACCTTTCTATCCAGTACGCGGATTTTGCTCTCTGGCAGCGCCATTGGCTTGAAGGCGATGAACTCCAGAGGCAATTAACCTATTGGAAACAGCATCTGGCAGGAGCTCCTCAGGTATTAGAACTGCCGACTGATCACCCACGTTCAACAGAGGAAACCTTCATCGGTGGTCGCCTGTCATTTGACCTTCCAGGGCCACTTTCCAACGCTGTGAAAACCTTTTGCCGGCAGGAAGGAGTCACAGTATTTATGCTCCTGCTGGCCGCCTTTGTTGTCTTACTCTACCGCTATACAGGGCAGGAAGATATCGTGGTGGGTACTCCCATCGCCAATCGCAATCGAGCAGAGATTGAAGAGCTTATTGGTTTCTTTGTCAATACGCTCGTGCCTCGCTTTGACCTCGCTGGCAATCCCAGCTTTCGCGAACTGCTTGGAAGAGTGCGTGAGGTAGCTCTGGGTGCATATGCTCACCAGGATCTTCCGTTCGAAAAGCTGGTCGAAGCGCTGCATCCCAGCAGATCCGTTGCTCGCTCTCCGCTCTTTCAGGTAATGTTTAACTTTCAGGGTACCCCTTTCCCCCCGGTAACCCTTCCAGGTCTCACTTTGCAGTTCCTGGATATGGCCAATGAACTGGCTCAATTTGACCTCATGTTCAACCTACAATCTGGCGCGGAGGCACTTCACGGGTGGATTGAATATAAAGCTGACCTGTTTGATCCTTCTACCATTACGCGTATGGTGGAACATTTCCAGAGAATCCTCAAGGTAGCCGTAAGCGACCCCACGCTCCCCATCTCCGCACTTCCATTACTGACTGATAGCGAATATTATCGCCTACTGACTGCATGGAACAGAAATGTGAGAGATGATGTTGTTGATACAGACATTCATCAATTATTTACAGCACAGGCAGAAAAAACTCCTGATGCAATCGCGGTAACCTGTCAAGACGGTCAGCTCACCTATCGTGAATTGAACCGAAAGGCCAATCAGCTCGCACATTATCTGCTAAAGCGGGGTACAAAACCGGAATCATTGATCGGGATCTGCGTCGAGCGTTCCCTTGATGCAGTAGTAGGTCTGCTGGGAATTCTCAAAGCAGGAGGAGCTTATCTCCCCCTGGATCCCGGCAATCCGAAGGACCGTCTGGCATTTATGCTCTCAGACAGCGGAATTCAGGTGGTCCTCACTCAGCAACATTTACTCGAAAGGCTCCCGGAAGATGCTGTAGAGACGATTTGCTTTGATAGAGACAGCAATTTGATCGGGCGTGAGCATGGAGAATGTGCGGATATCCTGGTGACTGGCGCTCACCTCGCGTATGTCATGTATACCTCTGGATCAACAGGCAGACCCAAAGGTGTTCTTGGTCTGCATGGGGCAACACTCAACCGTTTTCATTGGATGTGGCAAACTTACCCCTTCGAGCAAGACGAGGTAAGTTGCCAGAAAACCTCGTTAAGCTTCGTTGACTCGGTCTGGGAGGTATTCGGGCCATTGCTGCAAGGGGTTGCTTGTGTGATCATCCCTGACCAGGTTCTGCGCGACCCGAGGCAGTTGTTGTCCAGCTTAGAGAGCCATCGAGTCACCAGATTGACGTTAGTACCGTCGCTGCTGCGCGCCATCCTGGACTGCTCGCCCGATCTGGAGACTCGCTTGCCAGAATTGCGGTTCTGGATCACGAGCGGAGAAGTACTCCCACCAGCGTTGGCTCGCCGATTTGCGGAGTGTGCGCCTCACGCGACCCTACTGAATCTCTATGGTTCTACAGAGGTAGCGGGTGATTCACTCTGGTGTGATACACGTAGTCAGCAGATAAATAGCTACTCACTCATTGGCTCTCCTATTTGCAACACGCAGGCATACATTCTGGATAAGCATCTGTCGCCTGTTTCCCCTGGGGTTTCTGGCCAGCTCTATATCGGGGGCCAAGGATTGTCCCGTGGCTATCTCAATCAGGCAGAACTTACAGCCGAGAAATTTATCCCACATCCATTCAGTGCCGAACCGGGAGCACGGTTGTATGCCACAGGTGATCTCACACGCTACCGTACAGATGGGTCCATTGAGTACCTCGGTCGGTTGGACCAACAGGTGAAGATCCGTGGTTATCGTGTCGAGCCGGAGGAGGTCGCTACAGCTCTCTCGACGCATGAGTACGTCGATCATGCCGTGGTGTTGTACAGGCAAGACGATTGTCAGCTGGTGGCATACATCACTTTGAAACCAAATATTCAAGCAGCGGTCCAGCAGAGAGAGCAGCCAGATGTCCTCGATAATCTTTCTAGCGGGTTGCGGCGTCACCTGCAAGCACTGCTGCCGGAGTATATGATTCCAGTGAGCTACCTCCTCTTAGACGCATTTCCCTGTACTCCCAGCGGTAAGATCGACCGCCAGCGGCTTCTGGCTATGCCCAAACCCGTACCGGAATCAGCGAACCGTTTTGTCCCACCTCATACTCCACTGGAACAACTTTTGACAGATATTTGGAAGGAGGTGCTACAGCTTGATCGGGTTGGCATGAATGATAACTTCTTTGATCTGGGAGGTACTTCCCTCTCGCTCATGACAGTATACGCCCACTTAGAGGCGCGCTCCGGCCTCAGTGTACCCGTCGTGAAGCTATTACAGTATCCCACTATCGGTTCTCTGGCCCCTTATCTGGCCAATGCTCTCTCGGAAAACCAATCGCGACTGGAGAGCAGTCGGCTGCGAGGGAGCCGAAGGCGAGCGAAGCTGAGCAAGTTGGATAGATGACCTGCTGCAGCTGGAAGAGATCGAGGAGATTGATTATGCAAAAGGTGAATTTAACGGATATTGCAACGCTCATGCGGTATTTGAAGCGGACAGTAGCCAGGGAGGTGCGCCTGATTAGAAATGACGCGAATGCTTGCCGCTTTATTTCTCTTCGCCAGGCAGGGACGTGTCGAGGCAAGGTACTTCTTTCGTACATCCTTGACCCTTTTATAAGGGAGGACGGGCAATCAATTTCAAATGCGCATACGAACTACTGGGAATCCTTCCAGATAGCGCAGACTTTTCTTGATTATGGATTCATGGTAGACGTAATAGATTGGCGCAATACCATTACCATACCCTCTCAGCGTGATTACGATGTATTTATCGATAATCGCTTTAATATGGAGCGTCTGTCGCCGCTTCTGGCCGAAGACTGCTTGCGCATTATGCACATTGATAACGCCAACATTGTCTTTCTGAGAGCCGCAGAGGCGCAACGATTGCTCGCACTTCAGCAGCGGAGAGGAATAATTCTAGATCCTCGGATGGCTCAGCCGATCAACCACGCTATTGAGTATGCTCACTGCGCTGTCTGTCTTGGCAACAGCTTCACGATGAGTACCTTTGAGTATGCGAACAAACCCATGTATCGGGTACCGATTTCCACGCCCACCGTATATTCCTGGCAGCAGGATAAGAACTTTGATGCTTGCCGCCGACACTTCCTCTGGTTTGGTAGTAGATCTTTCGTTCACAAGGGATTGGACCTCGTACTCGAGGCATTCAGCGAGATGGCAGACTACCACCTTACAGTTGTGGGTCCGGTGGAGCGTGAACCTGACTTTCATCACGCATATCAAAAAGAACTTTACCACACGCCGAACATCCACACTATTGGCTGGCTCGATGTTGATTCTCCTCAATTTCGTGAAATTACGGAGAGCTGCATAGGCGTAGTCTTTGCCTCGGCTGGCGAGGGTGGGGCGGGAAGCGTAATATCGGCAATGCATGCCGGGCTTATCCCCATTGTCAGCTACGAGTCGAGCGTGGATGTCGAAGATTTTGGTTTTTTACTGCAAGAAAGTTCGGTCGCTGAGATACAAGTCGCCGTGCGTCGGCTTAGTGAGCTGCCCGCGAAAGAGTTGGAGGCGAGATCACGTCGTACATGGGAATTTGCTCGCGCCCACCATACGCGTGAAACATTCGCGGCGGCTTACCGTGCAACGGTGCAGAAGATGCTTGGCTCCGCGTCTGTCGGGACGCTAACTCCGCTTTTAGAGGCGAACAGTACTGTCTCTCTTTAGTGCCGCTTAGACGATGAGAGGGAAACTACATGGAACCGAAAACGTTGTATAGGAGGTCCGATGGAGGGGCGCTGAATCAGCCCGCCTTCGGTGAGCCGCTTCCCGCACCGGCAAGAGAAGAGGTTCTTCACTATATAGTGATGCTCTTGCAGGGAAGGCTAGTGGAGATATTCGATCATATCGTCGAGCATTATGGCATCACCGTATGCGTCGATCTGCCAGATTATTCCATCCTGCACCTTCTAGCTCAGCAACTCACAGGGCTGCCGCTAAAACCGTATGTGATCGTCGCTGGTCCTCAGGCCAATCAGTTTGTTATGAGCGGCGACTACCATGCCGTTCAGCGCCGTCCGATTGAGGTGCGAGGCTTTCCCCTGGACGAGGAAGGAGCAGTAAAAGACCGGTGCATTGTTGCACTTGATGGACCAATGCAAAAGTATTACCGTCGCTTTCTTTTCGAACCCTTTCATCATAGCTGTCTCGCACATTATATCCCGTTGATTGAGCGGTGTGTATCATATCGCCTTCAGGCATGGGACGGTCAGATCAATCTCTTCAGTCAGATGGAGCGTCTGGCAGTCGAAATATGCGCCCATACCATGCTGGGCATCGAATTAGAACAAGGCGCTTTAGCGGAGTTTAGTGCCGCCTACTGGCCGATCACTCTGGGTTCGCGCAAGAGGGAAGGCAAGAGGGCTAAGCTGCGGATGAGAGAACTCTTGACGCGGCTCATACAGCAGCGGACAGAGCGGCCCGGCCATGACGCACTGAGCGTGCTTATCCAGAGCATGCAAGCCCGCTACCCGGACATAACGCAGGACGATCTCATACATTACGGGTTTATGCTGGTCGAGGTTGGTCAGAGTGATATGGCGATTTTCTTGACCTATGTGGTATCGGCGTTGGCTCTGTATCCCGAGCTGAGCGAGCGCCTGCTTGCAGAGCTTACGGTGTATTCACCAGAGAGCCTGTTGGATGTTGAGAAGACCTTGCCGCTCACAACGAGTGTGTTGCGTGAAGTCGAACGTCTCTATCCTCCTGTGCCATATATCTTCCGTTATGCTGCACAGGACATGCGCTTTGGCGCTTACCACATTCCAGCCGATAGCTGGCTAATAAGCGCCGTGTCGACCACCCATCGACTGCCAGGTCTCTTTCACGATCCAACTCGCTTTGACCCAGATCGTTTCCTGCCGCCCAGGAACGAATCAACCTCTCGATTTGCGGTAATGGGATTTGGAGCGGGAGCACATGGTTGCATCGGAATGAAGTTCGTTCGAGTAATGGCTTGTGTTGTTGTATATCTGCTCTTGCAGCAGTATCGACTCAGGCTCACAGACACGGACGAACTTCCAAAAATTGATTATCGTGGGCGCTGTCAGAAACCTGGAAGGAAGATTACTCTTGCAGTAGCAAATCGATAAAGGAGCGATGAACCAGGCTCGTCGGGCGGCGATAAAAGCTTCCCTTTGTCTGGCAATGGTCGCACTGGCTATCATTTTGCTTGTTCTGTTTCGTGCAGTTGTAGCTACCTACCTGAAAGGAAGAGCGAATGGCTAGATCAGCAAAAGTTCGAACTCATGATACCGCGTGGACGAAGACCATGCGCATTGATGATGCCGCTTTGACCGCAAGTGGTATCGTTGTACGCGACATTGCTTTTTACATTACGCAACGTTGTAACCTGCGTTGTAAGCATTGTTACGTTGGCAACGAGTGGCTGGATACTCAAGAGGCATTTAGCCGTGAGGAAATTCAGATCATTCTGGATCACTTTGGAACCCCCGGCCTCGATCGCCTCACTATTCTTGGGGGTGAACCAGTCCTTCACCCTGATATTACTGACATCATTCTGCAGGCCGCGCAGTATGACATCAAAGATCGTAGAATGACCACAAATGGTATCTCTTTAGGTTTTCTCGACCTCTCCCGTCTCTCAGGAAAAGAACTCAACCATATTTCCATCAGCATCGATGGCATCACGGCGGATGTGCATGAGAGAGTGCGCGGTAAAAATACGTTCTACCGGTCGCTGAGAACCGCCCGCCTGCTGGCGGAACACGGTTTTGAGGTGCATGCAAACCTGACGGTCAACGGAGTCAATAAGGATCAAGTAGTAGACGCCATTTACTTCTTTAAGGAACACGGTTTCAGGGCCGTGAACATCCATCTCATTACCATGATAGGTAATGCCGCAGAGAACCCGGGCCTCTATGTCAGCCCGACAGAGTGGGTGCGTATACGAGAGCAACTTCGGGCGATTAAAGACCTCTCAGGTATACGAGTTAAGCTACCGGTGATGTTTGTCACTGTAGACGAGTATCACTCGCTCGTGCAAAGCGGTGCCTATGTCCCTCCGCAGGTGAGATCCTATCAGAGTAAGGATGGCCACCGTATTGTTCTCTATCCCAACGGGCATGTCTATATGTCCGGTGACCTCTCGTCCACGGTATTTAACTTCGCAGTGTTCCGCGAGGGGAAATTTACCCTTACTCATCACGCCAACGAATTGGCCCTTCATATCCAGGAACCGGCAAATCCAGATCCCTCGACTGATTTGTTGCAAGTCGATACCGAGGGTTTCGTCAGGCTCTCCGTTTCCTACAAACAAATCATTGATCTATAGAAGGAGCATGAAAGGGGTGCCTGCCTATGCAGCGTTTGTCGTTAAGCCATCAAACGAATAATTCTCTGATTGACAGGGTTCTGCTTGCCATGGTGAGTATTTTCGAGGCTGCCTTTCCCATGCAAGTTCGTGGCTACTACCTTTGGGGCAGTTATGCCACGCACACGGCGCTTTCCAAAAGTGATATCGACCTGGCAATCGTCTTCAAACTTCCGTTAGACGATGCGCAGCTTGCCCGTGCAGAACAGGTGGTCGAGGCATGCAATGCGCTCAGCCCTGTTGAGCTTCACCTGTTCCTGGAAAATGAAGCGACGCTGCTGCGCTTTGGCAGTCCATTTGTCAAACGCGTCAGCCGTCCTATCTACGGTAACGATATTCGAGAACACATGCCCGAGATGGATATGAACCTCTGGCGCCATCTGACCATTCACCGTCTGTTGTGGTTCCAGTCCAACGTTCTGCGTTCGCCGCTCGCCGAGTTCAAGTACCCTCTGGTCTATCCAGACCCCGAAGGGGAATACTATGGGTACGACAGATCGGATACGCTTCAGCCCACCAGCCCTACAGTACGGCAGGAGCCGGTCAACGGTACAGAACCTCTTGTCCGCACCGTTGGCCTATCGGCGGCAGCGATCGTGGCCATTACAGAGAGCGAGGTCGTACCCTCAAAGGCCGCCGTGGTCTCTACTTACCGTCGTACCGTTGGAGATGCATGGACGCCATTCATCGAACAGGTCTTCGGCACCTGCCATGACAGTTGGCAGTACGCCCTTCCAGTCACCGCTAAAGATAAGGTCTTGCTCAGAAGTATGTGTGAGAAGACCCTCGCTTTTGAAAATCACTGTTTGGAAGTCTGCAAAGACTTTCTCATCAGTGAACTGCGCTCACCGCGCAATGTAGAGCTGTGGATAGACCTTTCTCAATGGCGAGAATTCTTCGATCTCCCTGCAGAGCTTTTGTTCCAGGGAGCCGAACTCGGTGTTATTGAGAGCCGCGAGAAAGATGACGGCGAACGTCATTTTCGCATTCCTTATCCCTATACGCTATCGGCAGCCCTGCTCGCTGGGCGTGTCATTTATCCCGGAACTGAGGTACTCGACGCCTTGACCGAGGTTCTGCAGAAAGTTGAGATACCATTGGTGACGATAGGTGTGCAAACCACTATAGATAAAATAGCGAGAGCGGGCAGCCGTGATGCAGAGAGGGATTAATCGTACTGCAACGGGAAAAGGCTGTCAACGCCTGCTTAACGTATTGAGCTAGATGAGGCTGAGGATACTATGATCGCGGAGACCGATATTGCCATTATCGGCATGGCTATTCGCTGCCCTGCCGGGCGTAGCCTGGAGACATTCTGGCAGAACTTGAAAGATGGAGTCGAGGTACTCTCTTCTATTCCTGACAATGAGCTTGAGCGCTCGCTTTTTGAGCGTCTTGATCCGTTAGACCCCGCCTTCGTCAGGAAAGGGTTTTTCCTGGATGATATTGACCAGTTTGATGCCTCGTTCTTCCAGGTTCCGCCTGCTGAGGCAGAGTTGATGGACCCGCAGCATCGCCTCTTTCTTGAGTGCGCCTGGGAAGCCATGGAGAATGCCGGCTACAACCTTACTACGTATGGTGGCAGCGTTGCTGTATATGCAGGTTCAACGGATAACGCGTATTTGTTGTTGGGAGCAGCGAGAGGCTTGTCCGTGGTCGAAATGTATCAGCTGCTCCTCGGCACGAGAAAAGATCATGTCGCTACGCGCGTATCTTACAAACTGGGTCTGTCAGGAGAAAGCGTTAACGTTCAAACGGCCTGCTCTACGTCCCTGGTCGCTGTACACCTCGCATGTCAGAGCCTGCTCAACGGTCAGTGCGATATAGCTCTAGCCGGGGGTGTGTCCATTCAAGTGCCGCAGAAGGTCGGCTACCTCTATCAAAGGGACATGCATCTCTCGCCGGATGGCCACTGCCGTGCTTTTGATGCAAAGGCGCAGGGAACCAATTTTGGCAATGGGCTGGGTATAGTTGTGTTAAAGTCCCTGGCAGCAGCCCTTGATGACAGAGATCACATTTATGCAATCATCAAGGGGTCGGCGATCAATAACGATGGGAGGGAGAAGGTGGGCTATACTGCCCCCAGCGTCATGGGCCAGGCAGCGGTGATCACGACTGCTCTTGAGTTCGCCGACATATCTGCTGAGAGTATCAGCTATGTGGAGACCCATGGGACGGGTACTGCGCTGGGTGATCCAATTGAAATTGAGGCATTGACCCAGGCGTTTCGACAGTACACACCCGGAACGAACTTCTGTGCCGTCGGCTCGCTGAAGACGAATATCGGACACCTGGATGTGGCCGCGGGAGTTTGTGGGTTGATTAAAACGGCGCTATCTCTCTATCATGGATATATCCCTCCCAGTCTCAATTTTGAGGAACCCAATCCACGCATCGATTTTGCGCACAGTCCGTTTTACGTCAACACAACTTTAGCCAGGTGGAAACACACTGCTACTCCCCGCCGTGCAGGAGTGAGTTCCTTTGGAATCGGAGGGACGAACGCGCACGCCATCCTGGAGGAGGCACCCGCCCTCTCCCGTGCTGTCAACGCTGTCGAGCGCCCTCTGCACCTTCTGACCCTCAGTGCGAAGAGCGAAACAGCCCTTCACTCCCTGGCGGCCAGGTACCGGCAGCACTGCACGGACTATCCAGACATATCTCTGCCCGATCGTTGCTTCACCGCGAATACGGGCAGAGTCCATTTCCCCTACCGCCTGGCAGCACTGGCCGCTTCGACCGAGGAGCTGCGGGACGCTCTCTCGGCTTTTTGTGAAGGCCGCAGGAGTGATCGTGTAGTGTTTCAACCGGTTCCATCCTCTACAGATCACCATCGAGTCGCGTTCCTGTTTACCGGGCAAGGTTCTCAATATCATCAGATGGGTCACGATCTGTATGACAGGCATCCTGGATTCCGTCAAGTGCTTGATCAATGCGATCGCATCCTGCGCCCCTACCTGAAGGAATCGCTGCTGGCGCATATGTTCTCGGACAGGCAGGCAAGTTCCCTCGATCGCACATGGGTTGCGCAACCAGCGCTCTTTGCTCTTGAGTACGCGCTGGCTCAACTGTGGATATCCTGGGGGATAAAGCCAGATGTACTCTGCGGCCATAGCCTGGGGGAGTACGTGGCAGCTTGCATCGGGGGCGCATTCAGTTTAGAAGACGGGCTACGCATTGTGGCGGAACGTGGGCGCTTGATGGAACAGGTATCTGGAGAGGGAATGATGGCGTCGGTGTTCATGGACGAAGCGCAGCTTTCTCCTTTGCTGGAACCCTTCTCCAGGCAGATAGCCATTGCGGCAGTGAACGGGCCGAAGCATACGGTAATCTCAGGAAATCGTTCTGCCGTCCAGAGCGCACTGGAGCTGTTGAAACGGGCGGACGTTCCTGTACGGGTACTCAACACCTCCGATGCCTTTCATTCGCCACTGATGGAGCCTATCTTAGAGCCTTTCCAACGCTTTCTTCAGAACATCAGGATACGTCCGATCGAACGATCACTGGCATTAAATTTGACCGGTCAGTTGGCGCAGGGCGGGGCAGTCCTGGATCCTGCGTATTGGCGAGAGCACTTACGCAGGCCGGTTCGCTTCCACGAGAACGCGACCACCCTGGCGCAGGCCGGGTGCGACACCTTTGTTGAGATTGGCCCCGGGCAAACCCTGATCAATCTAAGCAGGAGAGTTGTTACCGAGCCTGCTATGATATGGACGCCATCTCTAGAGAGGAACCGAGATGGCTGGCAAACGTTGCTCGAGGGTGTGGCAAAACTTTATGTATCCGGCGTTGCCATAGATTGGAGCGCTTTCGATCAAGGCTACCGACGGAACCGGGTTCCACTGCCGACCTATCCCTTTGAACGAAAGAGCTACTGGATTGCTCCGGCTCATGCCGCTACTGAGGAAAGGAGCAGAGAGGTTGCGCCTCCTGCGGCGTCCCGAGCCCCTTCTTCTCCCACCCCTACGATACTGGTTGATCTCAAAGGCGCTTCATCGGAGACTCCTGTCGGAGGCATGGCACAGGTGGTCGCAAACATCTGGAAGACTGTCTTGCGCTGCGATGATCCTGGCCCCGAAGACCATTTTTTCTATGCAGGCGGCGATTCTGTACTCGCTATTCAGCTGTTATCCCAGTGTCGCAGTATCCTCCATGTGGACATCTCCGTTGCGGAATTTTTCTCCTGCCCAACTCTGCAAGGTCTCCAGGAGAAGGTTGCCGCCCTGCTGGAAGAGAGTTTGGATGCCTCGCACTCGGCTATTCAACCGATCACACGGGATCAGGATTTGCCTCTCTCATTCGCCCAGCAGCGGTTATGGTTTCTCGATCAGTTGGTGCCGAACAATCCGTTCTACAACATCACTGCCGCGCTCCGGATTCACGGCCCGCTCAATGAAAACGCTCTCCAGCATGCCCTCAACAGGGTCGTGCAGCGACACGAAGCACTGCGAACTTCGTTCGCCTCGCTGAATGGACACCCCGTTCAAGTTATTGCTCAGTCCGTATCCCTGTCAGTGCCGGTCATCGACCTGAGTTCATTGTCGCAGGAGAGGCAGGAGCGTGAGGTCAGCCGACTCACGCTCGAGGAGGGCCGTAAGGTTTTCGATCTACGTTCGGCTCCGTTGATACGTCTGACTTTGCTCCGATTACAGGCAGAGCAACATGTGGCGCTGCTCACCATGCACCATATCGTCTCTGATGGCTGGTCTATCGGAGTGTTCACGCGTGAACTGGCGGCGCTCTACCAGGCTTCCATCCAGGACACTGCCCCTGAGCTGAACGAACTGCCAATTCAGTACGCGGATTTTGCCGCGTGGCAGCGACAATGGTTTCAGAGCGGCGTACTGGAGCAGCAGATCCAATACTGGAAAAAGCAGCTCTCCGGGGCTCCTCCAACCTTGCGGCTTACCTCAGATCGGCCACGACCGGCGATACTGACTTTCAATGGAGCACGTTGCCCGCTTGTTATACCTGCCGCCCTGGCTGAGAACCTCAAAACACTCGGCCACCAGGAGAATGCTACCCTGTATATGGTCCTTCTGGCTGCATTCAAAACCCTTCTGCTCTGGTATACAGGGCAGGAAGATATCGTGGTGGGTTCACCCGTCGCCAATCGCAATAGGGCAGAAATTGAACCGCTCATTGGCTTTTTTGTCAACAGTCTTGCCCTTCGCACTGATCTCTCGGGCAATCCGACGTTTCGCGAACTCGTTCACCGTGTTCGCGATGTGGCAGTGCAGGCTTTCTCTCATCAGGACTTGCCTTTCGAGCGCCTTGTTGACGAACTTCAACCTGAACGAGATCTGAGCCGTAACCCGCTCTTCCAGCTCAACTTCGCCTTGCAGAATACCCCAAGGGAGAAGATTGAGCTGTCGGGCCTCACATTTGAGGTGATGGATATCGATAATGCTACGAGCCGATTCGACCTCTCACTTGACTTATCTGAGAAAGCGGAGGGCCTTGAAGGCTTCATCGAGTACAGTACGGACTTGTTCGACGCGGCAACGATTAAAAACCTGGTCTGGCATTTCCAGACTCTTTTGCAGACTATCGCGAATGGGCCAGATCAGCGACTCTCCGAGTTGAGCCTGGTAGGCGAAGAGGAACTCAACCTGTATCAGGTTGAGCATGATACCACCGTTCCAGCAAATCCGTCCACTGTTGTTCATGAGCTATTTGAGGCCCAGGTAGAGCAAACGCCGGATGCCGTTGCGGTGATATCGTGCGAGGAGTACTTAACATACAACATGTTAAACTGCCGGGCGAATCAATTAGCTCACTATTTGCGTGAACACGGCGTGGGTCCAGATGTACTGGTTGCTCTTGCTCTGGAGCGGACTATCGATCTGGTTGTGAGCATCTGGGGTGTTTTAAAGGCAGGAGGAGCCTACGTGCCGGTAGATCCATCATATCCCCAGGACAGGCAAGCCTACATGCTCGCGGACTCTCGCGCGCCTATACTCCTCACCAATCGAGCCCTCCTCTCCAAATTACCTCCATCTCTATCTCAGACTATCTGCCTGGATACCCTGTGGACTGCAATTGCCCAGGAACCGCTGGAGAATCCAGCACCTGCGATTACAGCCGATAGTCTTGCTTACGTCATCTATACTTCAGGTTCCACCGGCCAGCCGAAAGGCGTGGCAGTTCCGCATCGTGGCCTGTCCAATTATCTTGCCTGGTGCTTATCTGCTTACGGGGTCGCCGAAGGTGGAAGCGTACCGGTCCATTCATCGATTAGCTTCGATTTGACCATCACGAGCTTATTTCCTCCCTTGTTGGTAGGGCAGTCCATCTCACTGCTGCCGGAGAACGATACTCTGGAGGGCTTGATCGCTGCATTGAGAAGTGGCTCCAATTGCGCTCACCTCAAGATTACCCCATCTCACCTCCACATTTTAAGTCAGGGCTTACCTGGCTCAGAGGCTGCCAGTAGTGTTCGAGCGCTGATCATCGGGGGCGAGGCGCTCAGAGGAGAACACCTTTCATTCTGGCGCACCTACGCGCCTCACACGCGGCTGATCAACGAGTACGGACCTACTGAAGCCACCGTTGGCTGCTGCGTCTACGAGGTGCCAATTGAGGGATCTTTACCCGATAGGGTCCCGATTGGGCGAGCGATCACCGGCACCAGCTTGTACATCCTTGACCCGTACCAGCGTCTGCTGCCCCCCGGTGTGCCGGGCGAGCTATACATCGGCGGGCGCGGCTTGGCGCGCGGCTACCTGAATCGCCCCTCCCTCACCGCTGAGCGTTTCGTTCCTGATCCTTTCAGCGGTGAACCTGGCGCACGCCTGTATAAAACCGGCGATTTAGTCAGATATCTGCCAGACGGAAACCTGGAGTTCCTCGGTCGTTTGGATCGTCAGGTAAAGGTTCGCGGCTACCGAGTCGAGCCTAGAGAGATCGAGGCAACGTTGAGCCGGCATCCCTGCATTCAGCAGGCGACCGTGCTAGCCCGTGAAGATCTCAACAACCAGCTTGTAGCCTACGTGGTCATAGATCAAACCACGCTAGAAGCAGAGGCTATAGAGCGCACGCACGAGGGGGAGAAAGAGAGCCTGCTGGAGTGGAAGATGGTTTTCGACGAGAGCTACGGTCGAAGCGTGGAGGGTACAGATCCCCGATTCAATACAACTGGTTGGAACAGCAGCTATACAGGCCTGGCCATTCCTGAAGAGGAAATGCGCGAATGGGTAGATCATACAGTGGAGCGCATCCTCGCTCAGCATCCAGTCCGTGTCCTTGAAATTGGCTGTGGCACCGGCCTCTTATTGCTCCGCATTGCCCCGCACTGTCGTCTGTACCAGGGTACGGACTTCTCGGAGGCCGCCCTGCGCTCCATCGAGCAGCAGCTTCTGATGCCCGGGCGGCAGATGCCGCAGGTTAGCCTGCACAAAAAGTTGGCCCATGCCTATTTCGAGGAGCCGGGGACACAAACGTTTGATACAGTCATCTTGAACTCGGTTGTCCAATACTTTCCTGATATAGATTACTTATTACGCGTCCTGGCAGGAGCAGTGAGCGTGGTTGAGCCGGGTGGAACCGTGTTTGTCGGAGACGTGCGCAGTCTGCCTCTCCTGGACGCATTTCATGCATCGGTTCTACTGCACCAATCGCCCTCCTGGTTAACGAGGGCGCAGTTGAACTCTCAGCTGCAGAAACGCATACTGCAGGAGCAAGAACTGACCATCGACCCCTCTTTTTTCTCTGCCCTGAAGAGGCGTCTGCCGAGGATCAGTTATGCTGAGATTCTGCCGAAGCGTGGCATATATCACAACGAAATGACGCGCTTTCGCTATGATGTACTCCTGCATATCGAGCAGGAAGCCCTTGTACCGCGCTACAATGCTCCTCCACTGGATTGGATGGAGCAGAACTTGTCTGTGGCCGAGCTGCGTCGTTTCCTGGAAAGCGGACGAGAGACGATCGAACTCAGGCGTATCCCGAATGCCCGCCTTGTAAAAGAGATGGAGGTATTGAAGTGGCTTGCGGGTGGCGAAGGGCCGGAAACAGTGGGAGAGATGCAAAAGTACCTGCATGCTATACCGCTGCATGGTGCAGTTGATCCGGAAGCTCTATGGAAGCTGGCTGATGAATCTGGTTACTCAGTTGATTTGAGCCTGGCAGGTGAGGACAACCCTGGGTATCTAAGTGCATTTTACACCCTCCGGCATCTTGCCCGAAACAAGCGTCGAGGAAGTCATGGACCCCGTTCTACCGCTTTGCAAGGAGCACCCTCAGACTTCCACCGTTATGCCAATAACCCCCTTCGAAACCGAGATATTCGTATGCTCACTGGAGAGTTGCGCGCATACCTGCAAGCAAAGTTACCTCATTACATGCAGCCTTCCTTCTTCGTCGTGTTGGATGTCATGCCGCTTACCAACAGTGGCAAAGTCGATCTGCAGTCGCTTCCCCCACCCGATCAGGCAGGTCTGACGCGAACTCATGCCTTTATAGCGCCACGGACGCCTCTGGAAGAAACGCTCGCCACGATCTGGGCCGAGGTGCTGGGGAGCGATCGGGTTGGCGTCTACGATAATTTCTTTGAGCTGGGAGGCGACTCCATCCTGAGCATTCAGATCATTGCCAAGGCAAATCAGCGTGGTCTTCGATTAAGCCCCGCGCAGTTGTTCCAGCACCAGACAATTGCAGAGTTGGCTAGCGTTGTGGGAATCCGCCAGGCAGTCGAAGCTGAGCAGGGTCCTGTCAGAGGAGCCGTCTTGCTCACGCCGATCCAGCAATGGTTCCTGCAACAAGACCAACCCGAACCACATCACTGGAATCAGGCGGTGATACTGGAAGTTCCTGCCAGCTTTGATGTGTCGGTTTTTGAGAAAGCCTTGCTGCAGGTCGTGTGGCATCACGATGCTCTCCGTCTGCGTTACCGGCAAACGGAGGTCGGGTGGGAGCAGTTCTGCGCGGACGAGACTGACTCGATTACCGTGAAGCAGCTAAAGCTGGCTGCATATGCGAGAGATGAGCAAATAGCCAGCATAGAAGCTGAAGCGAAGCAGGCGCATGAGAGCCTGAACCTCTCTATGGGTCCGCTCCTGCGTGCGGTTCACTTTCACTTTGGCTCCGACCACCCTGGGCGCCTGCTGCTGGTAATCCATCACCTCGTGGTAGACGGCGTCTCCTGGCGTATCCTTCTGGAGGACCTCGAGATTGCCTATAACCAGATAGAGCGGAGGGATGTTCTGCGCCTCCCTGCCAAGACCACTTCCTACCAACGTTGGGCAGAATGCCTTATGCAGTACGCGAAGACCACAAACGTTGAACATGAATGCGCGTACTGGCTGAATGCTCCTTGGGCAGAGACTATCACCTTCCCACTGGACGGCGATAAGAGTCTCGTTGCTAACACGGTTGCTGCCTCGGCTTCAGTTTCCGTCTCTCTGAGCGCACAGCAGACTACCACTCTACTCCATACAATCACATCCATTTATAAAGTCGAGATCAATGAGATCTTACTGACTGGCCTGCTGCGCGCTCTCGCCAGATGGACCGATGGTCATGCGTTCACGATCGATTTAGAGTCTCATGGAAGGGAAGAAGAAGTCGTGGGTGAAGTCGATTTATCACGGACAGTGGGATGGTTCACCTCGCTTTACCCGGCACTGTTCACAGTGGATGCATCAATGCCGGTCCAGCAAACGCTGAGGGACGTCCGAGAACAACTTCACCGTATTCCGCATCGAGGCATTGCTTATGGCGTGACACGGTATTTGGACAGGGTCTCATCGGTTGCCCAGAGGCTCTCAACTATCCCCCGGCTCCAGCTCGCCTTTAATTACCTGGGCCAGCTCGATCAGGCCTTCAGGCATCTGCATCTCTTCAAGAGAGCCTTTGAACCCGTTGGTCCGGCTCGCAGTCTGCAGGCATCTCGCCCGCACTTGCTTGATGTCGACGTGGCTGTGATAGACGGCGAACTCACTTTTCAATGGACCTACAACACGGGTTTCCATACGCATGATACCATTGAAATTGTTGCGCGGCAGTGCCTGCAAGAACTGGAGATGCTGCTTACTGGCAGCGAACGACTGTTGGAAGCATCGGCTGCTGGTAATCAACCTGAAGCTGTGGGCGTAGGGAAACTGGCGGATGCATCCTTACGAGCGCCAGATTTTGCTGCTCTTCTGAAGCAGGAGAGCAGCATAGAGGATGTTTATCCTCTGGCCCCGGTCCAGAAGGCTATGCTTCTCAAGTGTATCCACGAGAAGCATGAAGGGCAATATGTTCATCAGATCAGTTTCACTCTGGCGCGTTCCCTGGATGCTTTGCTCTTTGAGGAGGCATGGCAGCAAACCGTGAGGAGGCACCCTCAAACGCGACTTTCGCTGATCTGGGAGGGAGAGGAAGAGCCGAGGCAAGCGGTACATCGCCTACCGATTCCTCTGAAAATGAGAGATGTACGGGATTTGAACAGAAGCGAGCAAGAAAAACAGTATACGAGCTATGTGCAAGGCATTCGCGAGCGTGGCTTTGAATTGAACGTCCCCCCGCTCATGGATGTGGCTATGTTCAGAGTCGCCGATGGGGTTTACCGCTTTGCTATAAGCTTCAGCCTGCTGGCATTCGATGTCCCTTCATTCAATCTGCTCTTGCGTGATACCTTGCACTACTATGAGGCCCTCCTCAGCCGAAACGGTCAAGAGTTGCGGCAGCCGCGCGCCTACAGGGAGTTTGTTCAGCGTACCTTGACTCAGGATCACGTTGCAGCCGCGCAGTTCTGGCGGGAGTATCTGAAGGACTTTAGCCAACCCCTCTGTATCACGCCTCAAACTCAGGCGAGACCTGCCGATAGAACACCATTCACACACTGCGCAGCCTCACTTTCGCAGTCGACCCTCCTCGCTCTACAGTCGCTGGCCCAAAAGTACCGTGTCTCCGTCAGTACGGTACTGCAAGGTGTCTGGGCTGTACTGCTGAGCTGTCAGAGTGGCCAGCACGACATTGTATTCGGTGTAAATATTTCGACGCGTCCCCCCTTTGAGGGATTTGAGTCTACTATAGGCTGCTTTGTGAACACAGTACCTGTGCGGATTCAGCTGCCTCAGGCCGGGTTCCTTTTGGAATGCTTGAGAGCCCATCAGTCCAGACTACTCGAAGTCCTCCAGTACGGGTACCCTGCTATGGAGCAGATCAGGGACTGGAGTGGCTTCCCCCAGAATCAAGCCCTCTATCAGAGTATTTTTGTCTGGGAAGAGGCCGACCTGGATGCCGGGGAGGAATCAAGTAGCAGAGGCGCGCTGCACGATCCTGTATCTCTTCCATATCTGGAGGTTCCCCTTCGGTTGCTCGCTATCCGTTCAGCTGGTGGTCTGACGTTCACCCTTTCGTCTATCGAAAGCGAATTCGAGCCAGGCGCTGCAACTCTTCTGCTCGACCGATTCAGAGCATGTTTGGAGGAACTTGTTCGCCGCCCGGAGATAGACCTCGGCGATTTACGCTCCGCTATGAGTGAGATGAGGCCTGATCAGCTGGATAGAAGGAGATAAACTATGTTGTTAGATGTTCCCACGCTTCCCACTGAATGGTCGACGCTTGTGGCACTATTGAGGCATCGTGCAGCCCTTCAGCCTGATTGCCAGGCATATATCTTTCTCCCTGATGGAGAGACGGAGGAGATTGCACTGACATATGAAGCGCTGGATAGGCGAGCGCGCGCTATCGCAGGGCTGCTGCAATCCCTCGGCCTGAGTGGCCAGCGAGCGTTGTTGGTCTATCACCCTGGACTTGAATACATCGCCGCCTTCTTCGGGTGTTTATATGCAGGAGTGGTCGCCGTTCCAACATATCCCCCATCTCCCCAGCGCCCTGCACAGCGTCTTCAGACTATCGTAGAGGATGCGCAAGCCAGCATCGCACTGACCAGCTCGCAAATACTGGCGACTTTGGAGCGCCGCCTCGTTCTCAATCCTACTCTCGCTTCCCTCCAGTGGGTGGCAACCGATGGCATTTCGAGCGATCTCGCCGGGCGCTGGCAAGAACCATCAATTACCTGGGACACATTCGCATTTTTACAGTATACATCAGGTTCTACCTCGCATCCTAAAGGCGTCTTGTTGACGCATAGCAATTTACTCTACAACTCCGAGCTGATTTTTCGTTGCTGCCAGCACGGATCAGCAAGTTGCTCGGTTAGCTGGCTGCCCCCCTATCATGATATGGGGCTTATCGGTGGGATACTTCAGCCACTTTACGCAGGGCGCCCGGTATATCTCATGCCTCCCGCCGCTTTTCTGCAGCGCCCCCTGCGCTGGTTGCAAGTCATTTCTCGGGTGCAGGCTGAAATCAGCGCCGCGCCGAATTTTGCCTACGACCTCTGTGTTCGGAAAATTCCCCCGCAACAGCGAAAGGATCTCGACCTGCGTAACTGGAGCATGGCTTCAACTGGCTCGGAACCCGTCCGCGAAGAGACACTGGAGCGTTTTGTCACTGCATTTTCTGCATGTGGCTTTCGGCGGGAAGCGTTTTACCCCTGTTATGGACTGGCGGAGGCTACACTTGTCGTGTCCGGCGGGAAGAAAGCTGACCCACCGAACATTTTTCATGCCCGGCGGACGGCACTAGAGCAACATGAGGTTGTCGAGGCTTCTGAAGCGGCTGATGACTTTGCAGTCGCACTTGTGAGCTGTGGCCGCACAATGCCAGGGCAGAAAATCGTCATAGTCGACCCTGAGACACTCACGCTCTGTCCTCCAGGCCGGATAGGAGAGATCTGGATTGCTGGACAAAGCGTCGCTCGCGGCTACTGGCAACTCGCCCAGGAGACAGCGTCTACCTTCCACGCCTATCTTAACGATACTGGCGAGGGGCCGTTCCTGCGCTCGGGGGATCTGGGCTTCTTAAGGAATGGTGAACTCTTTGTTACCGGTCGTCGCAAAGACCTCATCATTATCCGCGGGCGAAATCATTATCCTCAAGATATCGAGGAAACGGCACAACGCTCCCATCCGGCACTGCGAACAGGCTGCGGCGCTGCTTTTTCCGTGGATATCAATAGCGAGGAGCATCTGGTACTCGTCTACGAGGTTGAGCGACAGTATCGTCATGTAGACGTGGATCAAGTGGCTGCCGTGATCAGGCGTGCTGTAGCAAGGCAGCATGGTTTGCATATCTATGCAGTGGTCCTGCTGGTACCGGGAAGCATCCCTAAAACAACCAGCGGCAAAATACAACGTCAAGCTTGCCGTAGCGGCTTTCTCGAAGGGAGCCTGCGTACTATCGGCAGCAGTTTTGTGCAGTCTTTGCCTGTCCTGCAGCAGAAGGACGGGTACCAGTCTCGAGGTTTGCTTGCAGATGATGTGGCACACCTCCCGCATCCACGAGAGTCGTCCCTCATAGACTGCATCGCTCAAGTAATACGTGTGCCAGCTTCCCGGCTGGAGCCAGAGCAACTACTCACCGATCTGGGCCTCGATTCCTTGATGGCAGTAGAACTCGGCCACATGATCGAGACAAAGTTCGGGGTGAATCTTCCAGTAACGAGACTTATCGAGGGAATGAGCATTCAGCAGCTTGCTATGCTGATCGCCACAGCCGGACAGGTCGGAGAACGTCCTCGTCAAGAGGGTATGGCCATAGCTACGGGTACTGTCTTGCCCATTCCACAGGGAGAGTACCGGTTTTCTCTCGCCGCCGGTCAGCGAGCCCTCTGGTTTCTTCACCACCTCGCACCGGAGAGTACAGCGTACAACATTACACGATCTGTACGTTTGCTTGGAGATCTAGATATTCCAGTTCTGCATCAAGCATTTCAGGCTCTGGTAGACCGTCATTCCTCCTTACGCACCACGTTCACTCTCGTGGACGAGGAGCCGATGCAACAGGTACATGCTCATCAGGTTGTCTTCTTTGAGGTGGAAAACGCCTGTGGCTGGAGCGAGGATGCTCTCAGGACGCGTCTGGTTGAAGAGGCTCGGCAGCCTTTTGATCTGGCGCAAGGTCCACTTCTGCGAGTGAAGGTCTTCGTCCGCTCTCCCCAGGAGTCTGTTCTTTTCTTGAGCATACATCATATCGTGGCTGATTTCTGGTCTCTCTCTGTCCTCGTACACGAGTTAGAGGTGATTTATTCAGCCAGGAGAACTGGCCGCCTGGCCGCTTTACCCCCACTGCATGCTCGTTACAGCGATTACGTGTCCTGGTTAGCCGACCTGGAGGACAGCCCGGACGGTACCCAACAAAGGAAGTACTGGCTGCAGCGCCTTTCACCGCCTCCGGCTACGATTGAGCTGCCGACGGATCACTCCCGGCCATCTTCCCAACCCACCCATCTGCAGCCAGGGGCGTCTTATGCTTTCAAGCTAGAGGGAGAACTGTGCGAACAGTTGAAGAGGCTGGCGAGACTGAAGAATGCTACACTCAATGCCGTCCTTCTGGCTGGTTTTCAGGCATTGCTTTACCGATATTCAGGACAAGAGGATATTGTGATTGGCATACCGGCGGCGGGGAGAAGCCGGGCTGAGTGGGCGGGAGTTGTTGGTTATTTCGTCAATGCGTTAGCCATTAGAGCCACATTTGAAGACAGCTCGACCTTTGCTGGGCTTATCGAACAAACGCGAGAGCGCGTTTTTGAAGCCATTGAACACCAGGACTATCCGCTCTCTCTCCTGGTTGAGCAATTGCAGCCAGTGCGGGAGGCTAGCCGCTCTCCCCTCTTCCAGATAATGTTCGCTTTTCAGCAGGCTCCATCGTTTGCTGTAAAAGAGCTAGCAGAGTTTGCCCTTGATATGGCAGGGTCCAGTATGTCTATTGACGGGCTTACGACCCAAACGCTGTCCCTTGAGCCGCAGTTCGCCCAGTTCGATCTCCGCTTGATGATGGCGGAGTGCGGGGAGGAATTAGGAGCGTCGATTGAGTACAGTGCTGATCTGTTTGAGGTGGCAACGATTGAACGCCTGGCTGACCACTACCGTTGCCTGCTGGAGGCAATGGTCGCCAACCCGAATCAGCGGGTAGGGGAGGCGGCAATGCTGACTGAGAGCGAGCGTCAGCAGATTCTGGTAATCTGGAACGCGACGGAGGTACCTTCTCCTATAGCGCCCAATTGCCTCCACGAATTGTTTGAACGGCAGGCCGAGCGCACACCAGAGAGTGTAGCCATCGTCTATGGCGAAAAGCAGCTTACCTATCGCGAATTGGAGCAGCGCGCCAACCAGTTAGCGCACTATCTCAAAAAGTTTGGCGTCGGGCCGGAGGTGCGTGTTGGCATCTGCCTGGAACGCTCGTTTGATCTCGTCGTTGGCATGCTCGGCGTACTCAAGGCGGGAGGAGCCTATGTGCCTTTAGACCCTACCTATCCTCAGGCCCAACTCGCCTTTATGATAGAGGATGCAGCCATGTCGGTACTCCTTACACAGGAGAAGTTGCGTGCTCACGTGCCAGAAACCGCGACACATATCGTTTGTCTAGACAGCGAGTGGAAGCAAATCGCCCGGCAGAGTAAAAAGAAGCTGGGATGGAAGGGCCATCGGGGAAATTTAGCGTATGTCATTTACACCTCGGGATCTACCGGTGTTCCAAAGGGAGTACAGGTGGTTCACCAGGGACTGGTGAATCTGGTTCACTGGCATCTGGCCGCCTTTGCCGTCTCGGCACAGGATAGAGCAACACATCTTGCCGGACTGAGCTTCGATGCGTCTGCCTGGGAACTCTGGCCCTACCTTGCTGTGGGTGCCAGTGTTTTTCTGGTGGATGACGAAACGCGTCTATCTCCATCACATTTGTCTGACTACCTTGATGAGCATGCTATCACTATCTGTTTTGCGCCGACACCGCTTGTAGAAGCTATGCTGCGCAGTGAGCGCTGGCCTTCGACCATGTCTTTACGCATACTCCTGACCGGAGGAGATACTCTTCACTCCTACCCACAGGTGCCGCTTCCTTTTCGGCTGGTCAATAATTACGGGACAACGGAGAATACAGTCGTTGCTACATCCATCCCTGTTGCCTGGCGAGAGGGATGTGCTGATGATCGGCCTTCCATAGGGTTTCCGATTACGAATACTCAGGTTTATATCCTTGATTCCCATTACCAGCCGGTGCCTGTTGGAGTACCTGGAGAGCTTTATGTAGGAGGAAAAGGCGTTGCCAGAGGTTATCTGGATCGACCAGCCTTAACAGCAGAAAAATTCGTACCACATCCCTTCAGCACTAGAGCGGGCGATCGTCTCTATCGAACTGGGGACCGCGCCCGCTATCGTTCGGATGGCAGTATCGAATTTCTTGGGCGATTTGATTATCAGGTCAAGCTACGGGGCTTTCGGATTGAACTGGGAGAAATTGAAGCTGTGCTGGGGGAGCATCCACTGGTACAAGAAAACGTGGTGGTGGTCAGGGAGAACGAGACTGGAGAGAAGCGGCTGATAGCTTACGTAGTATTGGGTCAGCGGGGAGAGGAAAACTGGCGCCGAGAACTGCGTGTTTTCCTTGGTAAGAGATTGCCGGAGTATATGCTGCCCTCAGCGTTTGTGCCGGTTGACGTTTTGCCGCTCACCCCCAATGGCAAGATCGATCGACGGGCGCTACCTGCACCCCCTACACAAGGAGATGAAATGCACCTGGCCCCACGCAATCCGGTAGAGGAGGTGCTGGTGGGGCTGTGGGCCGATGTTCTGGGACTGGTGCAGGTGGGCATCGAGGACAACTTCTTTGATCTGGGAGGTCACTCGCTGCTGGCGACCCGGCTCCTCTCGCGCCTGCACGAGAGCTTGCAGGTGGCCGTTCCCCTGCGCCAGCTCTTCGAGACGCCGACGATTGCTGGCCTGGCCCGCTCCATTGAGCCACTGCTGCACCGCCAGTCGGCCTGGCCCGCCTCCCCCATTGAGCCGGTCTCCCGCCAGCGCGACCTGCCGCTCTCCTTTGCGCAAGAGCGGCTCTGGTTTCTTGATCAACTGGTTCCCGACAGCCCTCTCTACAACATCGCCCTGGCGCAGCGCCTCTGTGGGCCGCTGGACCGTCGCGCTTTGGAGAAGAGCCTCAATGAGTTGCTGCGGCGGCACGAGAGCCTGCGCACCACCTTTGTGATGCGCCAGGACCAACCCGTGCAGGTGATTGCCCCTTCTCTGAGTTTGCCGCTTCCACTGATCGACCTGCGCGCCCTTGCTACGCGAGAGCAGGAAGTCGAGCGATTGGCCAGAGAAGAGGGGATGCAGCCCTTTGAGCTGGCTCACGGGCCACTGCTGCGCGCACGCCTGCTGTGGGTGGGGGAGCAAGAGCATGTCTTGTTGCTGAGCATGCACCACATCATCTCCGATGGCTGGTCGATGGGCATCGTTGCGCACGAACTGGCCGCCCTCTATCAGGCTTTCTCTGCTGGTCTCCCTTCCCCGCTGCCGCCCTTGCCGATCCAGTATGCCGATTTTGCCTGCTGGCAGCGAGGGTGGTTGCAGGGCGAGCTGCTGGAAAGCCAGCTCAGCTACTGGCGGCAGCAGCTGGCGGGCGCGCCAGCGCTGCTTGAATTGCCGACCGATCATCCCCGCCCGGCGGTACAGAGCTTCCGGGGAGCGCAGCACCGCTTCCTGTTGCCCGCGCAGCTGAGCGAGCAGGTGAAGGCGTTGAGCCGGCAGGAGGGCGTCACCCTGTTCATGACGCTGCTGGCGGCGTTTCAGACGCTGCTGGCTCGCTATAGCGGGCAGCAGGATGTGCTGGTTGGCTCCCCCGTCGCCAACCGCAGGAAGGTGGAAACCGAGGCGTTGATCGGCTTCTTTGCCAACACGCTGGTCTTGCGTACCAATCTGGCGGGCGATCCCAGCTTCCGCGAGGTGCTGCGGCGGGTGCGTGAGGTCACCTTAGCGGCCTATGACCACCAGGACTTGCCTTTTGAAAAGCTGGTGGAGTCACTCCAATTCGAGCGGAGCCTGAGTCACAATCCGCTGTTTCAGGCAGTGTTTACATTGCAGGATGCACCCACCGACCTGGAGTTGGCAGGGCTGAGATTGCAGCCACTGGAGGTCGAGAGTGGGATGGCCAAGTTTGACCTGATGCTTTCACTGACTGACGACCCGCGAGGCCTGGTTGGAGTTCTGGAGTACAACACAGATCTGTTCGAGGCAGGGAGAATTGAGCGCATGGCCGATCACTTGCAGACTCTGTTGGGGGGTGTTGTGGCCGCGCCAGAACAGCGTCTCTCCGACCTACCTCTTCTCACAGAGGCAGAGAGGCAGCAACTGCTGATCGAGTGGAATGAGACGCGGACGGCGTACCCTCGGGACAAATGCTTGCATGAGCTGTTTGAGGAGCAGGCGAGGTGTACGCCTGCGACGGTGGCGGTAGTATTTGGGGAGCAAGAGGTATCCTACGACGACCTCAATCGGCGAGCCAATCAACTGGCTCACTACTTACGGGCCTTGAATGTGGGGCCAGAAGTGCGAGTGGGTATCTGTATGGAGCGCTCGCTGGACTTGATAGTGGGCCTTCTCGGCATCCTCAAAGCAGGGGGAGCGTATGTGCCGCTGGACCCAACGTATCCGCATGAGCGGTTGGCGTTCATGCTCCAGGATGCGCGGGTGCAGGTACTCTTGACCCAGCAACGGTTACTGGCAGCACTGCCTGAGCAGGAGGCGAGAATTATTTGTCTGGATAGCGATTGGCAGTCTAGTGTTCAAGGGAGTGAGGAGCCACCTCCTGGTGGGGTATTGCCGGATAATCTGGCCTACGTGACCTACACTTCCGGTTCCACTGGCCTACCGAAAGGCGTGGGTATCACGCAGCGCAATGTTGTACGTCTGGTCAAGGAGACCGCTTATGCCCGTCTAACTGCCGAAGAAGTCTTTTTGCACCTTGCCCCGATCTCGTTTGATGCGTCGACTTTTGAAATCTGGGGGTGCTTGCTTAATGGAGGACGCCTGGTTGTATTTCCTGCCTATACGCCTTCGTTAGAGGATTTAGGGCAAGCGCTGGAGCGCTATCAGATCACCGCGCTCTGGCTGCCGGCAGGGTTATTCCATCAGATGGTAGAAAGGCAATCAGGCAGTCTGAAGCACGTCCGCCAGTTGCTGGCAGGAGGTGATGTACTCTCGGTGGCCCATGTAACGCAAGCTCTCGTATCAGGAGGGACATATCAACTTATCAATGGTTACGGGCCTACCGAGAATACAACCTTTACGTGCTGCTATTCTATGAGGGAGTTCGACCAGGTGCGCGAATCGGTTCCCATCGGTCGCCCGATAGCCAATACTGAGGTATACGTACTCGATCACTCCATGAAGCCTGTGCCGGTAGGAGTCCCCGGTGAGCTGTACATAGGCGGTGATGGTTTGGCCAGAGGCTATCTCAACCGCCCAGAGCTGACTGCCGATCGATTTGTTCCCCATCCCTTCAGTCATGAGCCAGGATCCCGCCTGTACAAGACAGGAGACGTGGTGCGTTACTGGCCGGATGGGAATATCGAGTTCCTTGGCCGCCTCGACCAGCAGGTGAAAATTCGCGGCTTCCGGGTTGAACCTGGGGAGGTCGAGGCCGTACTCAGCCACCATCCTGCCGTGCGGGAAGTGATAGTCGTGGCCCGTGAAGATATCCCAGGCGATAAGCGACTGGTAGCCTATGCCGTTCCCGAGCAGATGCAGGTACTGGCAACGAGCGAGTTACGGAGTTTCTTGAGAGAGCTTTTGCCCGATTATATGCTACCCTCTGCTTTCGTAATGTTAGATGCTCTACCACTCACTGCTAATGGCAAAGTCGACCGGGGTCAGCTCCCTGCTCCCAGCCAGATCAATGCGAAACAAGGAGCAGGTGTTGCGCAGGCACGTACAGCTATTGAGGAGGTGCTGGTGGGGCTGTGGGCCGATGTTCTGGGACTGGTGCAGGTGGGCATCGAGGACAACTTCTTTGATCTGGGAGGTCACTCGCTGCTGGCGACCC